>Ga0209282_1001119_pt1 | contig 14292 bp, 7 predicted proteins | sample Mtrugardesep15_FD_187529 | JGI IMG/M metagenome (GOLD analysis project Ga0209282, IMG submission 187529) | Root nodule microbial communities of legume samples collected from California, USA - M. trunc garden sep15 (SPAdes) (version 2) | ecosystem: Host-associated > Plants > Roots > Nodule...
GTGTAAATTTTATTTTTCAAGGGAGGAAATTGTATATTTTAACATAAGAGGGGAGTGTATTTCAAGCATCTTTGAGGGGAGGGGAGTGTAATTTACTCTAATTTTTATGAAATAAAAAGCTATTTGTCAATATTTATATTTTAGAAAACATCATTTCATAAGAAAAAAAACATCATTTCATTGTTTATAAGGATCATATTAAAAAATTTAAATTTTGTCATAAAAAATAATCAATATTCATTGTTATGAGTAATAAAAATTCTTAAAAATTCAATTTTATTTCGTCGAAGGTTTTGGTAAATTTAATTTAATTATTATAGTTGTCCATGATATAAAATAATAATTTTTCTTCAAAAAAACAACTCATTTATTATTGATTTAACTACTTGGTATACCAATACACCTAAATTTATTGGGTGTACCATAGAATTTGCCTTTTTTTTACGCTTAACTTTCATTGTCTTGCATTGTGACCGTTTCACCCAAACAATCGTGACCCCCTTGCCATTGTCCAAAACCAGCTACCTTCCTCCTTCTGTTGGCAGCAGCGTCATTTCCAGCAGTATTGTTCTGAAAGCATTGTTCCAGCAACGTCATTTCCGTTCATCCTTCTATGCTCAAGTTCTAACAATCCTTCTCCCTTCCTTGTTGCAATGATTGTTTTGATATCAGAAGACTGAAGAGTTTCTGTAGCTCGTCAGCCGTCAATGGATCTAGATCTATGATTGTTACATTTTCTTGTCAAGTTCAATCTTAGTTGTAAACTAGTAAATATTCTTCAAAATGTAAATTTAAGTTCTGACCTTTTAATGAAGTCTATATCAGATCTATTTTTACGAGGAATTTCCGCCTGAGAAAATACGTGTTTTACCAAAACCTTGGACGTTCCATTAACTAGTCTTCTAATTTAATTGATGGTGGTAATTCTAATTGGACTTTAATTTGTGAATCAAAGTTTGAGCATAAACTAAAGCCTAGCTGTTGCATAAACTAGCCTTGTACCGAAAGATGTCGGAAACATGGTTTTATCTCTTGTTTTGCTGAATAATTTTATTGGCCATTATCTTTAACAGGTTGTGTGGAACAACCAAGACCAACTAGGATTTTCCTTTAACGTGTGCATCCCCCTAACTTTCACGAAATTGCGATTTTGACGCCCTAAAAAAAACTATAAAACCGCCCCCTATATTTTGTAGCAGTTTAGGCCCAAACAAACACATAGCACCTCGGTTAGGATGCCACGTCAGCGAGAACCGAGTCAATTGATCTTCGAAGCCAAAACTGACAAGATGCAAAACTGAAGGGGCGGTTTTATAGGTTTTTTTAGGGAACCAAAATCACAACTTTAAAAAAGTTAAGGACTAAAACTGCTATTAAGACTAAATATAAATAAGGGGTTAATAAGTGGTCTATTTAGGTACAAAAAATATAATGTTAACAAAGAACCTCTCTTTCAAACAAAAAAAATGAAAATAAATTACGAACTCGATACTGAATTTAATTTCGGAAAATTTCAAAATATAAAAAAAAATAAAAAATAAGCAACTCTGACCAGAGCCTCAGGCTTAACAAACAAAACGCCACTAACTTTCTTCCTTAACTTCCAATGAAAAATTCAATCTTTTGACCAAGCAATAACAGTTCGTCAGCATGGAATATCTTCCAACCAAACCCCCCTCAAATATAAGCTTTTGATCTAACACTAAACCGATAATAGTTTATCAAATTTTCTAATTCAAAATTGTAGTTTTCAATTGACGATCCAACAATAACACAACAATAACAGTATCTTATTGGTGGGAAGTCACCAATAAAGAGAGCTTTTTATATCCAGTGGTATTAAACCATTTTTTTTAAGAGAGCTTTTTCAAAACAATCACTAGTGATTTGACTACCGAACGCAAGTTAAAAGTTAAAACCCTGAGAGGCACATACAAGTCACTAAACCATAATGAATTTAAAAAGAGAAAATTTGATAAAGTCGAAGTATAACATGGAATGGAAAAACAGCAAACTATAGTACTCCCAAAATGAACCAAGTATGATCTCATGAAATCTAATAAAGCAAAATTTAACTCCACTAATAGCAAAACTAAAGAATCTAATCATCACCAAACAGACCGAAACCAATGTCTTCATCAGACTCTTCTTCAGGCTCTTCCTTCTTTGCCTCCTCCTTGGCAGCGGCAGCAGGAGCACCACCAGATGCAGCAGCAGCTGGGGCAGCAACAGCTACAGCAAATTTACTAGGGTCCTGCATTGAACAAAATCAAAGAATAAGAAAAATGGAGTATTGGGTCACTGTTTTAGTATCGGATCATTAATATGTAGAAGTCAATACCTTCAGGTACTCCTTAACCTTGTCTGCCTCAGGGAAAGAATATTCGGTAGCAACCGCAAAAGCAAGAACGTTCTTGTAGGCATTGACGAACATATGAGGAGCAGCAGCAAGTGTTGGGTAAGAGATGGCCAATGAAAGTGAAGTGACCATGGAAACTCCAATAGCAAACTTTGCAACAAGGTCATCCTCAGTGAGGTCAAGAACCTCAGGGCTAAACACTGAACCATTGTCATAAACAGACAGGACCACAAGCCCATATGAAAAGGGCCTAATGCCTAACTTAGCAAGCAATGCAGCTTCAGAAGATCCAACCTTGTCTCCTTTCTTAATGAGTTCCACTGGGGTAATGATTTCCACAGTACCCTTGTTAATCTTGGTTGGGATGTTGAGCACCTAAAGTGGAGAATAAACATAAGTTTGACAATCAGGACAGTAAATCTCTATGTTTAAAAGAAGAAGATAACAAACCTGGAAGAAAGAGGTCTGAGATGGGTCGAGCCCTGTGTTGCCTGGAGGAACAACGACATCAATGGGAGCAACCAAACCAACACGAGCAGGAGCTCCAACCTATTCAGATTTAAGACAATATGTTAAAGGAGCATTCAACTAACAAGACAAGTGGACACAGTCAACCACATTGCTGCAATGGCCATACATCAAACATAAATATTATTTACAGAAATTGTAATGAGGGCATTGACAATCAATGATAACAGATAATGATATATTGCAACCACAGTACCTCACCAGAGGTGACAACAAAAATGGAAAAATAGAGTATACAATGAACAAGAATCAAATCATGAAACAGTCCATGCTTAAACAAGTCATTTAATAGCCATTGATATGTTTTACAGACCTTTCTATATTGGCAACTTTACATTTAAGGATCAAATTTAAATGTATCAACTAAAAGCAGCATAAAAACCAGAGCAACATTACAATAACATTGTATATGGCAGACTAAAAAAACATAACATATGATAACAGCGAAAAGGTAACTTCACCTTGTATTTAGCAACTTCTTCACTCACTTCCTTCAAGTCACCTTTTGTGAAGATTAAACCAACATTTCCCTGATTCAGCACAAATCCTCACAGGAGTTAACAACAATATCAACAAGTCCTCATAATAATCTAGTAATTAAAACATAAAAAGTCAATTATGATTATAAAAAATAGCACTTACTGCCATGACTACCTCCCTGTTTGGATAAACAACAAAATTAAGTGCTTATAGCCACACAAGCGCTATAAAAGCGCATATAGCACAAGTGCTCATAGCATAAAAGCTTGTTTGAATTGGCTTATTTTAGAGATTAGCAAAACAGCTTATGCAAATAAATAAGCTTATGTATTATTCATAAGCTTATCAAGGTAGTTTATGAAAAAACAGCTTATGAATATAAAATTTTAATTAGGGGAAACTTATGAATTAACATAAAGCTTGTTTATTTGCAAAGCTATTTTTAAAACTAAAATATAAGCCAATCCAAACATGTCCCAAGTGCTCATCGTATTTCAACAACCCAAGATAAATAAAGTTAGACTGTTTTTTATATAAACAATAAGCTGTTTTGATAAGTTGTCTCAAACAGATTAATATAAACTTATGTCAATAAATAAATTCAAACGGGTCAATCCAAACAGTCCTATACGTAACAAAAAACAATAACCTAATTCCTTAGCTATATCACATAAAATGACTTAAACAAAAAACCCATTATTGAATCGAAATTCAGTCATTAATGAATGAGTAAAAAAAGTAAAACCCACAACAAGGAGAGGGATAAGGTTGAGAAAAGCATTGTTGCCAGTTTTCTCAGCGTGCATACGAACGGATCGCTTCATCATGGTGTTCTTTCCCATGAGAACAACGGAGTCACCACGTAGACCCTGACGAATGTTCTGTAGTTGATTAGATCCAACGTTGTCAGCGTTGACAACAAGGATTTGGGTGTATTCATCGATAAGCTGACAGAGCTTAGCATCGTAGTTCTGCTTCTTCTCAGCTTTGGTAGGTTTCACAGCCATTGTTAATTGGATTAAAGGGCCAAGACGAATGGTTCAGTCAAGGCGGACGTTGCCGTCACTTTAACCTGCTCTTTTTGGAAGGAAGGAAGGAAGGGTTTTAGGGTTCGGTCGCGTGAAAGGGTTGGGAAGCGGGCGCAAAGATTTTATATTAGGGTTTTCTCTACTTTGTAAAATTAAACCCTTTTTAGGCCCACTGGGTTTGCTCTATAAGCCCCTTCTTTTGCTCACGGCCCCCTCAAACAGGCTAAAATACTCATCTCAATCGGTTAAGTTTGGGAGTTATGATGAGATAATATGGACATATTCAAAGCATTCCTAACACATCTCTCTTTCATACACGAGCTAAATGTCTTTTAAGTAGACCAAAAATTTCAAGATTACTTGTTACACTTGAAAACACGTGGGGTTTATTTGAAGAGACACACTAACGAATACAAGTTACATTTTCTAGTTCAATAGACTCTCTCATCACATGCTATTGATTCTCATAGAGGGAAATCCGCCTAGGTCAGTAAATACCAAGGTTTTAATAAAGATGTTTCTTTGTTACCGGACTAGCATTTAAATTTTTCATTAAAATTTAAATTTTTGAAGTGAAAATTAAAAGCATTTTATCTATTTTAACTTTCCCTTTTTATATGTATATGTATTTTCACTGCCTCTCTCATCGTTGCTGGTGTACTGTCTACAAGTTTTAGTGTATTTTTAGTGTCCCAGTAGACGTGATGAAATTAAGACGAGCCAACCTTGGTAGCAAAACATCCACTTAGTTGGAGTTGGAGCAATGGAGTAAAAATGAGGAAAAACCTCTACTTTTCTACGTTCTAATACAACCATATTATTACTACTTTGTTAGCAATCATGCCCTGAAATTGTCTGCCAGTTTTTAGACTACAATCTACAAAAGTTCCCATAACATAGTTCCAATTGTAGATCCAACACTAACGGATAGTGATTTCTAACTTTCTCTATCTGATTTTCCCATGACAAAATGCAACTATCCGAAGTGCTTTTAATCTTGTCTTTCAGTGATATATAGAAGTAGTATTTTTCTTAAGACATGGGAACGGGTTTATAAAAAGAATTGTGGTCCACACGTTTATTACAGCCAAATTTTCAATTGCTATTAAGGGACTATGTGCTCATGAAAGTAACAACGCTTATTCAAAACTTGAAATTATCCCATACAATATTACAATGTGAACACTGGAACACAAGGGGGTGAATCCAATTAGTTACCCCAACCCGTAACAGCAAGCACAATGATGTTACAATTTGTAGTTGAAATTCTTACTCAACTCGTGTTTTCCTCATATTCAATGCAAGAGATGTTCGTGGGTAGCCGCTATCTTCATAAGAATGGCGTGAAAAATCATTCAATGAAATCAATAGATAACCATAATAACCACGTGATCAGCCTCTGGTTTGTCTTGTGTTATAAGATTTGCAGTTCAAGCACTTTTGTGCGACAAGATGAAACTGGACGTGAGAATTTTCGCCGCAATCATTGCAAAGGATCCAAACCTGTCAAGAGAATGCATAAAATCTCGGATCAGTTACTAATTCTTTACATCGTCGTCCACATAGTTGTATGGCCACGATAGCATATGAAGAAAATAACGAACAACCCTGTTTGGATAAACAGCTTAATAGTGTTTATAACATAAGCCCTCATCATATAAGTGCTTATGTATAGCTATTTCTATAACCAAATATAAAATAAAGTCAAATTGGGCCTCTTTGGATTGGCTTATCTCAGTTTATCTATTGGCATAAACACTTGTGAGACTTTGAGAGAACTTATGAAAAGAACATATGACATGTTTATAGAACAGTCTCACAAGTGATTATGCTAGTAGATAAGCGCAAATAAATCAATACAAAAGAGTCTAAAAGGAATACTTACCATTTTATTAAGATATGATTCAGGCATCGGTGTAGCAGCCAGTTCCAAGTCAATTTTTTCCCAAACCTTTGACATATCACAAACTGACTTTGAGCACAAAGGGCATGCATACCTGATAAAAAATCAAATACAAAGTTTAGGACAGATCACTACAATTGAAATGGATAAGCTAATGTCAACAAGAAGAGCTCTGTGATACTCACTGAAAATGTTCCCTCATTTCGTTCAGACAGCTCTTATGGATTGTATGGCCGCAATGCAACACGGAGACATCGTTGACAGATTCAAACAAATACTGCAATCACCAATTTCGGTAGTGTAGTTATGTCAACTACCATATATTCAACAAATTGACAGGAATCAAAGTGCTGAGTAAACAAGTTGTATATTGTTACCTCAAAACAAACAGGACAATCTTGATGCATTGCTCCTTCCACGCAAGGGTGACCGTTTTTCAACAAAGTTGAGTAGCAACAACCTATGCAAAGAAATCATGAAGAAAAACAGTTATGAAGCAGGTAAAGCATTTTAAAATCTCTGTTGTTATTACTAAGAAGCTTAGAAATTAAAAATATTACTTACCACACTTGTAGCAGTGGAAGAAATTTTCAGACCCTCCGGTTCTGTTTTTAAAACATAAAAAGAATAAATCAGTCTGAATTTTGATACGAAACACAGTTCAGCCAAAAAAAGTACACTAGAGTCTCAATATATAAATCATAAAAACTTGATATTGGAGCTTAGCCAAGAGAAAAGGCAAAACAAGAGAAAAGGTCATATCGGCTCATACCTGCAAATTCCACAACCACTGCAATGGTACTGCTGCTTAGATACATCATCATCAAAGAGCTTACATGTCCCGCAAAAATACTTGCCCATGCACACACCGCAATTGATACAGTTCTGCTGAACCTGGAAGCAGAAGATATCAACGCAAGAAAAAAGTGAAGTTTTCAAAGCCGGTTCTAAATGATATAATGAAATGGATGACTTGACAAATAATGCACCAGTCGATATCTTAGAAGTAACTTCTCAAAATTAGTAACTGTTTGGAGGTCTTAAAAAATTTTGCTAGACCCTTCATAAGTAGTTTCATAACACAATAAACGATGAAATTATACCAAGAAATAGTAAAGAAAATATAAACTAACCTCTTGTTCAGTCTCACAGAGTGAACATATCACCTGCAAAATTAGAGCATTCATTAGCATTGTCTCATCAAAAAAATAACAACAGCAAAAGCAATCACAAAATTGCAGATCTTCAATGGGGTGGTAAAATAGACGAACATACCTGTTTGACTTGATGGCGGGGAATGTCGTGTCTATGCTTCTGATCGATGTTGATGCTGTTCTGTAGAAGGTAAAAAGAGTAAGTTCCACCAAAATAAAAGTGACGCTGCAGTACAAGAATTAAAGATAATGACACAATTTCATTCTAAGTCATAAGTAATATTTTCTATGAAATTTGATTGAACATTGTCATTTATGGCAAGCAATAAGACAGCCACCATACATGAAATATCTGAACAGAAAATAAACCATCACGAAATACCAGATTGTGAAATTTACTCACTTTTGCCTCATTGTGACAATGGCGACAATCAAATATCTCATTGCAACAAGGGGCCCTAATACGACACCTTCTCCGGTAATGTTGACATCTGCAGAAAAAAAATCATTCATTTTTTACGATGGCAAAGGGATGCAAAAGTTTGAAAAGCAATTAGTATGGGAATATGAACTATACCCATACTCCATATATCCTCTCTCTCGCAAGTCATTGATCTTTTTGTGGTTTGGTGATTGGCTAGACTTTTCGCCATGCATGTGCTCTTCATTTGAGGGCAGATTATGCACATCTTTCTCCGTGATAAGCTTCCTGTCATTGCACTCAAATTGAAGAGGCTCGGAGTGCATTACTGCCACTTCTCCCATGATGCTCACTATTTTCTGATAAGAGTGCAAGCTATCTAGAAACAGGAAGTAAACCTAGTGACCTGCATGTATAAACATATTTAGAAACAATCCTGGACACGATTTAGCAATAACAATGAATGATTGCTTAAGTACACCCGGAGCCAAAAATGAATAAATAGAGTTTGGGAATAAACTATGTCGAGCTAAGCTTTGTGTAATTAGATCCGACCTGTTCCAAAAATTCAAGGTCTGAACCTGGACGGTTACGTATCAAATGCTTTTTCTTTAGGTGTATTTTTTAAAAACTAGTATGATTTTCTTTTTGACAAGTTAAAACCTAGTATGATATTTCAGCTTACTTAAAACTCCATACATACTAACGTTTTTAAATAAGCAATATTGCATATCTTTAAATAGACTAACATAATAACAGACCAATGTGAGTAAGCTCTTTTTTTTTTTGTAATTTGATATTTAATACGATCTTCTAAGGAATTTGAATTTATATGTCATGCTATAATACCTTTAAATACATTAAAAAAAAAAATGCATGTAGCATGTTTACATTCTTATTAATACATAGAAAATTTATGATTTAATACAAATTAAAGAACAAGTAAGATAATAATAGCAATAAAAAAAATCACTTATATTTGTTTAAGTAATTAAGTAAGGCTAAAAAACTTTTTTTAAAATTTTTTTTTGGCACCCTAGCCTAATCTTTTTTTACTAAATATGGACTTCTAAAATAGGCTTGAACTGGTATATTAAAAAATAATCGCTAATTGATGTGGCACATGGGTTATAGGCAATGAGTCGGTGACATATTTGGTTCTAAAACCATGAACATGGTTGTAACTAAAATAAATCTATCTCAGGTTTCTTAAACTAATAAGTGGTCCATGTCTGACATTATTTAAGAGTTAAGATCAATGGTAGTTTATTTGTCAAAAAAAAAATCAATGGTAGTTTACAAGGGTGTATGTATATTACTCAGAAAATGAAAAGAGATGACAATCATGATGATTCAAACACAAATAACAAGTATGGAAAAAATTAAGGAACAACGAACCTTAGAGTTGGAGGATATGAGAGAATGGCGGGTCTTGTGTTCGGAGCTCCGATTAGAGCTCCCCTGACCCAGCAGATCAAAGAGGAATGAGAATAGGAACAGCAGTTGAATTTATAGCCCCCACCACTTTCATAACAAATTATCTGAATTAATTGCGTCCTTCAAAAACTACCCCTCTCTCTCACAGTACTGTTTCAAAACAGGCACGTTGCAGTAAATGCTTGCGTGTCAGTGTCAATCTAATGCGCCATACTTTTCATCTCTCACTCCGACATGGTCGGTTTGTCTTTCGCACAAAACATAAACAAACAAACCATCTAGATATTTTTAAGTGGACAATTCCTTTCTCTGTCTTTTTAACATTTTTTTTTTATATTAGAAAATGTTAATGAGTGTTTGATATTACATTTTTTTAATGAAGTGTTTGATGTTACTTGTTAAGAAGTATAAAATAAATAAGTAAATTTTTTATAGAAATTGTTTTTTTTTTATTGAGATATGATCTTTAAGGCGTTTAGGACATTTAAAATGTGGTAGGTTGAAAATCTAAACTCAATTTGCAATAATGTAGTATGAGTTTAACTCGTTGACTAGATCTTTGGTGGAAAATTGTGTTTATATCCGAGAGATGGGAAATAATATTTATACAACTATTTTAACATAATTTTGTAGATAACAGTCTCTATTCATATTGTGTTTTTATTATCTTGTTTTTTCATAGAAAAATGCTTGCTTCAAAAGTTACAAATATCATCATTCCACATTTAGATTATGCAACATAGAACAAACCATTTATGGATTCATTTTTTCATAGTTTCAATCAAGAATCAAATCACATAGCATAAATAATTTTGATCGAGACAATCAAGTCTTCAATCAATGGAAGATTCATCCAAATTGGTGAAATTTGTTGCTTCGTTCCGACCTTTGATTCCCGATTGGTGGCAGAATGGAAAAGGCTAAATATGAAAAATCAAGAACACTTTTCAGCTGTTAAACATCAACATGCTGACAATGAGATGATGGGTTATAGATCATTCTGGTAAAAAAAGAAAGAGCATAATAATACCCATGACTAAGGAATCATATCGATTGATAAAAGATTATGAATTGTATATCTTATTTATAGAGCGAAATTGCACCATCTAATTAACTAACTTCTTTTCTTTTAAGTGTTGCTTAAATCAATTGTGTTACGCTCCCCCCCACCCCACCCCCTTTTTATCACATGGAGGAAATAGATACTTACATTTTTCGATGAATAATTCTCTATTTCAAAAATGTTAAGCAATATTTTAAGACACTAGTGCTAGCAAAACGTTTCAAGCTTATCTCTATGAAAGCATGGAATTTCACCATGTGAGAAAGGAAAGTACGTGGCAACGAAACACAGGCACTTAGTCGTTGTATATTTTTTTTTCTTCTTATTAGTATGGTTAGCTTAATAGAATCGAAGATAAATTTAATCGGTGTTTGAGTAATCAAAATTGTTGCTTTACTTTACTTCGAAAATGCTCTTATATACTGTAGACTATACGCCAAGTGGAAAGTTTCCGTTTCTCGTATTCTCAATCATGCGTTTTACGACAATGATGGCTTTTTAAAAATCGGAAAACAAGCATCAATTATTGCAATATTCATTGAATATATTAGTGGATACTAGCATTGAATAACAACATTTAGAAAAGCAAGTCAAGTTAGTTTTAACATCAATTTGCATGCTACCAATTGGATCAAGCAATTTGTCACATCAGAAGACCCTGTCCCTTAACCTGTACAAGATATCATTACGGAAAGTATACGTATATATCAATTTCAAACTATAGCTTATTGATTTATTCATTCATTGCTGACATATATTTAATCATATCAGGAGAGAATAATTGAAGGTAACTTACCCGCAACCAATTAAAATATGATATCTGCACACACACACACACACACACACACAGAGATTGTAGGATCAAGTAGCACGGTAATGTGTCCCTAGAAACTGCGTCATTGATTGGAACTTTCAATCTATCTAAATAAGGTATACAAGTTGTTTATTCAGTCGTGCAAGTCTGTATCAAGTAATAGCCCTATTTTTCTTTACAAGATAGAGTAATAGCTGTTCTTGATAACCGTGTTGAACTTGAGGAGGGTGGATTGCCACACATTGATACAAACACGTCTTCATTAGTAACATTCATTTGCACCTTGTTTATGATGTAGCATCCGAAAATAATGATTCCGCACCAGAATATCATCTTACATCGATTTGAAAATGTCTATTCAACTGAGTTCAATGGCTCGATGCAGGTGCACCATGGGCAACCACCATATAATTGTGCACCATTCTCAACACAAAAGCCGAAATTTTCATGAATGATAGACAACTACATAGATTTCAAAGCAACGTCAAGCTAGGAGGGAAATGCATCTGACCATAGAGTATCTACAAAGCCCCATCACAAGATATGAACAATACCTCTAATTCTTGTAATTACCTTCTTAGGCATGCTGATATAAAAACAATGCATCAAACTCCCTATCACTGCAATCAGAAGATCATGATCATCTAAATTAATTGAAAGGAACAACGGCAAGGAAACATATAGAGAATATAAATCAATTCATTGAGATGGATTTGTTGTATCAGATTTCATCATTTAAGAAATTTTTGCTTGCATTGCACTAATTGCATGGCGGTAGATATACCTCAACACGACAACAGCTCGAGAAATGCCACAGAGGAGCCACCATGAACTTCGAATAGCCTCAAAAGTAACCGCAGGTCAAACTATACCTGCATTGTATTTGGAAGATCAAGAGTCTTTTAGTTTACTTAAAAAGAATTAATGTATAAAGAAAGTATACATCTATCGACATACAAACATACATATAGAACACAGATTCTGAATTGAATTCCAATACCAACACGTTCTCCCACTCCAAAACAGCCCCAACATGACAGGCAAAAGTGTTCTGAACTGGGCCAGATCCCATCCGGACCGACTTACACACTATAGGATCAGATCACACATGTAACATCCCTCTGAAGATCACCACCTTATGATCTTGATCAAATGTCGATCTGCCTATCACGGCAACATTCACATGAATGCTCAACTTCCTCATTGGACTTTTCCGGCACTTCTCATGAATAAACCCACTATATAAAGACCTCCTTCACTCAAAATCAAGTTATGCACCATTCTCACTACCTCACACTCACTTCACTCTCTCAGAGATTTGAGCATTTGAGTGCTTGCAGGTACACCACCTCCATCAGAGAGCACTCACTGTTGTCCTCCACTATGCTTCGTCATCACCTGCCACCATTCGAGATCAGATCAAAAAGTACAGTAGCACTTCGGCATTGTGGTTTTATGAACTATGTACTCGTGGAACCTTCATAAATCCTTTTTAGTTCTTGCAGATCAAATGCTCAAGGGATATAGCTTCAACTGGAACGGTATGCATAAAAATGCATTTTAACCGGAACAAAGTCACTCTCCTTTTATAACTCACTGGAGGTGTTGAAAAAGCAGAGGATTTTCAGCTATTTGAGAACTTAAATCAGGGGCTATCGGGTGTAGTAATCCACTATTCGATAAATCTTCCGAGGCTTTAATGTCTTGTTGCAACCGGGCCACGTATAGAATGGTGTGATCAAGGACTAAGGATCATCTGGAGGATTATTGAGAAGGGTGAGCAAAGCCTGTTTATATATTTGAGGAGACAATAGCGGTCTCGCAACATGCCGACTTCTACAAAAAGTTGCCACCTTGATGACATGTTTACAGATGTTTCCCAGCCTAGACCAGGAACAATCACAAAGTGAAAATTCTGAACCAGGATTCCAAACTGTATACACCAAGTTTCTGTCAGTCTGAGATAATATTTTGGCAAGATGGAGATTTTGCTCATTGAGTACTACATCAACATCGGGAATAAGAAGAGCATGATACCAAGCATTAGTGGAGAAAGAATTGTCTCGCAAAATCTCAAAATACCCGGTCTCTAAACTGTATTGATCTAGCCAGTATAGTGAGTGAAATTCAGTAGTTAAAGTGTGGATTAACCAGTCAACTCTTGACCAGAAGTTAGCATGGCTCTCCTTTAAAAGAGTGGATTTCAGTTTCAGGTGATAGGATTCCATTGCAGCATGTGGCTCGGGAGTTGTCACGGGAAGCGATTTCATGCCATTAATCCAAACATCTGCACGTGGAAACACAGTAATACTATTATTAACGAAATAACATAAATAGTCATGAATCAAAATGTTCAAATGAAGGCAAAGTTAACCATCAGTCAAAAAATACCTATAATAGATAGAATATGACTCTTTAAATAATCAATGAAGTCACACTGGTCAACAAAAATTTGCATAAGCTCTTCAATTGCATCCGTAGCATTTGGTCCACATCTTGTAGAGTACAGAATTGAGCCCAATTGCCTAAACATCTCCCGCCGTACCTCAAAGTTGCAACATTTCTTGAAAAGCTTTTTTATCCAAGTACGGCGAACATGCCAGGTACATAGTAGGATGCGACACTGGAATGCCTCTCTGCAATAAGCAAGATCTCACTCCATATCCTATTTAGGGGGATTCTCCTAAAAAAAGTAAAAGTTCAATGAAAATTTAAAAATAACCAGAATAATCTCTTTACCTTATGATAGAATAGTTAAAAGATGGATCATCCAGAAAAATAGCATTAGGCTTCCATCTGGGATCCTTGGTTCGTAATCTTTCAGATAGCAATACAATCCATTTATGAATATATTTACCAACAAAAGATGAGGAGATGATCCAAGCAACTGGAATTGCATTTTGCGATGAATCGAAAACAAGTAAAGAACATACCGGATACTGTCAGGGACAACACAGAAAAAATATGAGACCTTCTACACTTCAACATTCTGCTGAAATAATAAACCTTTTAACATAAACATAAAGAGGCTTGTATTTGTTTTATTCACAATTATGTTGATAAAACTGGTTAATTGCTAATGATGTAGGAAGCTTCTAGATATAC
>Ga0209282_1001120_pt1 | contig 14291 bp, 8 predicted proteins | sample Mtrugardesep15_FD_187529 | JGI IMG/M metagenome (GOLD analysis project Ga0209282, IMG submission 187529) | Root nodule microbial communities of legume samples collected from California, USA - M. trunc garden sep15 (SPAdes) (version 2) | ecosystem: Host-associated > Plants > Roots > Nodule...
ACTTGTTATCTTATTCTATTCTCTTATGCTTGCGTTATTCACAAGTGGAAAGGAAATGCCGAATTGGGTTTGTAGTCTACAATAGAACAAGTTGCAAAATTGTAATTTTAATCCCAACTCCTTCTTCTTCAACTACAGATTTGTTGATTAAGACACAATAACACAACTTTGTTAGTCAATTGAGATCATGGTCGTTTGATATCATACAGTTCAAATTCATGGTAAAAAGGTTTATAGTTAGAAAAAAATCAGAACTGTCTTAAAATCCAGACCGTTTAAGTCTGATCAGACGGCAATGAGTTGTCGTCTGTAGTTGGCCCGCAATTGTGGCGACCACACTTAATCGATTTCACTCTTCAATTAGGTGGAGAGAGCGGATAAGTCGAGAACTTTCGAGAACTTGTCAAAAAAATATCTTATGCCACGTAACAGTACCAAGTTTCTGACAATTTTCAAAAAAGTTCCAAATTTTTCCTAACCCGTGTCTAGAACCTTCCTACTCCATCCACCGCCTTAAATTAAATTGCTCCATTTCACTCTTCTCTAATCCCCATACTAAAACTAACCATAACTACCTTTCGTACTTACCACTTTCCAAAATTAAGCTCCAAAATCGATTATCACAAACGCGCTTTCTTTAGAAAGCAGCTTCAACTAATTCATCAATGAAGGGAATTAGAGTGAAAGAGGAAGAAACATTAGCATATGTCAGTGTTGTTGGTTCAACATCATGTAACTCTTCATCTTCTTCTTCAGGTTCAAATCTTACTCCAAAACCAATGGAAGGGTTACATGAAATGGGTCCACCTCCATTTCTCACCAAAACTTTTGATGTTGTTGAAGATCCATCCACTGATTCGATTGTTTCATGGAGCGGAGCTCGTAACAGTTTTGTTGTTTGGGATCTTCATAAATTCTCCACTGCTATTTTACCTCGTTACTTCAAACACAGTAATTTCTCTAGCTTCGTTCGACAACTCAATACCTATGTAAGTAAACTATCACTTTTTCTTTTGAATTTTGATTTTATTTGATTCTTGTTAAATTCAGTTGAATATTTGTTATTATTGGTTAGCTCAGTTAGACTGACACATGTAATTACACTGAATTACTTCGATTATTACCAATGTCAATTTATCTGTGTTTGTGTATTTGTTCGTGCTTATCAAACTTAAGATGTTTGTTATATTCAATTTGTTGAGTGATTTTTTGTGATCATATGCAGGGCTTTAGAAAAGTTGATCCGGATCGCTGGGAGTTTGCGAACGAAGGGTTTTTAGCTGGGCAGAGGAACTTGTTGAAAACAATCAAGAGAAGAAGAAATGTGACACAATCACAAGCTCTGCAGCAAGAAACCGGTGGAGCTTGTATTGAGTTAGGGGAGTATGGTCTTGAAGGTGAGATTGAGAGGTTGAGAAGGGACAGGGCTGTTTTAATGGCTGAGATTGTGAAGTTGAGACAGCAGCAGCATAATTCAAGGGAGCAATTATCTGCTATGGAAGCTAGGTTATTGATTACTGAGAAGAAACATCAACAGATGATGAATTTTCTTGCAAAAGCGCTTAACAATCAATCTTTTATACAGCAGTTGGCACAGAATAGAGAGTTGAAAGGCGTTGAAATGAAGCGGAAACGGAGGCTCACTGCTAGTTCGAGTTTGGAGAATTTGCAAAATGATTCTGGAGCTATAAGGGCTGTGCCAATTGAGTCTGTGCTTGATTACTCTTGTCAAGAACAGCAAGAGGGTTTGACTACTATTGAGTCTGAGATGGAGACACTGTTAAGTGCTTACGATAATGAATCAAGCAGTGAAGTTAAGGACTACACTGCATTGAGTTCAGTTCCAAGTGGTAATGAGAGTAATTTGGGTGATACGGTGTGGGAGGATTTACTGAACCAAGAGTTGGTTGGTGGGAATCCAGAAGATGAAGTTGTGATTGGTGATTTGTCTCAAATTGATGTGCCTGTTGAGGATTTGGTAGAAAATAATGATGATTGGAGTGTGGATTTGCATAACCTTGTTGATCAAATGGGTTTTGAACCTTAGTCAAATTGGTTGTAGAATTTTCATCATGTCTGTTTGTCACTTGAGTTGCATGCACCTTGCTGGTATGAACTTTGTTGTTGATATTGTTTAATGATTGATAATTAGATAAATAATTTCTGTGATGGTAATTGATGTAGAATATGAATGGCTTTGTATGCAGCAGGGAAGATTGTACTGCAGAAGAGGCCATCACATGTGTATCCTTTATTTTGAACAAAACAACATATTGTGGGAACAGTTTGAATAATTTGCTGTGCTAAATTAATATTTCTACTACTACTACTACTACTATAATATTTCTTATTCTGTCCTAATGTTTTTAACTACATTTTGCAGGCGTTGCCCAATGTAAAGCAAATATTTGTCAAGATGATTGAATAGGAAAAGTTGGGCTTGTAGTCTGCTACTTTATTTAACTGCCAAATTGTGTACTCAGAGAGCGTGCAATGTAACGATGATTGCTTTTACTAAAAAAAACATTGATTCTTGAGCTGGTGGCTGGTTTTATGCAGAACAACACATCGTTCGTTACGGCCATTCAACAAACCCCAAATACCACGACAGTTTTTTGAGTTTCATCTGATTTTGTTCCTCTTGGGAATGTTATCTCCAATGTATCTTGTGTTTGTTCTGCTCCTTTAGACTCGTCAAAGAGGATCCAAATTTCTTTGAGCAGGATAAATTCTGATCTTTAGACTTTAGTTTTTGTCTGTGTTCTGTACATTGTTCGCGTGTCAGCGCAGTCTAAGGGTATTGTGCAATTGTGCAGTCTATTAATCAGTTGCAGTTTACTTTTCTTTGTTTCCGGTTGTTTTGTTAATCTCGACGGAGGAGAAAATGGTGTTCATAGAATTGTTTTGTTAGTGTTTTTGTTTGCAAATTGTACTGCAATCGAGTGAATTTTGGTGATTTGGAACTGCAGCTTTATTTTTGAGGTGGCATTGTGAATTCAGTGTTGCTGGTGGACTTGTTGAGCCTCAGTTTTGTAATTTGTAGATTTCTAGTAGGGTCTCATTGTTGTGTGTTGGTGTTTTCCTCTTGCAAATGGGGGTCTGCTGGAGTTGTATCTTTTATGGTGATTAGCTTCAAGAGGCATTGGTATTTAATTGGGGGTATGTTGTGTTGTGCTGTGTATATAAGTCTCAGACCATACTCTTATTGTTTGTTGTTATTGGCACCCTCAAAGTATTCCTTGTGCTTTGGGGCGTGGTTATTTTTTAATAAATTTGTCTTTTCTTTTTCATGAAAAAAAAAATAACACATCATCGTTTTACTTTGTTTACTTGTCATCTTGCCCGGATGGTGTTCTTCTAGTACTAATTAGACATATTGGTATTGTGTTTTAAACCGCTGACAATACTATAACAACAAATGTGGTTCCTTGATTCAAGTTAAAATTTTAAAAGCACCCTAGTTATAGAATAGTTTGTAAAATTAGTCCTATAAATTGAATTCAACCGTAACACCAGATGCCCCGCCGCTCAATTTCTTGATTTTTTCATGTACAGAGTAACACTTTTTTGTCACTCAAAGTTCACTATGTCCAACAAAAATTTATTGTATCCTAATTCCTTCAAAGAAAATTTATTGCATACCTTGCACCAAATTTGTATGTTATTCAATCTTTGACAAATTGTATTTTATTCAATTTTTAAAAAAAACTTGTCATCCTAATAAAACAGTAAAATACAACAATACTTATTTGAACTACATATACATATGAATAATCAATTTATTCTGTTGACTTTTCAAACATATTGATTTTCTAAACATGAATTTGCTGACTTCTTTAGTCTTTTTTATCATTATCAGATTATCACACTCCTCCCCGTTAACGCTATATTTTTTGTTCTTGCGTATCTCCATTTTCCACTGGCGATGACAAGTACATGGCATCATTACTAGCAATTACTATTGGTCGCGTATGAAGGGGTTCGTGAAGGTTCTAGGGATTGTTTGCTTCATCAAGCACTAGTTGATATGTGCAAATAACAAAACAAAACTAGGTGCAAGAATATTAGGTGAACAAGTTACCTTTGGAGTTTGGTTAAATATGTAGTATTCTTTATTCAATCATTCAATGTATGTTATGTTTTTGTTTTAATTCATTTTAAAATAAATTTAAATTTTAAATGAATATTGTCTATGGAATGTCGATACGCAATCCAGATGCAATATATCAAAGAATTTTCTAATACTAGACATTTTTTTTACAAGTTCAAAACTCACATTTATCCAAACAGAATACTATTAAAGGCTTTTATGTTTTATCCAAAAAAAATTTGCAATTTTTGAACTTCTTTTAAAAAAACATGTCTCTTAGATCCGGTGACCCGACCCAAACCAATCCGCTAATCACTAGGTTGAGTTGGTAACAATTTGAGAAGAAGAAGAAAACGAGTTTTCAATCGTTTCAAAACAATAAAATTTGATTGAGTCGAATAACAAACTTAGTTAAAACTGACTCAACCCAATCTATTGACATCCCTCTAGTGAGAAATGTTTTTTGTGGATAATAAAAAAAAAAATTATAATCCCCTAAAAAAAATGATAATACTTAGAAATATCCTCTTGAACCCAAATCTTCCTTTAGCCCAATCCTAATTAATATGGGACTAATTAGCCACTTATGCCTCTATGTCAACATTGTGTTTCTAAAGTATCTACTCCCGTTTCTTTGTCACGTTTTGCAGTGAATTTCAACGGTTCAGAAGTTAACTAACATGTACTGGACTAATAGGAATGCAGGATAAAGGATGAGGTGAGAAAAAAGGTACTCCTTAAAGATAACATGTTCCTATGACTCGTGTCTTTTTTCTTTGATAAAACCCTGTGACTCTGTCTGAAGTATATTCAATTAAACGTACAATATTAATTCCTTCGCAAATGCAAAGCATAAATGCTGGTCAAAATGTGTAAAGTAATAGAGGTTTTCGCAGTAATTCCTAGTTATCCATTATTATTCTTTTTATGCTAAAGAATAAATTTGTGATTATCATCTTGCTCATTGATTTATAGCTCTCGTGGCTCCTCCTGATCGAGTAAGGACAAGAAGTGCTTATAATACCTAAGTTATGCTCAATCGAGTATAGCCCTTAGGAAAAGTATGCATAGTGGAATCTTTTTGTGCTTCTCGATTATGGGGTACATGCACTTAATTATATACCTCACCTAAACCTATATTTAAACATTCACAAGGGTACAAAACAAACACATGCACAAGCCCGTAGGTATCTTTTCAACCCAACGTGACTCATGATACTCCATTATTTTTTGTCTTCCCATGAATGCCATGTTATTGATTTGATTACAATAATTGGAATAAATTAGGAAAATGGATTGGATTGGGTATAAAGGTATCTAATTCTCATATGTTATCATTCATATACGGACAAAATTAAAAAAAGTCCATTTACCTCCAATTTCTCTATATAAGCCAAAATCTTGAAGCACGATAAATGAATTGAAACTAGAGCACTCACACTCCAATAACTAAAACAACCGTCTCTACTCTTGTGAATTTGCAATGGTGTTCATGGATTTGGAATGGTTGTTTCCAATTCCAATTAGTGTCCCTTTTGCTTCGACAATATTGTTCACACTATTGGCTTTAGTAGGAGGATGGTTGATTTATCTGTATGGACCTTATTGGACGGTAAGGAAGGTTCCTGGTCCACCATCTCTGCCGTTGGTAGGGCACCTTCACTTGTTGGCTAAACATGGCCCTGATGTTTTCTCAGTCCTTGCCAAGCAATATGGTCCAATTTACAGGTTTGTTTACATAACTTTTTTTAGCTTTTTTTGGGATAAATTAGTTTATCCTATTAATCCCACGAATTTATCAGATTCAAGTGATCAATCAACTTCCATTAAGACGAATTAATCAATGGAATCTGAATTCAAATTATGACCAAAATAATATTTTTTTCACAAAACTTTGAATTATCATTGGTCTCTTTCATCAAGAAACCACAAAGTTAAAAGATCAAAAGAATCACTCAAATTATTGAAGGGATTGACATGTTTCATTATATACACCCAAGAAATGTACTTGCATTTGATATTGTAAGGCAATTGTAACTACCTTGGTGAGTTGTTAATAGTGTACAACTTCATACTAGCTACCACTTTACCATAGTCAATGGATGATTTCAAATACTTATTCTCTCTTTTTCACCTCAATTTGATTTAGAATATTAAAGCTTTTGCTTTTGAAAAGATATCATTCTTAGTTGCACATGGATAGCTATTCAAAATCCTTTTGGGGGGATGATCTTGAGAAGAATCATGAGTCAATGATGGCTGGTAGGGTAAGAGTGCAGCTTGGTGGGTCGCTGTCTCTGGACCCTGGAAATTGAAAATGATATATCAATTGATAAAAACAAGTGATTATTCTATAATCCAATTGCCTCATTTTTTAATTCTCGTTTATTCATTTGCTTGTTTTCTTCCAAACAAAAATCATACAAAGGGCCCAGCTGAGAGCGCACCAGCTTCGTATGCTTTCAGATTATTTTTCATTAAAAACAAAATACGTTATTAATAGATTTTTTTTGAAAGAAAAATACTTTATTAATATATGTCTATTCTCATATTGGTCAAAAGTCTTGTTTGATTTCTTTTGACCAATAGTAACATTGTAGATCTTGCAATGATGTTTCTTTTGTCTTGACCCTCCTAGCATTAATCAGGAAAAGAAAAAAAAAAGTCCAATCGATGATATTTAGAAGGACTCTTCAATCCCCCACAGAAAGTGAAGAGAGTTTTGTCAAAAAAGAATGTGAAGAAAGCATACTCTTCGGAGATTCAACTTCATTTCTTATAGGGTTAAATAGGTTTTTATCCCATAGTCTATTTTATTTTTAATCCTTATAAAAATGATATGTTTTTGTCCTTATAAATTAAAATTTGTTTATTTATGTTTAAATTTTTAAAGTTTTGAATGATTTTTTACAAATTTATTTAAAACATTATAAAAAGTTTCTCCACAGGAAAAAAAGCTCAACAATTGACTTTTAGGTCTAAATTTTCGTTAGTTTTTTCATAACTTTTGGCGTTTAAATTTTTTTATTATTTAATTTATTACATGTTAAAAAATTCTAGTTTTTTTATTAAAGAGATTCTTATAATGTTTTTAACATGTTTGTAAAAAATAATTCAAAAAATTATAAATTAAAACATAATTAAACAAATTTTAATTTAAGAGAGGTTAAAACTATGTTTTGAAATTTTTTATAGAGGTCAAAACTGGTTACTTTTTTATGCAGACTAAAAAGAAAACTCGTTATATTTATAAGGACTAAAAACTTATTTAACTATTTCTAACATCTAGTATACTTTGAGCCTTTGACTCCTTCTTTTACTAAAAAGAAAACTGAATATTTTAAATTTATAAAGAATGATACGGTTTAAGAGTTCTTAAAAGACAACATCTTTTTTTTTAATGTATGTTTGATCAAAAATAAAATAAAATAAAATATACCACTTGTTACTTTCGGTCATCATTATTTGTTCCAATCTCTAAAATATTTATTTACGTTGGTTTTGATCCATATAATATGAGATTATTTTACTTCATTCCTTTAAATATATATTGTGTATAATACTTAGGATAGTTTACTTCATTCCTTGATATATACACACACATACATTCATACTGTGCAATGACTAATATAATACACATCTTATGATGGTCAACTCTGAATTATAAAATTTTACATAAAATAAAGCAAAACAATAAGGATAAAAAATAAAATGTTAGATATCATTCTGCTTATAGATATTTTTGAGGTATTTAAGCAGCAAAATCTTTAGTTTTTTGTTTTTCCTTCTTTTCTTGTTTTTTATTTCCCTTGATAAAAAAAAAGTAAAAAGTAATGTATATAGATCGACTAAACTGAACATATATTCAAACTTATTTTTAAGGGATGTTTCAAACCTAGCTTATTTTATTTATTGGTTAATTAATATTTAAACCTAGTTTATATGAAGTAATTACAACCAATCCCTACTTTTGAATTATTCAACCAAACTAGAATATATATATATATATATATATATATATATATATATATATATATATATATAGGATTATGCTAACTAGTAACCTTAGGACATTAGTTAAGAAAATAAAAATAAAATTTTCTATTAAAAACAATAATTTTGTAACTTTAAAATAAGTTAAACATCCAACTTTTCACCACGTCTTAATATAAAAAATTTATATTAGTTTTCTTAATTTGTGCTTGAAGGCACTAGTTAAGATTTCTTATATATATAGGATACATGAAGTATCAACCCATTTGCTGTCCTTTTGTCGAAAACACTCCTTTGCTTGTCCTCACACACGAAAAGGCAAAATGGACCCATGGAAAGAGGCTGTAATTATTATTGCTATTTCAAAATCATACAATTTGGAATAATCAGTGTCTGTGATGATCATCATATTCTGAACTCATAAGTATTTCTCTTTACTGGTGATTGATTAACTTACTAAAAATAACACGTGCTAAAATTGATCATCATATTATTGTTTCTAAATAATGAATGTAACCAAAAGGTGGCTTTAAATTGCGGCGGAATCTGAAGGATGCAGTGTCTGCAAATCAAAAAGAATTCTGAGCCCATGATACCATAAAAAGTTCAGCAAAGAGTGATGAGGAGAGTAAGTTAAAGAAATTGATAGATAAATTAAATAAAGAAAAATTAAAGAGTGTCTTTAGAGCATTGAATAAGAGAATAAAAATAAAAATTTTATGTTGAAAAGTGATAAAAAGTAGCCAAGTCAACTTATAAAAAGTTTACAAATTGTTATTTCCAATGTAAATCTACTAATTTTAGTTATCTTAACTAGTGTCCTAAAGACACTTGTTAACAAGACCCATTAAATAATACTCTCTTTAATAAAAAAAATTAAAATAACACCCATTCTAATTTTTTTACAGAAAAATAACACTCATTGTAAATAATGCTTTTTCATTACATTTCTTTTTACTACTTTTATTTCCAATTATAATTAACTTTGTCATTTTCAAATACTTTAAGAAAAATATGCCGTGATTTTTTATTTTTTTGGTTAAATAGCCTAATGGCTAGAAAAATTCACCTTTTAAGATAAATAAATGAGGTGTCCGGGGTTCGAACCGTGGCCCCTGCACAAATTGTACATTATCCCTTATCAAATGAGCTAAGCTCACGGGGACGCCGTGATTTTTTTTTTTAATAGATAAAAGAAATAACAATAATAATAAGAAACTCACACAAACGAGTGGAAGTGTCGGAGTTTGAATCCCGAATACATCGTTCGGCCTAAAAAATTCAACATTTTTGCTATTTGACTTAAAGACTTGTGGACAAATATTCCCTGAAATTATTGTCTATTTTGTAAATGGATATTACGTTACATTTTATGCATAGATGTGTTTAACCCTGACTTTAAGTTTCCAAAACAAATTACTACTAGTATTAATAGGGATATATGTGGAAAAAAGAACAAATATATCTAATCATTTGAAATAATATTTATATGAAAAATTGTTTATGGTTATTAATATGTTCCTAATATTTATTAGTGCAGATTTCATATGGGAAGACAGCCACTAATAATAGTGGCAGATGCAGAACTGTGCAAAGAGGTTGGAATCAAAAAATTTAAAGACATTCCAAACAGAAGCACTCCCTCTCCCATTAAAGCTTCTCCACTTCACCAAAAGGGTCTCTTCTTCAGCCGGTACTCAAATTGGAACTATAGCAGTATTATGTTATTTCAACTATTGCATGGATAGTAAAATCAAATTTATATGCACATAGATTCACATGAAATTTCATATGCACATAGATTCTCTCAGTGGTCCAGCCACTAAGTTGAATATCACTTTACCTTTTTTAAGTGGCAAAAAAATCAAATGCCATAATCATATATGTTCTCTATTAAGGTTACATTATTTGTCGGCATATATATACAAAATATCATTTCAAAATATTTTCTTAACAGTCTCATGCCACTTTGTGTTGCAGGGATTCACAATGGTCTACAATGAGAAATACCATACTGTCGGTATATCAACCATCACACCTATCAAGATTAGTGCCAACAATGCAATCATTCATAGAATCTGCCACTCAAAATCTTGACTCACAAAAAGAAGACATTGTCTTTTCTAATTTATCACTTAAACTCGCGACTGACGTGATTGGACAAGCAGCCTTTGGTGTCAACTTTGGCCTCTCTCAATCTCATTCCGCTCGCAACGAAAGCAAGAATGTTGCTACTGATAATAAGGACTTAATGAATGCAAGTGGTAGTAATGAAGTAACTGACTTCATTAATCAACACATATACTCAACAACTCAACTTAAGATGGACTTGTCAGGTTCTTTCTCAATCATACTTGGTCTACTTGTTCCAATTCTTCAGGAACCATTTAGGCAGATTTTGAAGCGAATACCAGGCACCATGGATTGGAAAATTGAGCGTACTAATGAAAAATTAGGTGGCCGTCTTGACGAGATTGTAGAGAAGAGAACAAAAGATAGAACGCGTAGTTCAAAGGATTTTTTGTCACTTATACTAAATGCTAGAGAATCAAAAGCTGTTTCGGAAAATGTTTTCACACCTGAATATATCAGTGCTGTTACTTATGAGCACTTGCTTGCTGGATCAGCAACCACTTCCTTTACATTGTCTTCTGTTGTCTATTTGGTTGCTGCACATCCAGAAGTTGAGAAAAAGATGCTTGAAGAGATTGATGGGTATGGTTCACTAGATCAGATACCTACTTCCCAAGATCTTCATGACAAGTTTCCTTATCTTGATCAGGTTAGTTAAACTGAATGAACATCCTGACAAAATTCTGTATCGAGTTTAAATTTGCAAAGGCCAAGCGTATAAATATAAAATATATTATACTTTGGATTTAATTCATATATACCGTCAATGTAAAGATTTTTTGCACAATCAATTAAACGTTATTGTCAGATCATAAAAACGTTTGTCTTTAAACATGACTACTTCTAAAGTCACACATAATTAATTGTAACTTACTGAAATGTAAAACTTTTACACATATAGCGTATCAAAATTAAAGTCTTATACTTTATGTTCGATTTGATTAATCCAGGTGATCAAAGAGGCAATGAGATATTACATTGTATCACCATTAGTTGCAAGAGAAACATCGAATGAAGTAGAGATTGGAGGTTACCTTCTTCCAAAGGTAAAACATATATTTCTCCTTGCATGTTCATCAATGCTTGTCTGCACATGTCAGAATCATAAAGAAATTTTTTTGTTTTTTAATCTGTCACTGATGTAGTGTTTTTTATAAGCAGGGGACTTGGGTTTGGTTAGCTCTTGGAGTTCTAGCAAAAGATCACAAACACTTTCCAGAGCCAGAAAAGTTCAAACCAGAAAGGTTTGACCCTAACTGTGAAGAAATGAAACAAAGACACCCTTATGCTTTCATACCATTTGGAATTGGTCCTAGAGCTTGCATTGGTCAGAAATTTTCCATACAAGAGATCAAGCTTTCACTTATTCATTTATACAGAAAATACTTGTTTCGGCATTCACCTGATATGGAAAGCCCATTAGAACTTGAATATGGAATAGTCCTCAACTTCAAGCATGGTGTCAAGCTCAGTGTCATAAAAAGAACAAAGACGAGCTGCTAAATTAACCGTTTAAGATTGTATTTATACTTTGGGAGTCAAAAGATGAAATATAAACTTAAGCTTTGTCTAACATGCACAAACAAAATATCTTGAACCATGCACAGGTGTCTTTTTCACCATTGAATGAATAAGTCATGCCATATATCATCTCATGGTGAGATTTATTGATTCAATGGCAAAAACTAGGCTGTGCGTGATGCAGGATTTGTCTTGTGCATCATAGAATTGGCCACAGACTAATATTAGAAATAAGTATGATGAGATACAAAACCAAATAATCATGTTGTACAACAAATAATGTAAGTTTATGAAAGAGATACTACTTTGATTTTCTAGCTTTTAAAAATCTATTAGTCAACTCTGCCTACAAAACCATGAACACTCACAAAATAAAATGAAAAACATGGTTGACAAAATATGATTTTCCCATAAATTGACAATTCGTCCAGATAATCTCTCCAGGTTGAGTATTACCAATACTCACAAATGAACAATTATACAAATGGAGGCTCCCTTCACAAGTAACATCAAGGACATAAACAACTTTTAGTTCTACTTCAAGCTAGCTAACTAACTCATTAAAATACATTGAACAACAAGATGTTGAACTTCTTGGAAAAACGAATAAATAAAGAGATGTTGAGCATCCACACAGCTGCTATTTCCCTCTTTCACCATGGTCTCACCGAGCTCTTGTCCGATTGGGTTGGTAGGTGAAGTGGCCTGGAAAAGTTGAGTGAATGATCAGAAGCAGCTATGCTTTTAGAATCTCCGTTAGAGAAAACTGCAGCCCTCTTCATAAATTGAAACTCATCCATTGACTGTTGCCTTTGAGCTCTGTTATACATTTGATTACTACCCGATTTTAGCTTTGCCTTGGTTGATTGAGTCAGGTTCATGTAATTTGGCCTAGTGCTGTTACAACTATCCTCGGTCCTTTCACAAGTGTTCCCTGACATTGGAGTTGTGGATGTACAAATAGAAGATGATGCAGAACTCTCATCATACCGAAACTCAGAACTTGGACTTGACGATGAACGAGTAGCTTGTCCAATATGGGGAGGAGGCTTAGCAAAAATCCTTGTTGTGACATTGTTCTTTTTGACTTTGACCGAGCATGGTTTCAAATTCGAGCTTACAAAGGGTTCTGCAAATTTCTTTGGAGGTGGTGGTGGGGTTTTATCTAAGCTCTCGGCATGAGATTGTTCCATTAATCTAGTCTCCCAAGGCTTGGCTGCCATCCATCTTTCCAACCAACTCCATCCCCCATTAGCTTTGTTCATCTCGTGATTCCTGAGAGTGGAAAACGAGGTGTTGGTTCGCGAATTAGTGCTTGAGGTTGGCCTGCATTGCTGGAAATCTCAAAATGTAAGCATCTTTCTTTGTAGAAAGGAAAGAAAAAGAAAAAGGTGGAAACTGTTTCTACTTTCCACTGTTTGAATGAATAAACAATTTATTAGTTCCTAAGGTTGTAGGGCGACTTAAACTTGATCCTCTAACGAAATTTCAAATTATCCATGATTTGAAAAGTCAGAGACTAAATTGAACAATTTAAAAGGACCAATAATATGATTAAAAAATAACAAATTTGAGGGACTAATTGACGGCGCCTTACTCAGGACTGAAAAGAGACTCGCTAACTTTTTTTTTTTTTTTAAGGATCTAATTTTATTTGTTACCTTCTGAGCAAGTGAGTATGCAAGTGCCCTCTCTCTTTTGAAAGCTCCTTCTTGCCTCATTTGAATTTTTGATTTAACATCTTGCAATGTTCCAATGCTATCACACCATCCTTCCTGCAGATTCACAAAATAAAATTCTTAGACATAACAAAAATTAAAACTAGATAAAGTTTCCACTGTCAATTCACAACACGTACCTCTGCTTCCTTCAAAAGTTCAAGTTTACTGCGTCGTTCATTAAGCATATTCTGCACGGCTTGTCCCTCCATAGACATCCTCACACGACGAGCTCTTACTCGAGCTTGAACACGAACTAATGCCTGCATGCACCTCAATGTCACTGCAGCTTGCTTCCTCACCTGTCTACCCCTGACAAGTGCTTGAATCCTCACCACTGCCTTCAATGCCCTCAAAGCCCTTCTTGCCTGCACTCACAACCCTCACATTAATTACAAACACAGTTCCTTCCAACAAATAGTTCAATACACTAACATCACAACACATTTAAAGTTTCAAAAACAACTCTTCATATTCACTATAAGAAGAGAATTAACAACTATCATGTAAACCCTAAAATAGATCAATGTCCAAAATTTTCCAATCTAAACTAAAAAAAATATTAAATGGGTATGTTGATTTCGAATAAAAGTTTAAAGCTTTAGCTTAACTTTGTCTAAAAACATGAAAATAAAAGAGTCATCAAAGAGGAACAAAAACACAAATTTAATAAAAAAATAACAGCTTGAGTTGAAGGTTGAAAAAATTGAATACCAAGAAGGCTCGGAAAGTGGTTTGGATTCTTATAGCAGCCCATTCTTGCCTAACAAGTCTAAAATCCTTAGGTTGAGCTCTAACAACGGTAGCCACTGCAGCAGTGTAAGCTTCTGCAGCAG
>Ga0209282_1001121_pt1 | contig 14274 bp, 15 predicted proteins | sample Mtrugardesep15_FD_187529 | JGI IMG/M metagenome (GOLD analysis project Ga0209282, IMG submission 187529) | Root nodule microbial communities of legume samples collected from California, USA - M. trunc garden sep15 (SPAdes) (version 2) | ecosystem: Host-associated > Plants > Roots > Nodule...
GGAAAAAAAATCTCTATGCAAACGAAAAAATGTAACTTGAAATAGAATATTACTTTAGTTGTTTTCGAGGGGTTCATTTAGTAATTATGTTTGATAAAATGTTGTGTGTCGTCGAAGACTTGTAGCTTCTGGCGCGTAATCAGGGCCTTGAGCTAATTGTTGGGCCAAACAAGAGTCACTGCACAATAGTGTGATTTAAACAAGGACTGTTTCTTTCCCCACCCCCACTTTTCAGGGGCCGGGGGAGAAATTTACTTAAGAGACCATTATACCTTAAAAAATTAATCTACTTCACACATTTAAAGTTAGAGGATACACTCGTTTATTTAGAAAAACTTATTAAAAATACTAATGGTACAAACATCATCCAACATAAATGTCCTATTTAAGAAAAAAAAAAAAAAAAAAGAAGGAAATTTTACTCTATACCTCAAAAATTATACTTATGCCTGTGTTAACCATTAAAAATCGCAATTTTAATCCCTTCTAAAATCACACCCATTAAACCCTTCAAGTTTTCCGGAAATTCAATATAGTTGACAAGTTTCTTAAAATAATCTATCATACCAAAAAACATGATTGAAGTATTTTATAATCAAACAGAATTAACAATCCGAATTCAACTTAGTTCTTTTTAAGCATATTCTTGGTCATTAATAGCTATTCTTCATGAATTTATAAAAAGTATTAACTAGTATTTCATTGAAAGAAAAAGAAAAAAAAACTATGATAGTTCTTTGTTAATCCCCAGCACCCTTTAAACTTTTCTTCCACTTTCTCATCACTCGAAAATCATCAAGCAAAAATCAGTACACTTACAAACAGCAACACTTCTTCACTAAAAGGGATGAAGAAGACACAAAATCCGGAGATTGAACAACAAAAACCCTAGAGTCCAAAAAGATAGAAAGAAACCAAGGAACAATAATAACAATCACACATTCATAAATGTGAAATACTTACACTAATAACTAACCGAGTCTGAATAAATTAGCATAGATATATATAAACAGAAGAGAAATAAAAAAGAAAAGGCACTCCTTTTTGGATTTGGATGGCCATCCCTAACAAGATTTGGAGAAGTCAGTGAAATTTACATACCCTTTCTAAAAACATAAAGAAAGGATATATTATATTATCACTTTACAATGCCCCAAAGAAAGAGAAAACAAAAAAGAAAAGAGGTTAGATATTTAACAGCAAAAAGCTTTGTTGATTACTTCTAACATTTCAAGCAAAAACAAAGCCACAAGAGAGTGCCATCAAACACACAGCAGCTTGTTCCTCTTCACCTAATTTAATCCTTCTTTGTGTTTTCTGCAACAAAAACTCTTCACCCAATGCCACTAACTTCATTTTCAAACACCAACTCAAATCATCATTATCACTACCATCACTGCTACTGCTAGTACCATTATGTGCACCTTTCTCTCTCTTCCTTTCCCTTTCTTGTCCTTTGCTACAACATCCCCTTTTCTTTCTGTACCTGATTCCACAAGCGTTGCACAACGTCTACATCACCCAACAAAATCATCAAAACAAATCTATTCATAGTAAAATCAAAAAACCCTTTTATCAAATAAAATAAAACAATAATAGATAAAATGGAAGTAAAAAATGATGAAATGCGTAAAAAAAATAATACCTTGGGTCCATTTGGTCCTCCTCTCCAAAGTGGTGTTTTGGTGGTTTTGCAATCAGAACAAAATTTCTTGATCACACCCATTTCATCGTATGAACAACATTCCTGTTAAACAAATAAAATAAAATAAAAAACATTTCAACAACAACAACAATAGTAGAAGCAGCTACCTAGTTAGCTAAAAAAAAACACTTGAATATACCTTATCCATTTGATCCATGATTCCCATTTGATTCAGAAACACCGAAACAATAATGAGTTAAATTAAATATGAACGAAACGGTAGTAACCGAAACGAAACTTTGTTTGTACTGCAACAAAACAAACACTACACAGAGAGTGAGAAAGAGAAACCGACTAATGTGGAAGGAAATACCCTCAAAAGAATCCTAAGACTGACCTACATACATATAATGACTCAAATGCCCTTCTTTTTTCCCTAAAATATAGTGGCCAAGTTTTGAACTTTGGAAATGCCACGTATTCATGTGACGTGTATGCTTCTGCTGCCAACAGAATACTAAGTGGAAATGGAAATTTCAAGATTATTCATCTTTGGACATTAATTATAAGATTAGCTTAACAATGGTACTTTTTTAGTTTAATTCATTAATTAATTAAAGCAGTGGCAAATTAAGTAAGACCGTATATTAAAGATGAGGTTTTGTGTGGGCTAAATATGAAAAGGATGAGGTTTGAATGATTATGCAGGATTGATTGATAAATAATTAATCATAACAGGATGGGGCGACAGAATCTAATTATATCTACTTTAACTATTATTTTATGTGATACGGTTATCAATATCCATATTCGGTTTGGCATGAAAATAGAGGCAAAATTGTATACACATAGAAAATGCGTGGTTGTATTAAAGTAGGTAGAAATGTAGAAATGGTGGTAGTATGATAATGGTGCTCACGGTATAGTAATGTTAGTATAATTTCAGATTTCAGATACGCCACAGGTACAGGTGCTGACATACCTTGACCAAAATTCACTATTTGAACTGCTTCCACAAATTTTGTTTCCTAAGAAAAAATCATGCTCATTGTTTAATAATGATCAATCTTCAATAAAGTATGGGGTGTTAGTGATGATCTTTCCTCTTCTAATTGAATTCTCTACATACATATGAATCATGATTAAATTCATACTTATTTATTTAAAGGGTCTAAATCTCCTATCATTTGAATCAATTTATGGTTAGTATTAAGAAGTATATCTCATTCTCCTAAGGAGAATTTGAAGGTTGTAATTAAATAATAATAAAAATAAAACATTAAAAGTGTTTCGGTCATAGCGGAACAAACGGTTACAAGAATTGTCAAGAAAATATTGAGTTTTTTTGTTGACGTTGTCAATTAGTCTAATGACTTGATTCATACATTGAAGAAATGAAAAATCCAAGGTTCGAACTTCCACTCATGAACATAATGTCTTCCGTAACTACCCATTGAACTCGATTTACATAACAATATTTTGAATTTTTAGTTGATGAAAATATACAAATCAACCAAGATAACATTAACCTCATTAATTGATGGTCGAACTTATTTTTTATGAACATAAATTCAATGAACAATCATTATAATTTAAGATTAAGATGCTTTGAAGATCAAACAATTAAAGGTAAATAACCCTCTGATCACATTTCTTATTTTAGTTCTTTAAAAAATATACGTCACGAAAATAGTTTAATTTTCATTATTATAAACTATAAACAATTATTACCTTTAAAAGTGGTAACTATGCAAGTATAAAATATATATGAATGAAAAAATTGTAGAACATTTTTGCACTATCAATAGATAATTGTTGCATAATGATTCACATAATTTGGATCCTTGGTTTCGTTGTGTAGAGAGACAAATTGTGTTTTTACAAAACTGTCATGCAAAACTTACTAGGAGGCACGTTAGCTAGAGACTAGAGTGGGTCTGGGTGATTCTTTCCCTGGCCCCAAATTTTGCTCAATCCAAATGTATTCCGAGTAATTTGTTCACTCAAATTTTGCATTTACCAGAAAATGTATGATTGAACTCCCTTTTCAAAGTGAATTGAAATAAGGCAAGGCGGTTAATTTAAGCCCTTGCTTTCGAAATCTAAACCATAAGAAAGATTTAATTCATATTTCAATCTCTAATATAAGATAAAATTCTTTTTTTAAGTTTATTGAATAAATAATACTTGATTATTAAATAGGTCAAATACATTCGTTATTCAATAAATTTGAAAAAAAAATATTCTTTTATATTGAAGAATAAGGAAATATATAGTTTGAAAATTGCTACTTACAACAAAAGATTATTCCACGAAATATTCACAAGTCACTATTCATTTAAGGGAAAGATAATTTAATATGTCAATCATCATATTAATAAAATTATTTAAAACGCTTGACTTTAATCATAATAACTAAAATCACATTATTTAAAATGCTTGACTTTAATCTAAGTTCCTAACAACTAAAATCACACAAATGATTGATTTGTTAACGTTGTAAAACTTTATACACCAAAACCATCACCTGAAACCACGATAATAACCTTGACAACTATGCAGGATAACGACATCGCTAGTACTGGAGTCCTAAAACTAGAAGGCAATGCTCAATGCAACGTTAGCAACAGAGTACTGAGGGCGTGTGATAGGGTGCCAAGAGAGGATAAAGTGAAGCAAGATATCCCTGAGTAATAAAGGCTTAATCATATTACACTACCTTTATTTGGGGATTTATATTAGTCCCGTGTTAAAAATTGTTAAAAAAAAGTGCAGATGTGTCATGTGTCCTTTAATTTGTTTAAAGGATAAATCCACTCTCTGCCCCATTGTTTAACAACTTTAAAAAAGAAGCTGATTAGGAATCGTGAAATTTAAATGTTAGCTCAAATGGAAAAAAAAAAGATTGGTTGCAATTTCTAACATAGGGCGTAGAACTTAAAGGAAAATGGGTACCTACCCACTCTAATTTTGATTTAATCTTAATTTTGGTAAAGTGGAAAAGATATGTCATTTGCATGTCACATATACTACAGCTAACCTCATTATTTGATTGATGGAAAGTTTCAATGTGTTAAATGATATCAATTTCAAGTGCCCTTACTTGTTAACATTTCCCATAAAGACGAGGGATAAAAAGGTGATTAAGCCAATAATCAAATATACAACCGTTTGTTAAAAAAAATTTGCTGCACACTATTTTTGGTAAGTCATTTTCCCAAAAACCATATTTGTAACACCACATGATGAATAGAAATCCTAATGAATAATAAATCTGAGGTATACTTCGGTAAAAAAAATGGACAGGGTAAAAAAAAAACTCCAAAAGTTCCTTGCAACTTTAATGATGAAAGAATAGTATCATTTGGTATTTCCCAAAATACCTAGAATCATAAGTGGTACGCTGACTCCAATCTTAGCAGGAAAAATAACGAAATTAACATAAAATTCTGTAGAAGAGCCAAATCACTTGAAATGATCACTAGGCCAAAAGCAAACTCTAATATTTAACTCGGAAGTGGCAAGAAAAGCAAGCCACAACCCAACTGTTCCTCTGTTGTATGTAAAACCAGCCACTTCAAAAACCCAAGCCGGTCCAGTAACGGCCTATTTACCAAGGCTGAACCTTATAGAACCTAAGAACAATGAAACGACACTGACTTGACCCCCCAACTGTCGAACTGCCATACTGGAGGACCTCACTGATGGACCAGCCAAAAAACCTGCAGTCAAAGAAATTCAACATGATGTCAACACAATACAGGATAACACGAGAGGAATGCAAACTGCAAAATTTTACTTTGCTAGTTGTGCTGAAATGTTTGCAAAAATAAAATAAAATAACACAACAACGCCAAATGTAACATATAGATTACCTTAATAAAACATGAATACCATCTAGTTAAAGTTGAATCCACCAGAAGGCACAGCAGGAACTTCGGAGCCACCAAAGTTGAACCCTGATTGAGAAGCATCACCTGGAGGCATAGCCTCGTCATCTTCCTCCAACCAGTATGTCTCAAGAATCTTCACAGCCTTTTCATAAATCTCAGTGTTGTCATGACTCTGGAGGTTCTCAATTTTCTCCAAACCCTCAGCTTCGTCAATCATTTCAGCATACCGATTCACACCATCAGTAATGCCTGCATTCTTATCAGCCTCCCCTACCTTTAAGATGTTTTCAAGCCCTTCAAGACAAACTGTCACAATCCTAGGATCAGGACATATGAGTAGATCACACAAGGGCTTAATGCACCCTTGACTTACCAGGTACCTGTCAACCAATTTTAAATAGAATATGACATCTCAGAAAAAAGAAAGAAAAAAAAAGCTATAAAACCAACAAAATCACCAGGGAACATTGCAAATTTGAGGATCTCTCCATACTTGAGTTGTTCATGAGATCCACCCGATGTAGCATTTGAGATTGCCCAGGCAGCTTCCTTCTTGATGTCAAACTCAGCATTTTGAAGCAAGTTGACCAAAGGACCAATTATATTGGCATCAATCACATCCTGTAAATTTTCAAGAATTAAGAGAAATATAAATGAAGAACTCCAAATGCAAAGATAACACAGATTTTAATTATCGCAATGCACAAACCTGAATCTGTTGCTTGTTCCCAGCTGTGATGTTCGATATTGTCCAACAAGCTTCCTTCTTGATGCTTTTTTTATAACTATTAACCAAGAGATTCATAAGAGAAGGAAGAACTCGATGGTTGATGATGACCTGGCCAGAAAAGAACCCCATTAACACAAACCAAAAACAAAAGATTCATAAGCTTACTTCTGCATTTTCTTAATTTCATATACTTGTGGAACAGTTTTTTCCTACAGGCAATTTCCTCCATGAGTTTAATTTTAATTTCAGAATTAAAATCACTAGCTCCAGTGGGTATTACTATTACTATTTCTCTTAGTACAGAATCGCAGAAGTAACTACTGTATATAAGAGATGAAAGAATAAACTCTTGTACTTAATACCTGTGTCTGCAAGTCATCTCCAGTGACAATATTTCCAACTGTGCGTAGAGCGGGAATAAGCACAGAAGGAGATGGGTGACTGAACAAAAGCAAAATAATAATTAGAATTTCATATCACAATAACTAAGGGGAACAACTTTGAACAGCTAAATTTGATATTTCAGAATACCCACAGTAGAAGCTCAACAAGCCGGCTACAGACACCAGCTTCAATAACGCCTTGAATTTTGTCATTTGCGCCATCAGAAAGATATGAAAGGGCCCAACAGGCATCAGTCAGGACTTCTTCATCATTTGAATGAATGAGACTGGCAAGTGCAGGAAGAGCAGGTTTAACCTGTAAGCAGGCGGGATGGTAGAGTTATAAAGTCTGATATTAAGAATCAATTATTACTCGTTAAAATAGTAGAGTCGGCAAAACAAAAAAACTGGAAAAAGCAAGGATGGAGCTAGCAATTAGCTCTGCAAGTATGAAACACAAATTAAATAATATAGCCTTCACATACAAACCACAAATTTGACCACCTTTAATTACAAGATGCCACTGAAGAACATCATAGCTACTGCACACACTGCAATTTCATAATTTTTCAATATAAACTATAGCATAGATTAAGCAATTTGATAATTTTTTAACATACAAAGTGTTGAGGATAGCAGACATAGCAACAAGAAAATTCAAACAAATGGAGCAAGTAAAAGATTTTCATTTCACAATAGCAGATTATTTAAACAAATATAAAGGTGCCAAAATTTCTTGTTCAAGTTCTAGGTATCGTGCATATAAGCCCATTTGTGCATATAGAGCCTTGTAATTACTCATCTGTGTGTAAGTAATGAATCTTATTTTAGAAATATTATGCATAACTTTATACCTGATCAAAAGCAGGTTGTGGCTTTCCCCTGCAGAAGTTTGAGAGTGTCCATGTGGCGTTTCTGAGCATAGAAAGTTTGGCATGCTCATTCAATTGCGCCAACAGAGGAAGCAAAGCTCCGTGACCGAGAACAAGATCACGGCATCTAGGCGAATCTCCAGCAACATTTCCCAATGCCCACACGGCCTGACAGTCCACACAACACAGGAAAGATGTTAAATTTCAGATGAGATAGATTACACTAGATGGTCCAACACTATTGCAAGGCAATGTCGACATTTTTGTGCATAGGTTCAACAACAAGTTAAAGAAAAAAATAAACTCAAAGCAAATGCATTTAGCTCAACCTCACTTGCATGCACAATAGCGCATGCAAACATCACACCTAGAATCTAGAAACAGCATACAAACCAAATCTAAAATCAAAGTGAACAAGTAAGTTATCTAGTCAAGCTAAACAATCCTCCGGTTAACTTCATTAACAAGAAAAGAAGGGTATCTCCCAATAAAAAGGAAGAAACCATATAAGTTTTACTGATAGACAAAAACAAAGGCACAAATTGCATAAGGTATATAAAGTAAACATACCTGTTCACGGACATCATCACTAGGAGAAGCAAGGAGCTTCACAAAAATCGGTACAGCACCTGCCTCAATTACTACCTTAGTGTTTTCAGATGTTCCAGAAGCTATATTTGTCAAAGCCCATGCTGCCTCAAACTACAACATACAGTAAACAAAATCAGTGCAATGCACAAATAAATATAAATATTTATTGCATAAAATAAAACAAGGAAGATAATAACCTGCAGCTGTGGAAAATCTTCCCTCATCAAGAACTCAATAAAGCGAGGAACTACACCAGCTTGTATAACCTCCTCAATTGGTGGGCTACGTTCTGGTAAGACATAAAAATTGTTAACCAAATGTCCCTTAACAAATTGTATACAAAAAGAATGAAAATAAAGTTACGTAGAACAACATCTAACCAATTGAAAGCAACTTCCGAAACTGAGTTGTTGCCTCAAACTGCATGTTATTATCATCAGTCCAGATTCCTGTAACCAAGGCTGGTAGGTGTTCCAACTGCAGAATGATACACATACACATTGAACAACAATTCAGTAAACTTCAAGTTCATAAAAACCTACCATGATATTAATCAAACTTTGTAGCTACATACAGATAGGAAAGACACGGTCACAACATATAACCAGTGAATATGGTGAACATGTTTATATCATAATCATAATCATAGTATCGCCCTTAAAATTAACAAACCCTGCTAAATCTCAAATGAAGCATAACAATTAACAAGGTAAACTAAAAAAAACAGAGTTACAATTAGTCAATTAACCTAATCGCTAATGGTGGTGGAATGAAATAGAGATTTTAATCATAATTTGAATTCAGTCAAGAACAAAAGCTATGCAATTAAGTATATATACACATACATATAATAATAATAATATTCAAATGAATCAAAACAACATAAACACGAAAATTAACCTAATTACTATCATCAATTTTGTAATTAACCTAATCACTACTATCAATCAATATTGCAATTAACCAAATCCAGTAGTATCAATTTCTCAATTAACCTAATCGCTACTATCAATTTTGCGGTTAACCTAACCACTACTATCGATTTCACAATTAACCTAATCACTTATCCAACGTAGTGAAGTAGAAAATCGGAAAGAACAAGTAAAGTAGTGAGATCAAGAGAATCTATACCTTTTTCTCGAGTAGATTAGATTGAACTGATGCAGGCATCTGCTGAGGTTGAAGTCCTTCACGCCTCTTCTTCTGCAAGCTTTCTTCCCTCCGATTCTTCCGGATCTCAACCAAGTTATCCTCTCTACGTCTCCGACCTTCTTCCGCATCAACCGCCACCTTGTACCGATTCCGACGACCCTCGGTTCTCGCGTTTGCGTTAGGACGATACGACATCGTTTTACAATCGGTTTATCGAACGGAACAGAATCGAAAAAGTTTGAGTTTCAGTTTCAGAGAGAAAATTGAAGTGAAAGAGCGAAGCAGAAAGGAGTGAGGGTTTGAAAAGAGAAGAATGAAGGAAATGGGTTTATATTGCAGGGTTGAAAAGTGGAATTGGGTATGAAAGTGGACTTGGATCGGAATAGAATTACGGAAATGCCACTAGTTTGAATTGGAAGATGAGGGAAAAAGTTACTTTGATTGGAGGAAGGGAAAGTCACTTGGACTGAGACCTCGTTTTTTTTGGGTAGATTTTTGTCTTTGACTATGACGTCCCTTTGAACGTTGTCGTTTCTATTTTTTAACCAATTTTCTCTAGGGCATTGTGTCAAAGACCCAAATATGTTATTTAAATCCTAAATGGTACAGTGTGTACAACTTTGTTATCTAGTTAGATTAATAAATTTCATCATATTACTTCCTTAAAAATAGTTATGCACAACTTGCTATTAACGCGTCCATTAATCAAATTTAGGGAAGCAACCCTAACTTATTTTTACTTTAATAAAGCAGAAGCTGATTGTTCTGTGAGCATAACTCAGTTGGTAGGACAATGCATTATTATATGTAGGGGTTAGGGTTTGAACTTCGAGCACCCCACTTATTCACCTTATAACGTGAATTCTAGTCACTAGACTACCTGATAAAAAACAAAAAAAAAAACAAAAGTTGATTAGTGCTTCTTCAAAATGTGATCCTTTCTCTCCCAAAAAATCATGCTTCTCCTTTGGAGTTAGAAGCCAATTAGGTGTTGGTTACAAGGTTGTTAACGAGTTAGCAATTTCGCACAATTGTATGAGCAATAGGCTCAAAGGATTATGGGACGATATTGATGGAGTATATCAGTATCTGGTTCTTTAGAGCGCGTTTTTTTTATGAAGGAAAACATGAACAATGATAACTCGACACGAGATTTTTGACAAATGCAAGACGTCATGAACAAATAAGTAATTTTGACTTTAAAACATAAGGTCAATTTTGTCATTTCATTTCCGTCCTCCTCCTCTTCTCTGTTCTTTACGGCCACGCTATTCATCTTCCACCACCACCCAAAATAACTTCATCTTCTTCTTCTTCTAATTTGGTGATTAAATTCTGGTGTTTAATGAAAAATTTGATTTTGGTATTCAAACATGCTTGTAGTAGAATATTTTATTTTGAACAAAAGAGAGAATCAAATATTTGAGATTTTGGAATTTAGAGATTTGGGTCCTTAAACAAACATTTTCATTATAGAACATATTAATCTTTGTTTTGTTGTAATGAATCAAAATCATATTTTTATAAGGGTCCTTAAACAAACATTTTCATTAGAGAACATATTAGTCTCGGTTTTATTGTAATAAAGCAAAACCATAGGCAACTATTCTTCCAATGAAACTTGCATGCACTAATTTAGATTTTTATTTCATGAATAGGATTGGAAGAAAAAAAATGTGATGGTAAAAAAGAGCATCTCTCCTTTTCTTTTGAGTTTAGGGTAATTTACACTAACTTCTCCTCAAATTTTTTTCGATAACACAAACACTCTCTCTAGATGTTAACCTTCCTTATTTTGTTATTAAATCTACATAGACCTTCCTTTAACATAAAGGTTGTTTAATCTCCATTTGCTCCTCACTTTAACTCAGGCCCTGACGAGTAATGAATTAAGAAGAAACACTTGCAACTTAAACCAAACCATCAAACAAGCATCTTGGAGAAATCAAATAGAAACACAACCCATTTTTGTATCAAACTTAAATTAGATGACCCGCAGAAGCATTTATTCCATTTGATGCTCATTCTCCAAAATTATCCATTTGACCTAAAAAACTTAAAATCAATTGAGCAACCCCGTTCAAAAAATAAAAGGTCTTCCTTTTGAATAGAACATCACAACTTCATTAAACCTAAAACACAATCACATCAAACAAATATTGAACATTGAAATTTTACTAATCGTGAGTCAAAGAGGTTGTGAAACGATGAAGGGGCTGTGAAGTGATGAAGGAGAACAGAGGATGAAGCTCCGAGTGAAGAATGGCCTAAGGAGAAGAGAAATCATGGATAAAACTATTTATAGTGAAAAAAGTAAAGATTTAATTCAGTGTTTTTATTGACATTTTGCTGAAATTATATAATAATTTTCTTATAGACTTTTAGAGCTTGAAAACGTTGATTGAAAGAAATCATTATTATAATCTAATATAAGAAGTTTAACGCCGTTATAAAGAAAGGAGGTTAATGTATTTTAAAAATAAGTAGTGCTAACTTGTGCCTTTAAGGCAAATGTTAAAAAATTCAAAAGAAAAAATATTTTCTAAAATTGTATACATTAAAAAATTAAAAATTAACGCACACATTTCAATAAATTATTTTTATATTTAATTCATTAACTTTATATTTAAGAACACAAGTTAACATTTTTCTTTAAAAAATTAAAGGAGATTGTTTGTTCTCTTTAAGAAAACCTTAAGTATTCGTCTTTTTTTTACTCTTAAGTTTAAGGTTTTTTTTTTGAAGGGTTTTTAAGTTAAATGTTATTTTTCGAAGGAAGTTTAACGTTAATAAGCACTTTTTAACAAGGCACCATGAAAACAAAGATCAGCTTGTTACAAAAACAAAAACTCATCAAAAGACTAACTTATCAATTTAAAACCAAAAAAACCCAATCCGAATATCCGATACAAAAATAGACTTTAATAAAGAAAAAAAAAATTGACCTTTATTTTATGGGCAGGAAGGGTTACTTGAACATGAAGAATTTTTAAACATATCCTAGTGTAGAATTTCACTTCAATCATTCAATTTGCATTTAGAAATGAAGAAAAAGGTTTACAAATACATAGGATTCATCCAGTACACCACACTAGCGGCAATGATTGCTGCGCTTGGCTGCGTTGCCTCTTGATCCACTTGAGCGTCCTCTCTTCCCAGCCGTCTGATCTTGGTTCAAATCAAAGTTCATACCATCTCCACCTACCATCTCAACAAACATCCTTTGTAGATCCTCCAAACTGTCCCCCTAAATAACCAGAAAATACCAAAAAACCCCATCACATCACCAACAATACATCAATCTATTACTTAAGTTTAATATTTTCTCCTTCAATTTTTTACCAAAAAAGGAAACAATTAGAACCCAATAAATCAATACCTCATCTTTGACATTATTCATCATTGAGATCATTTCGCTCATAAAATCACAAAATTCCTGCATTATAACACAGATTTTGTTCCTAAAATTAGAATTAGAATCCAATATTCAAATGCACCTAACTTGAGCTGCACTACAAGTGAGTGCATGTTTGTTTCGCAGTAAATTTGATTAAAATAAAAATTAAAAAAGGCAAAGCAAATGGGAAACATGTTACCGGACACAAGACGAGAAAAACAATACGGTCGTCTGGTAACCAAAACGACACAGTTTTACCTCGTTTTGTTTACGGCAAAATCTTTGCAACTGAAACGAAAAGAATTGTTACGAACTTGGTCTTCTTCTTCGAGAGGATCGTATAGTCCAGCATCGTACATTGATCTTTTAGAATCATCAGAGAGAACTATTTCACCAACAACAATAAAACCAATCAATAATCAATCTCATATCAAATCCAATTCATTACTATCTATAGAAAATTTGAATTTGAATTAGAAACAAACCTGAGTATGCTTCTTGAATTTGCTGAAACCGTCGTTTTGCTTCTCCGGCAGTTGTAGGATTCCGAGCGAATTTATCAGGGTGCCATCTCTTTTCAAATTCAACAAATAATTAATAAATTATTTATTTATTTAAAGTGAATATATGTATAAAAGAGTAAAACGACGGCGTATTACCATAGCGAGTTTGCGGTAAGCAGTGCGAATATCAGAGGAGGAGGCATCGCTGCGAATACCAAGAACAGAGTAATAGCAAGAAGATCTACCACCACCGTTGGATCCCCCTCCTTCATGATCCATCGCCGTTGGATCCTCCTTTTAATGAACAAAGCTTTCAAAACGAAACGAAAGCCATAGCAAAAGAAAACGAATTGGGGTATGGGAAAGATATAAACGAATTGTGGGAGGAGAAAAGTGTAAATTTGGGAAACAGAGAAGATAGTTGTTGTTTTTAGAGAGAGAAAATTGTGGAGCGGTGAAGAAGAGAGAGAAAAAATATCTTGTCATACTTTTGGGTTTTGTGTGAGATAGAAACATGGGAAGAAAGTTCGAGAGAATTTTGCCGGTGATGAGAGTTTAGATATTTTTGTTGTTGCTAATGAAAATGGTGCTTGAACTTTGTAAAATTACACCGCTGTGCCACTCCTCATTTCACACGATTGTGTCGTCCTATTCGTTCGTTTCACATGCAATGCAGGCGTATTGGACAATCGGCACTGATTCTGGGATACCTGCTGTGATATTTGTAGATTAAGCTAATTATCTCATCTCATCTAAATAAATATACACTTTTTTTAGAACAAATAAGAATAATTCATGATTTATAGAACTAAACACGGTAACATCCTAAAAATCTACACCCTTTCTGTTTTTAATGAATTTCCTATAAACTGGACCCGTACCCGCACGGGTTTATTGCTAAAGAAATGACATACGAATAATAAAATGCAATATATAATTGATAACGGTGAAAAAATAACAGATGATAATCTAGAGTAGACAGAATAAAACGCTCCATAAAATGTATAAAATCTGAAAAATATTATAAAAGAAAATTCGGTAATCCTATCAATAATTCGGTAAGAGAATATGAAATTTTTAGTAAATTGGCATGTTGTTTCATCGCAGA
>Ga0209282_1001122_pt1 | contig 14272 bp, 7 predicted proteins | sample Mtrugardesep15_FD_187529 | JGI IMG/M metagenome (GOLD analysis project Ga0209282, IMG submission 187529) | Root nodule microbial communities of legume samples collected from California, USA - M. trunc garden sep15 (SPAdes) (version 2) | ecosystem: Host-associated > Plants > Roots > Nodule...
AAATATTTCAAACAGTAATATTTCATGTGGAATGAACTTACATGAGTCAAAACTGAACCTTTAAGATTCTTTAGTCTGCCAAAAAAAGTAGGTGTTCTCTACCTGTCAAGCTTTCCCACCGCAAACTATAGTATCACGAGGAAAAGATTTAGAAACTTCTTTCGATTGATACAAAATATGATTTCAGGAAGAACATAAATATTGGAGGAAATTTCAGCTTACTCATGCTGTGGGCATACTCCCATGCTAGTATATATTCTATCCATATGAGTTCTTATGTCCAGACCTTGAACATATGCCGCACCAGATGTCGGCTTTGTCAGACCAATCATCTATAAGCACACATAAGCTAATTAGATTTATAAACTAAGGAGAAACTATTCAGATGAAGAAAAATAATCCGTTGAGTTATAGTAGAATTTCTTAAGATGCTGAAGTGAGCTATTGACAAGCATACCATAGCATTCCCCTCGAGGAAGAGCAAAAAACAATTCAAAAAATAGATAGTAACAATTCTGTCAAAAATATTTGAAGTCTTCCCCTCAATACATCTATTAGGACAAAATATGATTCGTTGAGTTATAGTAGATTATATGTAATTTTCCAACAAAAAAAAATGAACAAAATCAACTTTTAACGTACCATACTAATAAAAGAAGTCTTCCCAGCACCATTAGGACCAAGCATACCAAAGCATTCCCCTCGAGGCACAGCAAGGAACAATTCTCTCACTGCAAATTTCCCTGGATTTCCATCCCTTCCAGGATAGAATTTTCTTAGGTCGTCACAAACGATTGCATGATCGTTCGTTGGTTCAAGAAGCAATTGCTCCACCTTCTCCCTCTTAAGACAAATAGAAAGAAAAAAAAAACATTTAATACATTATGCATGTGAGTAAGCCACATGTGGAAAACCAATTCATTTATCTTCAATGCTGAATATGTTAAGAACTATAGTTATTAAAGTTGAAAATCCACTTTAATACCCTTAGTGTTAATATTTTTATAATACAAAACTGATTTTCCGAAAGCATAATATAGTGACTGAATGGAAAGTTATTTGGTTCTCACTGAGGTGACACATTTATTCAATACACCTAAATCTCACCTCGTGGATGACATCTTCTTTCTCCATCTGAGCCAAAACTTCTGACCCCTGCCTTTGAATACCGAGCTTCTTCAATGATGAAAGAGGTTTTTTCTGAAATCCTTTCAAGAAGAAAAGAGGACTTTTTCCACTTCCTGTAGACAATACTTGATCGATGTAATAAGCAACAAAAATCATTACGACCCACTCAGCAGACATGATAATTAAGACCTCTTTCATGCCATTGGCGCTATCGCTCAGATCCTTCCACCTCATACCATTAGTCCCCGAGTTACTGCCATTTGTAGCAGACTCTCCAAACTCATATAACCCACGATATAAAGCAAACCCGGGATATAACTTCATACAAATGATCCATTCTCCTGCAGAAAAAGCGCAGGAAATCAACACGTTAGAAGGTAAGAAGCTGACAAAGAGGCATGTGATACATATAAAGATGCCGTTATGAGATCTATGTAGATAAAACTTCTAATTATTTTTATCATATCATTCCATTTTTTACAGTTTGTAGAGAATCAAATAATTTCTGATTTGTAAATGAAAACTGATAAGCTATACATGCTTAATTGCCAACTTTGTATTATAAGCACAAAACATTCTAGATCTTTTGGTGTTTTTGAATCTTCATAGTGCTGGTCATCCTCTTTCTCTATTTCTTTGTCCATTATAGGGAGCTGCTCATCCTCTTTTTTCAATTGCCTTACCCGTGTAAGGTGAGGACTACTTTATATCTCTAATTAATGCGGACTCTCAAGACACCTTAAAAGCTCAAGAGTAGACAACTACAAAGTGGATGAATGTGGTTTAAAACATGTATCTCAAACAAACATGTTTGGAATGAGACTTGAGGGTCTCTGTCAGTCGTGCTTGGTTGCTGGTCTATCTATAAATGATTTTGTTGGAAATTTGGAAAGTAATTTCATGTGGAATATGTGAAGATCATTGTTCTATCTAGATTTCCTTCATTTCTATTAAAGGAAAGGAGTCCCATTTAGTTTATTGAGTCCCTGTCAGTCGTATTTTTGGATCGTACCAACTACCAAGAGAAGCAAGGACCAACAAACCAAGGACATTGACAGCATCTGTACCAAGATTAAGCTCAATGGAAAGTGTTAGCAATACAAAGTTTATTAGGTGGGGGTTTCTATTTGAACTAGAAAATGCTAGTGCTTGGCTTAATTACTAGTGTATCCACGTGCATTCAGTCATTTAACTTACTTGCAAATGATGAAGCTTGAATAAAATGTTGGAAAAACTGGGAACCTAATAGCCCGGTTCCAAAGACGCCTATATACGACGTTACTGAAAATATAAAAACACAAGTCAGTAATGAGAAAATAAAATACCAATACACCCATTATTATGAACAGCTTGAGGTAGCAACATACCTGCAGCAGTCTTAACATTTGAATAAAAGGAAGACAACAGAAATGCCATTGAAATTTGTAAGTTTATATAGATGAAATAAAACAGGAATTGGATGCTGTAGTCATTCAAGGTGAAGAATTTTAATCCTGAAAATGAAGTCAGCAGTGTCAGAAAGAATGGGAAAATGCCAAGAACAGAGTTAAATGGTTATATTCTTACCAAAGACTGAGCCAAATGTCACAAAACATAACATGTAGATCACCGATAAGGCAAGAAAATAGCCATATGAAATAATCCAATATGGCCCGTCACCAAGACCATGCATTTTCATCATGATTCTTAATTTTTGTTGCTTCTCATAAACCAGTGATGTCAGAATAACCTACATAAAATGCACATAGAGCTTAATCATGTTGAACAGATAAATACGCTAGAACATATATTCGGTTGTGTTTGCATTGGATGTTAGATACAATTGTTGACTTTGAATACGAGTTATGTATTGTTCCGTGAGCAGAAAATCCAAACATAAAGGTGATTCAGGGACAGGAAAGAATATCACAGCTATTGAAAAAATCAAAATGGTCGATAGCTACCTATTCTCGCTCATATATTTGTTCAGATATTTCTGCACTTACCGGAAAAAGTAGCAGGACGACCCATGTAAAGAACAGACCGCTCAGAAGAGAAGCTACCTCAAGCCTAATTGGGGTCTCAGGTTTTGGCATTCCCTTTACAAACTCAAATAACATTTTGGTATCAGGTCCAAGCAGAAACTTCAGATAGGCATTTGATATCTGCATGGATAATAATCCTAAGTATCAGTCACTATTATATTCGAAGATTCAGATAAAGAAAGACTAGTATATTTTTTTTTTGATAAAAAGTGAGTAAAAGTATATGAAGGGAACTTATTTATGTTAAGTAACTAAAATTTACTGATGCAATTAATGTTAAAATTTGCAATATTGTAACTCAATGCTGAATGTACGTCATATCATGATCATAGTTTCACTAACTTCTTCTATTCAAATTATGCATTTTCGAAGTAGTAATAACTGAGCCAATTGTTTTGCCAGTCCAAATGTATTCTGATGCTAATGAATCAATTACATGTTTTACTTTGTTTATATAAAATTAAAAAACCAAAGATCCGTACCACAGGCTTCCAAGTTGCATGCTCTTTCTAAGTTGAGATAAAGTTTTATGTTTTGTAGTAGTGTTTGTGCGCGCGCGCGCGTGTGTGTGTATATCCATTATTAGATATTTAGGATAACATCAGCAAGGAGGATGAAACAGTTAAAAACAGGTTTTAGATTTATACCAGATTGACAGAACGAGGAATTCGCAACGACCCAACCTGGTGGGTTGAGTTGTACCATACAGTGACATTGAATCCATCCTCATTCGAATTTAGAAAATTAAAAACTACCAAATGTCAAAACAAAAGTATAAAAATGAGTATTATCTTCCACACATTATGTATATATATATTGAAACATAATGACAAAAAAGTACCTGAAACTATATCAGTGATCTGTCCTTTTGATTTACTTCTTTGATTTCCTTTATATAACTCAGTGTCGATATCAGAGGAACTGTTACGCCAAAAATTTATAACTTGACCACATCTGACTTCTACGTCTAGTGGAAACAAATTCAACCATAAACAATTAAAAACTCCAAATTTTATGTAACATTTTACTCCCAGTCATTCGTAAATGTTTTGAAACAATATATTTCAGTGCGAGCCATTATTGGCCGCAAATTCCATAAGATTATTATCACTGCACAAGTGTGTGCAGGAACAAATTTTGAACATTAATGTTTTATATGCTCCTTTTTATGATTAACCAAGCAGTTCAAAACAAAAATGAAGAGTTAGGTTCAAAACTATGTGAATATTTAATTTTCTGTCAACATGCATTTCAATGCTTGGTGAAACACAAAACAACAAATGAGAATGATTTCATTAGAATGGCACATTGGATTGTCAATCTCCATTATAAACATAGATGTGTGCATGCACAGCAACACCTGTTGATTCCATTTCAATTCCATGTTTGTAATCATACATTGCCATTACAAGGATGTTTTATACCTTTCTCTGACGCGTTGCCTGGTATCTGGTAGGGAAATGAGTATCCAAAGTTGTACCGAGGGCATTGAGTTTGTAGATAAAAAATGGGACGATCCGAAGTGAAAGCAGGTTCAAGAAAATTGTTGGCCCCAGGCATTGAATCAGATCCCTATATTATTTTCACAGTTGCAACAACAACATCAGAATCCACAAAAATAGACAGACCAATAAATTATATATAAATTCTAGTCTAATTCAAAAAAATATATTTACATTCTAAACAGACAAATAAACACTTCAGAGATGCAAAAAAAACTCACCAGCACATTTGATGCCAAACTTGCCATGATATCAAAGTCGTCCGGATAGGACTCAACTGGGAACATATTGTCAGACACAGCTGTGCAAAGAAAAACAAGTAATCATGAGGAAAAAAATGAGGTGAAGTGCATGTTTGGTTTCACTTATACATGAGGCAAAAACAATTCTATAAGCATATAATTGATTCTATATGTTCAAGTGTTATTAAAATTATCTTTGCCGCTATAATAGGTTTTAGCTGGAACTTGAGATTTGTTTGTTACTATAGTCTTCAAACTTAAGTTTTAGCCTAAAATTTATTGTTCAACTCGGTGTGTGTTTGATTACGCGGAGACAAAAATTGATTTTAATTTATTGATTTTGTAAAATTGATTTGGACTAAAAGTGAGTTGAATGATAAGTGGTCTACACTTGAATACATTCATGTAAAATCATGTTTGCAATGAAAAGCTACAAGTTATTGCTTCAAGTTAGAATCAATTATGGAGGAAAAATCAATTATATATGAGATCTTGCAACTATGTCAAAATCAATTTTACCTCATCCGACTGTGGAACAGGAACTAAACATGCACTCAATTGGAGGTGAATGTATCAAAACATAAAATTAATTCAACAAATTTGAAACATAAAAATTTAGAAAAGATGTTATACTTTGTGCAAAGGATTGATCGTCGGCGGTGAAAAGCATGTTAAAAGCACAGGAAACATTTTCCTTGCAATACACGGTAGGAAGTTGCAAGAGAGGAGGCCATTCATGTGGCTTAGGGATAGCACAGGCTGCCATTTGAGTCTGATCCGAATACTGAACCCCACAAAGCTTGTCTGAATCGTTACATGTTGTGCTGTTGTCGCGACAAATACAACCGCATTTGGATTCGGGTTGATTTAGTTGACGATTGAGCAAACTTTGAAGAGAAATCAGCAAGACGGAAAGAATCAATGGGAACAGAATCAACAAGATGTTGGTCTTCACGTTCCGTTTCTGTATAACCAAAAAAACGTGACATGCAAGTAAGCGAGATAATAATAGTCCATAAGACCTAACTCAACTGACAATGACTATATTGTTAGATCGGACATTTTTAACCAGATTCAAACTTGAGACCTAACAATTGTGTGTGCGAGTTTCAGTGATGCTTGATATTACGAAGAAAAAAAAAGTATAATAATGAATAATGGATAGTGATATGGTTGTACCTGGAAGGTTAAGTTCTTTCTAAGAAGAGCGTTTGTTTGAGCACAGAAGCTAGCAGGGGAAGGATCTACCATCTTTTTTTGGTGTCTTGGTTTTCTCTGACAATGCAAAGGCTCATACCGTTATATATATAGGAATTCAGACTTCCCGCAATCATAGTTTTTTTTTTTTTAAAATGATAGTAGAAATTAATGTAACTTTCTATTTTAGAAAAGGAATTAGTTGATATTGATCTTTTTATACCGCCTATCAATTATAACCTTGTTAATGACTTTTCTATGCCACCAATCAGGCATGTACATCCTTCGGTCACTAATATAAGCAAAAATTCATTTTTTAGATACATTCAATAAATGATGTACGTGATATATAATAAAAATCACATACATTATTAATTGAATATATCTAAAAAATAGATTTTTGCTTATATTAGTGACCGGAGGGTTTATATTATTTATTTTTCTGTTTTCTAACAGTTATTTTTTCCTTGGGAGGTCATTTTAAACTTTGGTTCAACGTGTTGGAGAAGATTAGTCTCTTACGCTACTTCAACTCATAATACCTTATTTATATAAGTTACATTTAAGATTAGTTGTGATTTGTTAAGTATAAATTTGTTTACGTCGATAATGTATCAAAATTAATTTTTTTTTTTTTTAGAAATACCTATGTAGTTCCGTTAGTGAATTAAGGAACATTAAAAGAGAATTAAGTAGGAGATTTCAGGTTCGATCTCGAAAATTAACATTTTTTCTTTCTCTCTAACAATTTACTAACAACTAAAATTTGCAAATACTAACAACTAAGATTTGCAAATAAAGGAAGAACACATTTTAAAATAATACTTAGTTTGTATGTATTGTCTATGCAAAAATTGTTTGCATTGAAGTTATTTTGATAGGCATTGATTAAAGTTTTAGTGTTATTACAGAATCTACTACAATTTAATAATAATACAAGTAAAATTTACACTTTCTTTTGTACCAAAAATAAAAATAAAAATTTACACTTCCTTTAATATTAAAATTACACTTAATTGCAGTTTTGGTACCCTATTTTCATCCACTCAAGAAATCAATCATTCATTTTAAAATCCTTCGATTTTTGTCACTCCCTTAAATTTTTAGACTAAAAAATAATGTGTTTTAAATGATGTGAAATACAATGTCACGATGTTGAATGATTAAAAGCCACAAAATTGCAAGAAAACACGTTAAAAATATCAGTTCAACTTTAAAACTATTTATTTTAATAATTTGATTAGTGACAAGTAACCAAATGTTAGTTTGGTTGTGATGATATTTTATGTGGAATTTTGAATCAAACTTCAGTCGTCATATTTCCCTCTTACATATGTGTTATTTGAGTATGTGTTGACCACTAAATTTTTGATGTGAGTATAAATAATGGCGGAGGCACCTATAGCATAGTGGGTGCACATGCCTGCACTATGTTTTGTGAAATTACTTACTACTATATGTTTATATGTTGAAATTCTTTCAAAGCAGCCCACACCCATCTATCATTCAATTGAAATGTTAGAAGTTTCTCTATTCCACTCACATAGAACACGATACACACTTTCACAATTTTAATGAGGCATTTGTTTTTGTCTCACTTGTAGTTGTCTCACATCCATAATAAAAATTTCATTAAAAGAAACACAAACACTACGTATAGTACAAACAACATACCTCACTCATTTATAGTTTCTTCCATTGTTGATCTTTTAAATGTTAAACCCCTATTGTAAATTTTAATTTTATATTTTCAATCTTATGCATTTATAAATTATATGTTATTTATTAATGTAATGAGACGGAACATATTTTATTAATTTGTTGAGATTAAATCTATGTTAAATTTAAGATGTTCACTTAGTTCGACACGTTTAGAAACCAGACTCTACTAATAAAAAAATGTTGCACACCGGTGTTGTTTCGCTTCAATTCAGTGTGTTGCCCCCTCTGTAGCTGAAGCATCAAAAACTTCAATTACATTTTTTTGCGAGTTCTTTACTTTAGTGTGATGTATATTTATGTTTTCAATATTATGTATATAGTAGTGCCCACTTTTCATATTTTATGGCTCCACCACTGAGTATAAATATATTAATGTGAGTACAGGGATACTCAAAACCCATTATGAGTATTAAAATCCATACACTTTATAAAAAATTGAGCAACCATAATTGCAATTAAGTTTAAAATCTTTGTAAGAGGTTAGTCCATAACGTGCTCGGCCAAGATCAATCATATTTGACACCTGATACCGGTATGAAATATTGTATTAATATTTCATTTGTTTGCTTTAATTTTTTTTTTACACGATGCTTCTACAATAAGCAATCATTAATAGTATCCTTAATCATTAATAGGGAGTAAAAACAATTAATAATTTAATAGTATTATTATCAAAAACAATCATTAATAGTAATGATTAATAGGGAGTACTAAATAGAGTAAGAAGAAGAAAACAAAAACAGCAAATGTTATAGCATCTCTAATGGGAGATGCTTTCTTTAATAGCATGTAGAGGTTATTAGCAATTCTTATTTGAGAAGAAATAAGAGGAATTGATATTGAGATGTAAGGTGTATACAAGCATTGTCTTTCTCTTGCATAAATATGGTTTTATTGTATACTTTATTCAACTTCTTTCATCACATTTCAAATAAAAAATATTAATGCTTGAATTCAATGTAAAATTTATAGTGATTTTTTAAGAGTTGTATGGTTGGAGTAAATGAGTGGTAATTAAACATTCCCTCAAAAATAAAAAAAGAACATTAAAATAAAAAATGAAGTGAATAAATGATGTGTTCGCCTAGGGCCCACTTAAGCTACTCTTAGCAAGAGGATGCTCTTAGTTTGTGTCCTTGGACGACAATAGTGTACACCATCGTTACTTCAAATTCAAGTTACATTTTTTAATTCAATTTCAACGTACTAAAAAATAAAAGGAAAATGCTTAACGAAGCGTTTCAGTTTTGTTCTTCTATACGCATTTCACGCCTTCCATTCCAAGAGTGACACCAGTGCACCACAAGTTCAAGAACCAAGTTCCTCATTTTGGCACGGCAACAAAACATTTTCAACAAATAATTTACACCTCCGGTAACAAAGTTGAAGAATTACAGTTCGACTTAGTAACTTATGTTGTTTTATCATAGCTATGACTTAGTAACTTATGTTCTTCTGCACAAGATTGTTGATGTCATAGAATCTTTACACCAAGACACACTACAACATAATACTTTAAGCCTTAATCGAAGGTGTGCAATGGATATCTGGACTTGCACCTCTTTTTCTTTGTTTAATACTTATGCTTCTTGAATGCGACTGTTCCGTACATTTCTCCTCACCACGTTTGGTTCAGCAAATTTGAATCACAATATGTTGCACATAACCACCCCCTTTGATTTTATTCAATGCATAAATGATTTGATAATTAAAAAAAATGAACTTTTCATCTTTATAACTTCAACTTGAATAATGAATCATGGATTTTTAAATTGCAAAGAAATGACAACCTCTCTCTGCAACAATTTCAGGCATGTCCTCGTTCTCTTCATTATAACCTTGAAGTTGGGAAGAATCACAACAAGTGAACTTGCCGATAATTATATGAAAGTTTTTTTCTTGAAAAAACGTATGAAAATTTATGTTTTAGTTAAAAACAAAATTATGTGAGATCTAATGATGGTTAACATTGGTGGAAGGACTTAATTGAACCTTCACTATAGAACTCGCCTTTTAATTAAAAAATGACCCATAATTAATCATGGGTTTGTGAGTACATAGCATTGCCTTAAAAAAAACAATTTCAATGTGCATGTACACTCACATACTTTTGTGAGATTTCGCGAGGTTAAATTCGCATTATACAGCACTATTCAAAATACAATTATATACAGATGTATTAATCTTTATGGGACGGAAAATTATTGCAATGTATCAAATGCTTGAGCCTCGCGTGCTACCTTAATGAAGACATCTTCCAATGTTGTGTCAGATAAACCCCATGCAAAAACAGTGAAGTTTCTTTTTGCAACTTCAACAGCTTCGAATATGTTCGCTATTTTAACATCCTCTTTTGGCAGCTCAAATTTCTGAGTACCAGAGAGATGGTATATCTTGTTGGCATTTGGGGTGAGACGTTGTACAATGTTCTCGACATCCTTCTCGTGGTCGGAAGATGTTGTCATTGTGAACAAATAAGTTCCTCCATATCTGCCTTTCAGCTATGACAAAACAACAAAGGTAGCTATAGAAAGTCAAAACTGTGCATGGTTTAAGTTTGCACTTTTTATTTGGCAATATATTGAAAATACAATAGATGTGTATATCTCTTTAAAAAATACAATAGATGTGTATAGCTTGGAATTTTAAAGTTGCATTCAAACTTGCATACATTAACCATATAATGACGAAAAAATGTCTTTTGCAATCGATAATTTAAGCCCATACTAAACCCTACTGTTAAGGATTCCTACATTCACACAGTCAGCACAACAGAGTTCGATCTTGATTGATTGGCTCAAACTTCTAGTGAACATTACAAACATTTTCAAACCTCATTTACTGATCAGAAAATCCGAGTCATCCAATCAAGATCTGTCGAATGATGGTGGTGACTACACAAGTGTACGTGATCCCTAACAATGGGGATCCGGATCAGTAAATTATTAACAGTTAGGATCTGTATTTTAATATTTTATACACAAACCTATTTTAACGCTTCATTCTGTAATACACTTCCATAAAGCATATCACTAGAGAAATGTACCTCCTTTGGATTTCCTATGCATTGCAAGCTACCATTTACAAATATTCCTATCCGATCACATAAGGCATCTGCCTCTTCCATAGAATGTGCTGAAAGCATAAAACCAAGATTTATCAATCTAAACGTAAAGAGAGAAAGAGCCAGCACCTTGATGTTGCTATGGAATAACATATAAATCATGCTAATATATCTAAAGCATAAACAAGAAGCCGAATATAGCGCTAGGAAGATCCACGAAAGATTGAGAAAATACTAGTCAAAATGATTGCACGGTCCCGTTTCGCAAGCTTGATAACATTCCATAGCCATTTCCTTGAAGCAGGGTCTAATCCAGTACTTGGCTCATCCAAATAAACAACCTAAATTTGAATTGGCATTTACAAAATAAGAAAAGTTTAATCTTCTTTTTTCTTTTTCTTTTTTAAAAAGTGAAAAAGAAAAAAATCAGATTGGTTGAAAAGAAAAACAAACTCTGGGGTCCCCAATCAATGAAATTGCAACACTAAGCCTCCTCTTCATCCCTCCACTGTATTTTCCAGCTTGTTTATCAGCAATCCCTCCATGGTAAAGGTTCAAACTCTTCAAAGATTCTTCTACTGCCTGTGACAATATAATGGATGCTAAATAGTTACAAATTTCCCTGTCAAACAAAGGAAAGCTGCAGAGAAGTTGTTCAAATTACATCTAAACTGAAATCATCTTTTATACAGCCATCTTTTATTGATCCATACCCCTAACAGAAAAATAAACAATTAAAAGTGCTTGAGAAACATGTTAAAGAGCGTAAAATTTACTGTAATACTTAACTACGAATCTCCCCTTCAATATGATAACTAATCAAGGGCCTAAACGTTAATTAGAAAAACAGGTTTGTTATTTATCAATTGAAAGGAAAAAGTAAAAGATTTAGTCATATATATCATGTGATGTGATGTTCAATGTAATATATTTTTCAAGTAGGTCAGTATTGTCTTTTCCATATTTATTAAATACATTTCTCCGAATAAAACTAAGATGTTTCGATGGTAACCATAAAAAGTTAGTACTTTAACTGGTTTGTTATAAAAAGTTTGGGTCCTCCATCAAAACTTAACAATGAAATAGTTTATAGAAAAAACTAACATGATGCTATGGAATAATGTTCTTCATAATTATGAAATAGCAACTGCCTATTTCATTGCTCTAACTACCTAAAACACCTATGTATAGCATAAACTCCTAACATATGTAAATTCTTACATCTTAATGTTTCAAACAGTAAGAATTTCTATAGTATGAACTTACTTGAGTCAAGATTGAACCTGTAAGGTTTTTAAGTCTTCCATAAAAAATTAGGTGCTCTCTACCTGTCAAGCTTTCCCACAGCAAGCTATAGGATCATAAGATAATTAGAAAATTCTTTCATTTGATACAAATTTGATTTCAGGAAAAATAAAAAAGCTGTAGGAAATTTCCGCTTACTCGTGCTGTGGGCATACTCCCATGCTAGTATAGATTCCTTTCATATGAGTTCCAATGTCCAGGCCTTGAACATATGCCGCGCCAGATGTTGGCTTTGTGAGACCAGTCATCTATAAGCACACATAAGCTGATTAGAGTTATAAATTGAGAAAACAATTCAAAGGATGAAACATGATTCGTTGAATTCTAGTGTGTGTCATCAGATGTCCATTATATGTATGGACCAATCATCCTGTTGATTCACTCAGAGGAAAATAAACTTCGTGAGGTGTTTCAAAACTTATTCCTTTCTCTTATGTGAGAAGAAAAAGCTTGAAGGAACCCTCTTCAAATATATTTTCCGGGAGGGATAATTTACAACAAAAAAAAATTAAAAAATTAAATATATTACAAAATCAACTTTTAACTAACCATACTGATAAAAGAAGTCTTCCCAGCACCATTAGGACCAAGCATACCGAAGCATTCCCCTTGAGGAACAGCAAGGAACAATCCTCTCACAGCAAATTTCCCTGGATTTCCATCCCTTCCTGGATAGAATTTTTTTAGGTTGTCACAAACAATTGCATGATTAATGGTTGGTTCATGCAGCAGCTGCTTCACCTTCTCCCTCTTAAGACAGAAAGAAGAAAGCATTTAATACATTAAGCATGTAAGTAAGCCACGTGTGGCAAACCAATTCATTCATTTCGAAAGCTGAATATGTTAAGAAGTGGTTCTAAAAGATAAAAGTCCATTTTAAGAAGAAAGCCACTGGAGTTGCTCTATTGAAGTAAAACTCATACTTTGGTTCGAAAACTGATGTTCGAAAAAAAGGAAAAGGTTGTGATAGAAAGAAAAGTTTTTGGGTTCTCTAGTAGAATTCATACCTAATTAAAGTTCCCTCTAGCTGTCCCAAGTTACTGCTGTTTTGTAAATCGCACTAATACACCTCAATGAGGTGACTTTAAATTTCTAAAACCAGTAGGTGAAATGCACCCTCTTGATAGACATTAGCTTTCTTATTTTCTTAATCCATAAGGTGAACATATAATAAAATTACATTTATTCAATAGACATAAAGTTCACCTCTTGGATGACATCAGGTTTCTCCATCTGAGCAAAAACTTTTGACCCTTGCCTTTGAATACTGGGCTTTTTCAATGATGGAAGTGGTTTTTTCTGAAATCCTTTCAAGAAGAATAGAGGACCTTTCCCACTTCCTGTTGACAATACTTGGTCGATGTAATAAGCAAGGAAAAGCACTACTATCCACTCAGCAAACATGATAATTAAGACTTCTTTCATGCCATTGACGCCATCACTCAGATCCTTCCACCGCATACCATCAGTCCTTAAATTACTGAGACCGGAGGAAAACTGTGCAAACTCATACAACCCACGATATAAAGCAAACCCAGGATACAACTCCATACAAATGATCCAGCCTCCTGCAGAAATAGCGTAGGAAATCAACAGGCTAGAAGTTTAGAAGCTGCCAACAGAGGAAAATTGGCAATAATGTTATAGTTTCTGTTCTATCTTTACTTGGTTGTGTTGAAAATTTTTGAAGTAATTTCATGTGGTATATGTGAAGATCATTGTTCCTCTAGATTTCCTTCTTTCCTTTTGATGTTTTGTGAAATGAAGACTTAGGATACTTGAAAATGAACCCCATTAATTTACGGGGACTCCGTAAAATTCTCCGACCATGTTTTGGGAACGTACCAAGACAAGCAAGGAGCCAAAAACAAAGGATATTAACACCAACATTTGTGAATCGGGTGGAGTACTAGTTGCCGAAGTTCTATGTTTTGAAAGGCTTGTGTTCTTGGTTTTTTTTATAGGTTTTCTTGTAATTGTAACAAGATTAAACTCAATTGACAGTAGTAGTTAATATAAGGTTTATTAGTTGTGGGCTTGGGCTTGAACTAAAAGTGAAAGTGATTGGCTTAATTAATAGTTTAAGTA
>Ga0209282_1001123_pt1 | contig 14268 bp, 6 predicted proteins | sample Mtrugardesep15_FD_187529 | JGI IMG/M metagenome (GOLD analysis project Ga0209282, IMG submission 187529) | Root nodule microbial communities of legume samples collected from California, USA - M. trunc garden sep15 (SPAdes) (version 2) | ecosystem: Host-associated > Plants > Roots > Nodule...
CCTGTTTCAGTTTTTTTTTTTTTTGAAGTTTCTCAATTCACGAGTTTATGTGGATTTTTACGTTGCAGGACAGTTTTGATCTTCCTCCTGATTACTTTGGGAAGTTTCCCAACGATCTTCGATTGGACGTAAGTGAAGTGCAATCCTTTGCTCACTGTAACTTACCACTCAGCATTTTTATGTAATAAGTTTCCAATAGTAACAAATAGCTAATTACAATGTCCTTTTGCTTGTATGCAATCTGTAAAGCTGAATGATGCTGCATTCGACCTTTCAAATGGACCTGTCTTGGATGAGGTTAGTGTTTGTCACTTTCGTATCTAGCACCGATACTTCATGTTGAAGGTGTGCCAGGAGACACATGTCGGTGTATCGGACACAGACACATCACCATGATACATGTGTTTATATTCAACCACTTTCATTTTTAATTTGAAATTATTATCGGTGTCTAGGTGTTAGTGTCATATTCATTGGCTGTGTCAGTGTCTTAGGGTCATGTTCGGTGTTTGTGTTGTCAATGCTTCATAGTTTGCTATTTCTAATGCAAGCACAATTTAGATTCCACTTAAGACTAATTGTTACAATGATAATAGTTTTTCCCTCCTTGATTTCCTGTGGAACTATCCAATTTCTGATATGGCAAGCAGCTATTTGCATCAAAACTAATAACTGAGTGTTGACCAAATTAGCACTCTTAACCAACTTAACTAACTCAATTTTTAGTTGTTATGCACCGATGAGGTGGTTTCATTTTCATGTATGGTTTTTCCTTCATTTTCAATCAACATGTTCATGTAAAATTAAATTGAAGCATCTGTTTACATGGATGTAACTTTGTGCTAATCCATTGATTGCCTCTTAAAAATGACTCTGCTATGTTTGTATGCTGTATTTCCAATTCTAAAATAGAATGGGTGTATTTGTTTAATGGGAATGAATATACTTTCTTAGTGTGGTAAAGAGTTAGGAGAGACATTGCTAAACTTATCTCGAGCTTGGGAGACTGCCGATACATCATCCTCCCGCTCTTTAGTGGCGAAACTTCCTTTGATCGAGGCTAATTTGACAGGCACTGCCAAATCAGGTAAATGTAAATCCACGAGAAAACTCGTCTTTGAAAATCATGTGGGATTTTGCTTGAAGATGTCTCTGTTGCTTTTGCTTGTTAGCACTTGGAAGGCGTTTGGTATCTGCTGGAAGAAGGTTTCAGTCAATGGGACAATATGGCCATGGTGAGACACAGAAGGTATTTACACTACTCAATATATGTTGGTGGTTCTCTAGCTTCTGTGAAGTTAATGTAATGAGAAAATGACTGACATTTTTGGGGAAATAACTAACTGATATCCAAATAGAGTGAAGGTGGATTATGCTCTTTTGTTGTATTTCATTTTAATCCCTTAACTAGAGTCAGTTTGAACAAACTTTTCAACAAGTACATAGAGGAAAAGGAAAGTTTAAATAATCTTTCAATGACCACAAGTTTTCTAAATAGTAGCTTTTCACAGAAGTTGAAATAAGCTTCTAGAATAAACTTTTTCAGAAGCTCTCTAATTTAGCTTTTCTGTACATAATTTTTTTTTTTCATTAGCTAAGAAATTTACTTAGCCTAGCTGAGAACCCCTTGTAAGTTAGAAACTAATTCAAACTAGGTCGTAATCTTGTTTGTTACAGGGTCATTTACCCTCTATGGTAATTGGTAAGAGTTTAGTATCCGTTACAACTTTTCTTCTTCTTTGAAAACATGTATTATAGTGAAACAAATTTAGGATGTCATGTTGTTATTAGGTTCAAATGCGGAAACTAATGAACTGTAAAAGTATTTGTGTATAATCACTTTTTTTTTTGTTATCTTTTCTTTGTAGCTTAATGTGTGATTACTCAATCTTAGAACATCAACAATTTTTTTTTCCTAATTGAAGTGTATTGATTTCAAACTATGGTTAGTGGTTTCCAAAATGCACCCAAAAAACCAGGGCTTGCAGTTTCAACACCCATACCAGACTTTTATTTAGTTGACGAGAAACATTTTACATTACTGGGCCATGAATGCCAGACATAACATGCTTCTACAATGACTAATAGCTAACACAGAGCAATCAATCTTCTGCAATGACTAATTTCCAAGTCAGTTGTTTTTTAATTACTATTACCTATTACCCATGCGCACAATAAAGCATGGCTAGAGTTAAATTTATTCATAGAGTCAATGTTGCCTTATTTGAAATGGTGATTTTTATCTAAGTAACATTGACATGTGGAAATGTTCATAGATCGCAAAAGCAATGATTGCAGCTGGGAGAGCTCTATCTGCTAGTTCAACTTCTGCAGTAATAGATAATCAACCCAAAGAGAAAAATAAGACTCTGAAGGTTCGTAACTAATCTGTGTCTGTTTAGTGGAAGTTTCTTGTAGTTCAAAACTACTGTGATTCAGCAAAATCAGTAACCTGGCTGCCAACTGCAGTTTGGAGCATTGCAGGTTGAAATTACACCCACTAAAGCAAATATTGGGGCTGCAATTGCATTTGTTTTTGGGTACGTTTTCCATGTTAATTTTTTTTTCTTTTTTCAGTAAGAGGAATGAGACCAGGAAAACTTAGTTTTTCGCTAAACTTTGAAATAGGATTCTTACATGGGAGATAGCTCAAGGAATTCAAAACACTCCGGAGAGTTCTTTGCAGTATGCAAATGACAATGCTTTGATGCTTGCTAAGGTGCTTTGAAATAACTTCTCACTCACAACACCTCAACTTGCTTTTGTTAACTCCCGATTTCTGATGCCTTAAATGTCTAATTATTTGGCTGCAGTCTTTGAGGGGAACATTGCTTACTATTTTTTACGGCTCCACGTTGTTGTCCGCACTTACTTCAGGGGGGCTTGTTTTACTTGGTATACAGCTCAAATCAGAGAAAAATTGAGCTTAATGTCTGCTCCCTTCGCTCGGTTTGCTTGTAAGTGGAGTAGCTGCACAGTGTAAGTTTGTAAGTATTAGTATTCAACCATAATGAAGTACCAAACTCATGACATAATTGGCAAACAATGCTCGTAGTAGCAATATTTTTGTTTAGTGTTGCTCTGATCATCCAGATTTGTCGAGTTTCTTTCATCTTTCCTGCCAATATTCTAATGTTAAAACTATGTCATGTAAATAGACAAATTCAGTTTTAAATTTCTTATGGATGGAGTGATGTGTGTAGTTCACGAGTTATGTTTTCTTTGTAAAGGGAGTTTTTATTTTTGAGGCAAGGGGAGTTGTGTTGTTTATTATCGGCAAGAAAAACAGAACACCCTTTGTTGTATTATCATATTCTATGTCTGCCTAATTAGGGAAATTAGGAATACATAGTGGGCTACTATCTTGTATTTAGAGTTGAGCTTTCGCCCATTCCTCTCATTTCCCCAACTCAGAATTTAGTAGTCACAGTTAGGAATTCAGTTAGAAGTTAGTTACATCTAGCTGTACTATAAAGACACCACTGTACTCTTATGTAAATCAGAATGGAATATACAAAATTCTCTCAGATTCAACTCTCTTGAATTCTATCTCTTTCCTTGACTTTTTGTGCATTTCAGTTTCTATTAAGGAAATATTTGTATCTCTTTGCTGATTAATGCAATTGTCTGATATAACTTGTGTTTGAACATCATTAACGGATTGAACAACATCTATGTTTCCCCACACCTCTAGACACTGTCCTTGCTTGTTGTTTCATGTCATGAATCATAATGCCATTTCATCCCTAGCTAGAGCACATCCACTTCGATCCTAGAAAGTATTAAAACTCACGGGAGACTTTGCAGTAACCTTTGTGACTTGCGAGTGAACCTTTCTGCATGCTGTTGAAAAGTCCTATATAACTTGCAAATGCTTCTGCAAGTTTGAGGAAACACAACAAAGTCAACATAGTTTGATAATGTATTCAACTATCTTTTTTTGTTGTCAATCTACTTTTATGAGTTTGAGGAGACTAATTCATCGACTGGGATAGAGTCACAATGAGCGGGAAATTTCTTTCACAAGAGTTTTAACGATATTGCCTTATTAAGCCTATTTTCGAATTGATGACCTCTGGTTAAACTAAAAGAGATGCAAACCATCTCATTGGAGCATTCCCAAGTAAAAGGAAAATTTAATTTCTTTACGACATATGTTGGTTTAGTTAATTGAACATTTGCGTAACCAATAGTATAGTAGGACACACCAAAAAACATAAAATAGGTATAGTTAGTATTTTTGCTCTCAACATTGTCCCTTATCATGTACTCCCTCCGGTCACTATTATAAGCAAAATTTGACTTTTAAGATACATTGAATAGTTAATGTATCTAGTCTTTATTATAGACTTGATACATTAATTATTCAATGTATCCAAAAAGTGAAATTTTGCTTATAATAGTGACCGGAGGGAGTACAGCACTTTGTTCTGTCAAAAATGAAAAATGCACAATACTTTGTTGTGAAGGGATATAGTAATCAATTTTGCCGACCAAACATTCACAAATCAAGGTTGGAGACATTTATAACTCTATCTAACTGAAGTACAGGTAAACAACTATAGGTGTTAAGATTAATTTACAAAACATTTTCATAAACAGTTGTATAATGCTTATAGTATGTTTGAGTGCTTTCAGTTTAGCGTTTACCATTTTTTTTTTGGAGTAAATTGGTTATTGCGCACAGAGTTGTTTCTCTGTCGTCTCAAGTGTAATTATCTTCTATTTAGATGATGATAGTACTATAGTAGGATCAAAGTCGGTATCAAAAGATATCCGACTATATAAATGGTTGGGGTGTTGTAAAAATAAATATATAAATACATGGATGCGGAGCAGGTAATTTGTGGATGTCAAATATGAGGTAAATAGGTTCGATACTGTAATAAAACGTACAGGTAAATTAATGATAGCTCTAAGTTAGATAAAAATTGTTAATACTGTTAAATTTTCCCCAATTTTGTCTTGCCATATATGGAGCTATGATAGATTAGCAGTTAGGTTAAGGTCACACCATATTTTTTGGAACTTACTGCAGTTTCTGCATTCATTAGGTGAAGACTTTTCCAGATGTTACACCTTACAATTGAATAATTGATGAATATTTTTCCTTTTCCTTGTTGCTGCATATTGTGGAATGGACCACACACACTGCGGCAACTTGGCCATGCAATGCATACCCAAATTGCTTTATTTTATTTTTCATTCAAGTTTCTTATGCTTAATTTTCTGCGAAGTTATATAATTCACTAGTAATGGTAGTTGTCATTACGTCACAAATTGATCAAGCTCGACGCAGCTACTTTCAAGATCCTTGTTTAAATATTTTGGTCACAAATTGATCCGTGTTTATAATATATGAAAGTCTACTTGCCTGTATGTACTATGTGCATTATTTTTAGGTTTAGGAGGTAGATAGGAACTTGAAAAAGGCATAAAAAAAGAAAAGGGAAACATCAATATTTGATTTTAACCAATCATCAAGAGTAGCGTACTCTTGTTTTTTAAGGGAATCTGCCAAATACACCAAAATAATGTAATAATAGTGACATAGTTCATAGTTTCCTACACATATAATTTAACCAAGAATCTTGAATTTGATGACGAGAGTCTAAAATAACACTTTGGAATGTCAAGCTGATGTACGATTCCACAATTCATAAATTTGGATTTTTTTTTTCTTGTTGAAATATAAGTAAGAAATACCTAATGATGGTTCGAGTTCAACCTCTCTCTTCTTCTGTAAGTTGGATATTTTAATGGTTCCAGTGTCCATAGCATCACAGAAAGGGCAATCCTGTAGTAAATAAATTATTTAATAATCACCAACGGTTACATATTTCCCTTTCACATCCTTCTCATAATTTTGTCAACTTCTAGAGTTTTTTCTATATGACTATATGCTATAGGTATAAAGTATCCAAGTACCACCGTTTAGTAGTGATTAATCATTGTCAGAACTTTGTGGACACAAGGTTAAGATATTATTTATACATTACTAATAGATAGTCCGGAACGTGGTTAAGGAGTTTACCATGGTCATTCAGATAAAATCATCGTTGACATATTTAAGAAGAAAACATATTTCTCTATATATAACTTTAAATTGATTTCAAAGATAAAGTTTTCTTTTAGTTAACAGATTGAAGAAGGTTCTCCATAAGTGTTTTTGGGAAGAGTAATCCTCTTTTACCAGTGGAAGATCTCAAGATCCATCCTTTGATAATATTATTATGGCTTGTTTGGTGTTTTACTCTATGAAATTCAATACCCCAAGTAGAAATGGTAACATAGCTAGCTTGAAGATTGACATAAGTAAAAGGCATATAATAAAATTGTTGGCAACAATTATATGCTATAGTAGGAATGGTACTACATTGGTACCGAAGTTTTATCCAAAATATATATAGTACTACACCCAAATATTTATTTAAAATAATATAATAGCAATAATATATGCATGCATATATATAATTTTGTGGCAATAAACATTGCACACAAGTAAACTATACAAAACAAAACAAAGGTGGGACACAGAAATGAGGGAATGATAGGTAATGAGGAGGACAGAACAAGTTTCTGACCCCAAAAGTACGATCTATAATTGATGATTCATTTCACAATTTAAATAGATTCTTTCTGTTGTTCTGAAAACCACTAAAAATAGGCACAAAAAAACAAAACAAAAATAACCACAAAAAATAGTTAAGGCTATAAAGAGATAAAAACTTTAAACCCTCAGTGTGATCCTTACTCTATTATTATAAAATGGATGGCATAGAATAGATAGCTTCCACTCCACCATATCTATTCATATTCACTTCAAATCACACTATACTCATCACTTGTGTCCATTTCTACACTCACTCTACGACAGATATGGTTTCTCTATCTTGCTCAGCCACAGACCTCGCCCCACTCCTCACCACCGCCGCGAATGCTACCGCCGTTGCAGACTACCTATGCAGCCAATTCAACACCATCTCAAATAAACTCAGTGACACCACCTATGCAATAGACAACACCTACCTTCTCTTCTCAGCTTATTTAGTCTTTGCCATGCAGCTTGGTTTTGCCATGCTCTGCGCCGGCTCTGTTCGAGCCAAAAACACCATGAACATCATGCTCACCAATGTCCTTGACGCTGCAGCTGGTGGCCTCTCCTACTATCTTTTCGGCTTCGCTTTCGCCTTTGGAGCACCTTCCAATGGCTTCATTGGCCGCCACTTTTTTGGTCTAAGGGATTACCCTTCACCTTTCGGTGACTACAGCTTCTTCCTCTACCAGTGGGCCTTCGCCATCGCAGCTGCGGGTATCACCAGCGGCTCCATTGCAGAGAGAACTCAATTTGTCGCCTATCTCATATATTCTTCCTTCTTGACCGGTTTTGTTTATCCTATCGTTTCGCATTGGGTTTGGTCCGCTGATGGTTGGGCCAGCCCAACGCGAACCGATGGTGATGTTTTATTCGGGTCCGGTGTAATTGACTTTGCCGGTTCAGGTGTGGTTCACATGGTGGGTGGTATAGCAGGGTTATGGGGAGCATTTATAGAAGGTCCAAGGATAGGGCGGTTTGACCGGACGGGCCGGTCTGTTGCATTGAAAGGACATAGCGCATCGTTGGTGGTGTTGGGTTCTTTTTTATTATGGTTCGGTTGGTACGGGTTCAACCCCGGTTCATTTTTAACAATTGTAAAAAGCTACGGAAATATGAATACCAAAAGGACTTATTATGGTCAATGGAGTGCTATTGGAAGAACCGGTGTCACAACGACATTGGCCGGATGCACTGCAGCTTTAACAACTTTGTTTAGTAAACGGTTATTAGTTGGACACTGGAACGTGATTGACGTGTGTAACGGTTTACTTGGCGGTTTTGCTGCTATAACTGCAGGTTGTTCTGTCGTGGAACCATGGGCCGCGATTGTGTGCGGGTTTGTTGCGGCGTGGGTTTTGATTGGGCTTAATAAATTGGCAATTAAGGTGAAGTATGATGATCCATTAGAGGCTGCGCAGTTACACGGAGGGTGTGGTGCATGGGGGGTGTTGTTTACGGGATTGTTTGCAAAGGGGGAGTATGTTGATGAGATTTATGGGATTGGGAGGCCGTATGGATTGTTGATGGGTGGTGGTGGCAGGTTGTTTGCGGCGCAGGTGATTGAGGTGTTGGTTATTTGTGGGTGGGTTACCGTCACAATGGTGCCGTTATTTTATGGGCTGAATAAGATGAAATTGCTGAGGATATCGAGGGATGATGAGACTGCGGGGATGGACTTGACTAGACATGGTGGGTTTGCTTATGCGTATCATGATGAGGAAGATGACGAGTCTATTAGGAAATTAGGGTTTATGATGGGTAGGATTGAGCCCGCCACGAGTGTGTCTCCCTCCGCCACCGGACACGATACGCCGGTGCCAATCAGTGCACCTCCAGTGTGATATCATCATTATTCACTCCCATGATCATAGACTTTTATTTAGACACTTTTAAAATTTCAACATCTCATTTTATCACACCACTAACCAATCACATCTATCTATTCTCAATGTTTAGATTGGTTTTGGGTGTCTACAAATCATTTTGGGTTGTTTATGTAATCAGCTAGTACCTAGCTTGATAATCTGTGTATATTCGTAGACATGGTCCATTTATAATTGAGCATGAAGGAATCATTGAAGAAACGAGTGTGGTCAACGCTCTGTTCTTGGTCTTATGAACTAGAATGGAATCCCTCCCTTTCTTATGTTAAACATAGTTTGGTGATTAAAATTGTGATAAAACAAGTGTACATGTGTGATAAATTATGCAACGTATATAAGCAATGTCTGAAAAATTTGGCTGTTAGATCGATAGTGTAAAATGGAATTTGAATTAAGAGTATTTATAAAGGTGAGTTAGCTAGCTAGTAAAGCTTTATATTCATGCTCGTGTGTATGGCATATAGATGTATTTTCGCATACTTATGTTTTCTTGATGGAAGTTGAAATTAGCCGAAGTATTAACCATGACTTTGTGATCTGCACTAATTATAATTGTTCAAACTTTAGAAATACTCTATTATGCCTTTGTGACAATAGTTTGGCACTCATTCAAAAATCCAAAGGGTACAAGTACAAACTCTCTTAAGACATTTGGGGTTGCTACCGGAGAAGCGTGGTAAACCAATGCATTGAACTAACTATATTTTGTTCAAATGTCGTGAAACCATATAGGCAGTTGTAGACATTGGAGCCAGTTACCAAGCATTGAAAGAGGGGGGAAATCAAACACGACGTAATCATCGTTTTTTCTATTTTCTTTCATTTACGTCAAAACAATCATTGCCAAATGCAACCCCCCAAGTTACATAATTCTAATCACATTTGTAGCATTACAATTTATAATGGAAAAGGAAACAACTTTGGGTTTGGGCTTGCGAGAACAATATGATAATGGTTTGCTTTAGTGATCGATGGCCCCAAAATAATCGCTCAAACCGAACGTACCCTAAACGACCTATTCCACCCTTTAACCCAATGAAACCTGTGCCGTGTGTGTTGTTTTCGGTTTGGTAGGTCGGTTGTAATCGGTTTGTCCATAATTTCCCATCCCTAGTCTGGATTGTGAATTTCCGACATGAGTAATTTCGTAATTTCGAGGGGATTATGAGTTAGGAGGACGGGGCGGGGAAGATAAATTCACTCATCAATGTTTAAACCAACGTCGTCAAGTAATGGATCGGGCATATTACGTACAGCTATAGTTGAGGCCTTCTGCAATTTGCCAAACATTGCTACCCACTCGAAGATTGTATAAACTCTCCATGATACTAGCAAGTTGTAACTATATATTTAAGAAAAATAAAAGTGAAATAAAACATGATTCAAAATTGCCATTCCCTATCATGTTTTGGGTTCAGAATTCACAATATCTTCCAAAGTGGGCAAAACAAGGATGGAAACAGCACAAATAATTCTTTAATTACGTACAAGGAAAGAATGTAACAAGAAGACATTACTTAGACGTGGGACAAATTTGAAACCAAACTATACGTGTCCAATTGAATTTATATGTACGTCAACTAAAAATCATGGACACTTTGGATTATTCCCAGGCCCACCATAATAGAAGTATGTTCCCCATTCGTTGCTATAGGAGTTTTGAATATCATAACAATTTGTATTTTCAGCTAAGGTTGAGATGCTTTGCACTGAGCTAAGAGTGTTATCAATGTCCACAATCTCAAGGTTCCGAAAGTAGCTTGCTTTTCCAAAACCATCCTCGGCGAAGTGGCCGGAACCCATCTGGGTGGAGGTGTGCCGGCCATCGGTCCGTGAGTTCACCACCTCGCCACCCCACTCTACCATGGTGGCGTGATCGGCTAAGTGTGTGAATAGCTCTGCTGGCCAATACCCTACCAATGTGTTGTCGCCAAAACTCATCCACCAATTCCCTACTCTTGGATCCTAATTCATTTTCACAACAACAACAAAATGTTAAAAGATTATCCTAATAAATCTGCGCGTGTCCGTAAATTGTCAGTTCAACAGTAAGAATTTGATCTTATAACCTTAACATTCAAATTTCCCAAGAAAACTATTTGTGCCGTTTTAATAAATAATAATTTATATTTTTCCATTTTTTTAAATGAATTTGTATGTGGAAGAAATATTGACCTTCCAAATGAGGATTGAAATGTCATATTGGTTGCCAGCATAAGAAGAGACAGGAGATATGGCAGCTCCAATAGCTATTTTACTATTAGTTTGAATAAAACCAGCACAAAGAAGATTGTAACATCCGGTTGCTTGATAAGAGTCACTCTGCATCACCAAATAAACAACTATGTAAGATTTATAAAGAACAAAAAATTTACAACTTAATTAATATCAGCTGAATAACTGTAGCTAATTATAGCTTAAACCTAATTAACTCTACGTAGGTAGTTCGATTGGTGAACTAAGGGACGTTGAAGGAGTTTAAAGAAGGAGGTTCCGAGTTTCATCCTCATAAACTAACATTGCTAACATTTTCCTATACAAAAAATAGCTAAAACTTTAATCGTGATCTTACTATGCCCTCTTTTCTATCATTCCAATTTAAACCCTCTCGTAAAAAAAGATAATCAAAGTATGATTTGGGCTAACAAAGAACAGTACCAGACCTAGCATTTGGCCTAATAATTTTTGTGGGCGTAATTTTTTAGTCGAATAAGTTAAACTATTACTTTTCCCACTTTAACAGACTACTTTAAAAACTAGCAATTTAAATATAGAGACACGAGCGAGCGCAAGAGAGAAGAAATCCTAACCGTCCAATACGTGAATAATCGGGGTCTGTTGTCACCATAAAGCTCCGGACTGACCTGACTAGTAGAATAAGCAAAACTTCAGAGACCATTTCATTAAATAAAATTAGTAAATTTCTGTTTCTATACATTGAATATAATATGTGCCGTGTTGCTGAAGTATCACATATAATCTAATTAATACATGAAATGTTCGGTTGCTTCAAGGAACCAACTGAAAATGAGTGTGTCTATACTATATATACTAGTACTATAGTATAATATACCTGAATTTTGTAAGTTGGAATTTAATCTTGATTCTATGTATCTACACATTAAGAAATTGAAATACTAGAAGTCAGAAGGAGTACCTGCCATCCAGCTTCGATGCTGTTAAGATCAGGACCATCGAAGGAACCTGAAAGGACCCAAATTTGAGAGAGACTGAACTCGTTCATCACTTCAATTGATGGATCCCACACACTTATTGATGCTTTTGCACCGTAGATCTCTTGTGATGATCCTGTGTACGCGATTGCATGCTGCACATGATAGGAAAACCCTTATTTTAATTATTTGAGTACATATATAATTAGTGCAAAGTCTTCTTCCATCAGAAATAATAAATTACTACTATTATGATTAAAAAATGTTTAACAAAGTTTAAGAGTGTAAGAAAAGATAATATGACTTGAAGTACAAATAAAGCAATCTTGATTACATTCAATTCTGAAATTAAAAATTTATTAAAACGATTCGGTGTCTAGTTGAATTACAACTTTATAGAGTGATGAAAAGAAAAATTGATCTTGTTGACATTTTAATATAATGAGAAGATAACAACTTGAAGTTTCATTAATTAAGGATCAACTAGAATCATTTGCTAGCTAGATCTATCTGAGAAAATTACATTTTGCATCAAATTTTATACTATTTTAACCCTTGCATTCATGATTTAGTTATCATTATATCTAAATCTTTAATGTCATATGGTAAAATTATATAAAGAGTGTATCAGACAATTGAGTTTAAACTTTTGTTTCTCCAAAAACAAAAGTTAAGATTAGGGGCGTGCAAAATTAAAACCAAACCAAAACCAAAACCAATATTTAAGCGAATTGTTGATTAATTAAATATTATATTCACCTAAAGTTTGTACTAATCTAACCCTTTATTTCTTTTGAAAAAAATGTAAGAATTAATACTCAATTATTTAACATTTATTTGGTAATGATATTGTTGGTATTAACCGTTAAGTATTTACCGACTTTGCCGATAACTAATATTCCTTATAAACTAACCGACAAATTTTCATATGTTTTCCCTTTCAAACCACATTTCTTCTCTTCATTATTAAATAAAGTTTAGGACTAATTTAGAAACACCTAATATCACACTATGATGGTTATATTTCCAAGACTATATAGAAGCATCCCTAATTATATATATTAACCTATAGAAGTCACTATTCAATCCACATACTCATAGCATTATTTTCATTCTATAGAAGTCGTTATCCAATCCACGTAGCATTATTTTCCATAATATATAGATTGAAATCATCAAAGTACATAGCCATGTAATAATAGTAAGATTGTAGGGAACCACATACATACCTCATGACCATTGCCAGAGAATACATCAGGTGCATCACTCTTGCGAGAGAGTGGAATTTGTGTTCGTTTTTTACCATAATCATACAAAGATTTTGCTCTCAACACATCATTAACCGTACTCCTTCGTATAGGAACCGTTCCCTTTGGACACCTTGTCCCATTTCGATGCCACATTTGCCATGCGTCGTTTCTTACCCCCTCTTTTCCTTTTCCCACCTCCATATTAGTCTTGGTAATATTATTACTATCATCATTCTCATCTCTCTCCATTTTCATACCTCTTGGTATTTCACTTGGCACTTTCTGTATTGAAAAAAAATAAAGTCATACATTTAGAAGATATAAAGTTTAAAAAAGGTTATAAACACTGACCTTCTTTATTTAACAAGTCCATTTTATAAAGACATGTTAGACATAATAAGAAAAAACTAGTATTATGTGTTACATTAATAATTATGAAATAATTCAATAGTCAACTTCCAATAGTTGTACCTGGATCTTGTGATTCTTTAAAAGTGGGTGATCCAAAGCTAGTTGTTTTCTTTTGTGGACACAATCTATAAGATCTCCATCTGGGCTCTGAAATTAATAACACCAACCAAAAAAAGATAATTAAAAAAAACTTATAAACAAAAAACATTTATTTTGTGTGCATGGTCATTAAAATCTCAACTACATTATATGAAACATTAATGGCAATAAATAACATTACCTCAATGGTGAGAACAGGAGGCTTGTTAATATTGTCCAAATGCTTATTAATCCTTTCAAGCCTCAAGCTACTAATTTGTCTATACCTTGTGTAGTTTTGGATGCTGGATGATTCAGCCAAAGTACCTCTTTGTAGAAGAAGTATTGCAATGAAGAAAGTCAGAAGAAGAAGATGCAAAGTTGAACAGGAATACCTTCTCTTTCTCCCAACAATATCCATATCTTTCAATGCAAGGAAAGAAATACAAGAATAAGCTAGAAACCTATTAGAAAAATGTGATTTTCTTGTGCATTACCATGCATGCTAAAACACAAAAGAAGAAAATGAAAGGAAAAGATTGAAAATGACTCGTTTCAAGGTTTCTGTGGTAATAGTATTAATGATAAGAAAGGAAAGGTTGGTGAGATGAATTAATTAAGGTGTTGCTCAGAGACTCTTTTGAACTTTCAGCATCAAATCATGATTGTCTGCATATGCATTTGATTCATGTATTGATTGTGCATGATGAAGTGCTGCTACATGCAGTTTGAACGATTCCTAAATTTTTGGCTTTGTTTGAGATTGAACAAAGGGAAAATTTGTGTGAGGAATAAGAGAGAAGAAGGGTGGGTTCAAATGACCAAGTTGAAAGTTATTGAAAGCATTCCATTATGAAAAGGTAGACCTACCCAGC
>Ga0209282_1001125_pt1 | contig 14267 bp, 6 predicted proteins | sample Mtrugardesep15_FD_187529 | JGI IMG/M metagenome (GOLD analysis project Ga0209282, IMG submission 187529) | Root nodule microbial communities of legume samples collected from California, USA - M. trunc garden sep15 (SPAdes) (version 2) | ecosystem: Host-associated > Plants > Roots > Nodule...
TCGATATTAGAAAAATGACATGTGAGTTATAAGGTGATAATTTATTTATCGAAAATAAACTTGTGGTGTCTAATTGAGGTTGGAGTTGAGTGTGTAGACTCTAGAGTAAGGTAACAGATTTTGTGTGTTGTGGTTTTTTGTGAAATATTCATGCATCTCATAAGATTAGGTGAGCTTTTATAGAGTTTCTTCTGATTAGGGAATGTTGTAACACCCCGTTTTTCCCAACATATAAATAATATAAATAAATGAGTTCAGGATGTCACATTTCGTTGTAAAGTTTCGTACAATTCTAAATAAGTTTCGATTTATTTTGATTTTTCGACCAAAACGCGTAAAATCATAATAAAAACAATTTTCATGATAATATCCTATAAGCTAGTCCAACTGTTGTTGCAAGCCATGCACCTATTTTTCATTCATCTTCATGCTTGAGAGTCTTTTAGAGTCAGCAGCGACAATAGGGCTAGGGTATATACTGCGGTTTTCAAAAACACGACCTTCAAATTCTGCTCCCACTATTTTAGTGATGTTTGTTTTGTAACTTTCTTTGAAGCACTTGACGCATATATTAGTGACCCCAGCAGCATCCATGACGCCACATCCTTTATTATGGCAAATTGGTGGAACGATTGGAGTTGCAACCATGTTGTTTCACAGGATTGGTTCAAGAAAAAACGAGAAAAAATGTTGATATCACTTCTCAATTTTGGAGAACGAAGGTTGAGAATATGAGAGAGTTTTGGAAAACAAGGGTCGAGAATGAGAAATTGTTGAATGTGGGTTGGGTTAGGTTTAATTTATAAAAAAAAATTCCATAATAATCTCAACAAACTAATAATTTGTCCTTAATCATAATATCATAATTAGTTAAAAAAATAATAAATCGAATCTAAATTAACCAAAAAGAATAACCAATTCCAATATTTTATCCTTAAAATTTGGGATTGTATAAAAAAATAAACTAATTAGGAAAAACAATATTGGGATAGGATCAAATTAAATAACAAGAAGGTGTCACTACTAAGTATTCTATTGGTCCCTTTTAGCCTCTTAAAAAAAAAAAATTCTATTGGTCCCCATTTTGTCAAACCAACAATATAGTTTCCATTTTCAAAATCAAACTTTTTATCCTTATTTTCATATTTGTTACGAATGTTTGGTATCAAATCGTGTTTTTGATCCTAAAATTGATAATTTTTGACGTAAAACAAGACAACTTTTAATTTTATTTTATATTTACAAAAATAAACGATATTCATATTCATTCAGATTGATAGAGCACGTCGATATAATATAAATTTAAAATCGCTAAAAACAAAATAGATGAATATGCGAACAAACTCACAACATCAATATTAATAACATAAAACGGCATAGTACATATATATATGCCTACAAATATGGCTATATTCAAGTCACCAAAGTACCTAGGTTTTTAGATTTGCAACGTTGATGAAGCAAAAGTCATTGATTGAATCTACATTTGATTAAAGCGAATCTTTTAACCTGAATCAAGTAAACACCACACTAAGACCGAAAATCAAAATAAACAAAGTCGTGTTAGACGACGAAATACAAAAGAAAAAAATGTGAATAATCACATATTTAACTGAAAGAGAAAGAAAAACAATTTGGATGGGTGAAAACTAGGGTTTAGGAAAGGGAAAACAACTTTTACTCTTACAAATTTTGTAAAAAAAAACTTTTAATCTTAAAAATAGTATTTTGTCTATAAAATTAAGCATAAGATTTAAGGCGGGTTTCACTTTGATATCGATGTCATTGAGTTTGACGATATTGCTATCATCACTCTCCTAACTAATTATTCTCTCCTTTTAAAATAATTTATTTTAATCACTCATATGTCAATTAATACATTAAAGTCACCAAAGTCCCTAAAACTCAAAATTCATCTATCAACTAATCAACTAAATATACTAAAGTCACCAAAGGCCTCAAAACTCAAAGTCACTCAAGTATTTTTTGTTCAAGTAGGAACGGAGCCAAAAATTAAGTTTAAGAAGACCAAACTTAAAATTATAATTTAGTAAAGAAAAAATAGATTTTCAAATGCACAACTTATTAAAAACGATTAAGAAACTCCCTAAAAAAACGATTAAGAAATTATAAGATATGCCCTAAGTTGTAAAACAAATATAAAAAGAACTAACATTTTCTTTCATGCTTCTTTTATAGTTTGCTTAGTTAATAGGCCTTTTGTGGGGCATTTACCTTTGGTCTTTTGATAGGAAAACAACATGGATTTCATTAAGTCATTTCTCTCTCCCCCTTTGTCTCTCTCTCATTAAAATGATTGAAGATGGTGTGAGTGCTTTACATATTTTTCATCATTGGTTGTCACATGTTAAGGTGTTATGGCATATTATGTAATCAAATTTTTGTTGTCAACACGTTTTTTGTTAATTTATTCAAATGATTGGCTATGTCAAGTATGATCTTAATCAATATATTTTTTAAAGGTGTTTAATTTAGTAATGTATTTCATAGATTGCTCATCTTGGATGATTAAACTTGTATTTCTTTTTTTAAAGGTATTGTTTGCTTTGAACATTTGACTCTTTTTATTCACAAAATTAAGTAAAACAATTAAGTGTTCAAGACTTAATATATTGAGTAAAAAAGACCGAGTTTATAATATCTTGTAACGTTCACAAAAATTAAATATAGAGACAAAAAATTAACATACTACTATAAAAAAATTAAAAAATATTGAGAGGATTGTGTTCTCTGTTGTTCCCCTTCTAACTTTGTCTTCGCTTTCAAGGGTGTGATCGAGAGCAAAGTCAGGGAAAATATAGGTCATGTGAGTCATAGTGAAATATGGCACTATGGAGAAAATATTGTTTCTTGTAAGTCTGTGTTTAATTACAAGGCAAAGCTGATAATCATTTTTTCTTGTCAAATAGTGGTTATAAGTTCATCTTTTTAACGTGAATAAGTAGGATGTTTAGGTTCGAACTTTGATCCCTACATATACAATGTACCGTTTCTACCAAACTAAACTAAACTCACATGAACAACATCTTTCTTTCTATAGATTTCATTTCCTCTTTTTAGTAAAATTTTATTTCCTATAATTAATACTAGGATAGACTTTACTAGAATATATGAACCTTTTAATTTGGCATATACACTCGAGAATGAGAGAAAAATATATTCACGAGTGTCAAAACCGTGTGCATTTCATTTTCAGCCTAATTAAAGGATACATGAACGTTTTGATTTTTGTCTATAAATTTATGTCAACTAGTAAAAAAATTGTCGAAATTGTTAGATCGAACGCCGTGATAAAAATTCAAATCTCGACTCATTCCTTTATGTGTGTGAGTTTTAATAGTTATTTGTCAATTCGTCTAAAAAAAGGATGTTATTGTATTAAAAAAAAAGAATTTGATAGTGTTTGATTTTTTTATTATATTTCCTAAATTAGCTTGAGTTTGTTATATTAAATTACCTTGCAAGCCTTGTATATATCCCCGAGTATAATTACACAATAGATATAAATAGTTTAATTGGCAAAGACACTAGTATGCAGAAGAAGAAGTTTAGATCTCAAGTTCTCCATCACTTATTACTTCACACAAAAAAAATTATAGTAATATTATATTAGAAGATGTGCAACCAATTCCTAAAATTTTAAAAAGTGTCACTTTTTAACCTAAAACTTTCTATCTTTTGTCTTCTTTAACCGGTGCCTAGAAAGTCTGAGAGCATATATGCCAAATTGATCATGTACTGTTAATCATAAATAGCTACATATACAGAACATTAATCAAAACAAGTAGTACGTAGTACTATTATCTAAAGAATCGAAATGTTTGCTATTATAGAATCTGTATCACTCAAGATACCATCGTTCAAGACACTTCCAGTTAGATGCATCAAAGCTACGATAGAAACCATCCTATGAATGTAAAGTATATAGAAGGTGAAGTAGTCTTGAAAACCCATTGTTTTCTGTTGTTGGTGATGGAGTGGTACTGGTGTCGTTCTTTAAATACTAGAGAGAAAGAATCTGTGTATTAAAAGAATCTAGTTAAAGGCTTCAATGTCATCTTAGACCAATACTACTATACGTAATAATTAACATGGCAGCACTACAACCACCTTAAAAAAATCACCGAGATCATATGATAAACTTATATCAAGTAATATGGAAGTTGACAATTAAAATACTCAACCTTGCTATATCCATGAAAAAGGAAATTGTATAATTGATTCAAAATGCTCTTAGTTGCATTGGGAAAATATCTATAATTTTCTCAACCAAAGAGATTATGGCAGAGACACTAATAAGTACTTCTCTACTTTCTTCTTAAAAAAAAGTACTTCTCTACTATGTGTAAGGAAGCATTTGGACTTCATAGTTTGTCCTCGTTGAAAATAATTATAGACACGGTATTGGTACGTGACAAAACATTCCTTTGTGCGATCAAAATTGGTTAGTTGGCAGGTAAAGCGTGAAGATACATGTTTCACATGTGATCCAAAATAACGGGGCATGGGGAAACACTAGCATGAATGATTATTATAAGGTTTGGTTTGTGCAGAATGTTTAGTGAGAATAATGAACACACCTTATCAATTCAGTTAAAGAGGACTCAGTCGTCTAAAAGTTAGAGAAGAATGGATCGTGTTCTGTCAAAAGTGTCTATAAAGATTGTGTCAATTAGGTAAACAACTCATATCAACACAAGACATAAGGTTGGTGGAAGCTGATTTGGAAGTCCAAGATTCCTTCTAAGGTAAATATTTTTTTGACATGTCTGTCGGAATTGCTTACCAACTAGAATTAGACTACTTGATCATGACATGAATTGCACACAAGTTTGTGTTTTGTGTGATAGGCCCCATGAAGATATCATGCATTTTATTTTTGAATGGCCCAATAGCGCACGGGTATGGCAAACAATGGGGTTGTAGTCAAGTATATTGCAAGTAGTTGCAAGCAGAAACTCGGTTGCGAAGATGGTCTTCGAGTTATCACATGTTTTGAGCATGGAGCATAAAGCTTTGTTTTCTTGCACAACGTGGCTTTATGGAAACATAGAAATGATGTTATTTGGAGTAACAAGACGATAGCTAGTGAAGCAGTTTGCGCACAGGTTAAACCATTCTAGCTAGGTTGGAAGAATGCTTAGGAAATGAATGAGATAATAATGCACCCCAAGCTAAGAAAATTGACATTTCAAGCCAGAAGAAGCCTTATAACGGATCATTCAAATGTAATGTAAATATCGCGTTTTCAGTCAAACATAACAAAGTGGGGGTGAGTGCTTGCATTTGAGATGATCAAGGTAGTTATGTTATAGCAAATGAATGGTTCTCCCCTATTCTTCAAGTTGATGCGGAAGAAGCCCTAAAAAACTTGATTGAGCTTTAAAGTGGGTCAAAGATTTGCAAAAGAATGTCATTTTCAAATTCATTCTAAATGGATGACATACAACTTTTTTTTTTTTTGGTAATAGGATGACATACAAAGTTGATGTGTCCGATGCTATCATCATTAGTAGTTATCAACATATTTTTTTCATATATTTTCACAAACTCTAAGAACGGAATAAAATTGCTCATTGTTTAAATAGAACTAGTGTAGTATACCCTATGCTCTTTCTATATTTATTGAAGTCTTGTTAACTGGTATCCTCAATACATTGGTTAAAAAAATAAAAAAAGAAAATTTTAAATTAAAAAATATATTTTATTAACTTTTAAAAAATTGACAACATAAATTCCAACACAAAACATACTGTATTTGCCGGTTAACATTTTCCAATAAACTTTTGAAAAAGAGATTAATTAACTAACTCACAGTTTTGTCGCCAACCATTGATTAATGTGAGTTTATCGCAATAATGAGTAGCAGACAAATCCCACCGGACACAATTGCCCCTATCCAAATCTTCAAAAGCCACCTTCAAATAACAACCGTTGATTTCATCAAATTCACCGCATCAGTCACGGACGACACAGTACACAACCGCAAGATCCATAATAACGATAACAAAGCGCGCGTTACGACGCTAAATCCTCGGGTCCCGTCTTTATTCTTTCCAGCCTGGCTTCTTACCAACCACACTGTTCCATCCTGGTGGGTCCCACACCAATCCAAATAAACTTTAAATACCAAATCTACCCTTATCCTCCACAATAACACTCTTCACTTTCCACACTCATTTTTCACTTCACTAACAAAATGCAACCGACACTCCCACGCGCCGTCGTGTTTCTCATATTCGCCACCGCAGTTTCTTTCCCACTGACGGAGGCAGCATTTCCAGGCGAAGTTCAAACGTTCCGAGAAGCACCAGCATTCCGCAACGGACGCGAATGTCCACCACGTGAAACCTCATCCATCATCCACATTGCAATGACACTCGACGCAACCTACCTCCGTGGTTCAATCGCCGGAGTCTTCTCCGTCCTGCAACACGCTTCCTGTCCAGAAAACATCGCTTTCCACTTCGTCACAACCACACACCGTCGCCGTCAAGAGCTCCGTCGCATCATCATTTCAACTTTCCCTTACCTCAACTTCCACATCTACCACTTCGATTCAAATCTCGTTCGCGGAAAGATCTCTTACTCAATCCGCCGTGCGCTCGATCAACCACTCAATTACGCGCGTATGTACCTCGCCGATCTAGTTCCGGCCACCGCTCAGCGAATCATCTACTTGGATTCCGATCTCATCGTCGTTGATGACGTGGCGAAACTCTGGAGCATCGATTTAGGAAATCACGTTCTCGGTGCGCCGGAGTATTGTCACGCGAACTTCACGAACTACTTCACGCATCGGTTCTGGTCGAATCCGAGTTACGCGGCGTCGTTTAAGGGACGCGATGCGTGTTATTTTAACACTGGAGTGATGGTGATTGATTTATGGAAATGGCGTGAAGGGAGATACACAGAGAAGCTTGAGAATTGGATGAGGATTCAGAAACGGAGTCGGATCTATGAGCTTGGATCTCTTCCACCGTTTCTTTTGGTTTTCGCCGGTGATGTGGAGAGAGTGGAGCATAGATGGAATCAGCATGGGTTAGGTGGTGATAATGTGGAAGGTCTTTGCCGTGATTTGCATCCTGGTCCTGTGAGTCTTTTGCATTGGAGTGGGAAAGGGAAGCCTTGGCTTAGAATTGATTCCAAGAAGCCGTGTCCGTTGGATAGTTTGTGGGCTCCTTATGATCTCTTTCGCCATTCGTCTTCTTTGTCATTGTTCAATGATTCCTGATTAGTGTTTGAGGAAGATTGGAAAACTGTTACTGTTAGGGTTGTTGCTGAAATGCTCCCACTCGTTCGTTCGACCAATGTGTTAACGAAATGGTTCGTCAATTTTGCACCAATTGCAACTCAATTTTATTATGTGTTTTAAATTTATGATTATTCTTTGCATGTTATCTAATGTTCTTGTATCATTTTGGATTTCAGAGTGCTTAATTATGGGATATTGTATATACTGGAATTGAATTATGGTGTAAAACCTCCATAAAGATGAGTTCGACGGCTACTTAATCTTGTTGATCATTCATTATAAACCTCCATGATGATCTGCATGGCATGGGAGGAAGCCAAGTGAGAGGGATTGAAGAGTTATTAAAGAGGGATAGGAAGCTGGTATTTTCTTGTACAGATGTAGATTAGGCATTTTGATGGCCGGTTCCTGTTCTATTTCGCCATGGCTATTGTTTCTTTATGGATTTGTGATTTTTTTATTTGAATGTGACATTTTACTTGTCTTCACTATGGCTATTATTGATGCTTTCTAAATTTGTTGTTTTCCCATTGTCAAGCTATTCAAACTGACATAATATGCTTCGCCTTTTGTATTTGGATTGTTGAATATGCTTATTCTGCCATTCATATTCTGAATTTCAAACTTTAGTGAAGCTTGTTTGTTTTTTTAAGTTATTGTTTTGCTTGGCTTTATTATTTTGATTGACCTCATTTCAGTTTTATCTAAAATGCACAACTTTTTATTTTTAAACAGTGCAAACTTAGTCTTATGGATCATAATTCATAAACAAGGAAAAATTGAAAAAAATTAGAAACACTTTAGATAGAGATCCCTAAACCTATGGAATCTGATTTTCTTCCTTGCAATTGATCTGAACCTGTGTCTGCAACTATGCATCATCTTCATTCTCTTGCATATCCATTTAGCTTATTTGTTGTTTCTACTTTGTTATGTATCTAACCAAAATGCATGTATCCGTTAGCCATTTGAGAGCTTGAGAACCTGGTTTGCTTTAGTAGTTTGTTGTGCTTTTATATGAGGTAGAAATGGTAATATATCGTAACAACTTGGTAAATTTGACCCCAGTACCAAATATATACGAAGCGCATTCACCGTTGTGGATGCTCTAATACTACTTTGTTTTATAATAAATAAAAAATTAGCGTTTGCCAAGCTTGTTTGTTGTGTTACAAACTTTGAAGTGATGCATACTTTGAAGTTTGAACAGTGTTACTCTGGAGCGAAATTTAACCTTTCTATCCCTTAAAATTATACCTCTACTTCTATAAATTATTTGAAGTATTTATTTAAATTATCCGGCAAACAAAATAGCATACTCAAATTGTCAATACACATTTTTAATTTTCAATTGCCGTTGGTACTACTCAATTTCAATTGTTTTGGACGCCTCAAACATATAATTCAACTCAACCTCAAAAATTTTATAAGGAAAAATTCAAATTCTACTTTGCTGATGCACAAAATAAATCTAAAAATTTATAACACTGTTTTCCAGAACACAGTGGAGGTGAGAAAGCTTTGTTTTATAAAAATGTCAGGAGCAATTTAGGTTTTACGAGATTTTTGGTGGGTAGGAAGGATAGTTTTCTTCTAGAGCATTTCAAAAAAGCCAAATAGAAAGGTTTTCCAGAGCAAAATTGAAGGCTCAGACTCGTAGTGGACTGTGAAACAACGCACCGTAAAGTGGACTAAGCCTGCAAAAATGTAACATGGATGTATCAATGGTTGCTTAATAAACCCTTCAAATAACATGCTTAACTTATTTAACGCTGGTTTATGGTTTCAATTACTGAGGATTCATACATGTGTTAAATTTTCGTCACCCTTTATAAATTTTTCTAGCTCCATCCCTGCATCTACTCGTGTTTATATAAACACAATGCTACAACTTTACTAGTGACACTTCAATCTAATCTAAGTCGGAGTGTTTGTAGGGGCACCCTTTTTCATCGTCCCATCTCCACCTCCATTCAAAGTGCATGTCTTCCATTGATCCACCATCACCACGAGTCTTCTTATAATCTGAGTTCTATTCCACACATGTACTATTATCACCAGGTTTAAAAGATTGATGTCGTTTTTTTATTACAAAGTTCTCATGCTGAATTCGTTTAAAGATACGCAACACAAAGGTTGCTCAAACTCTACTAGGGTGGTCATTAATAACGCTAGCTTTCATATCTATGTTCACGCCCTTACATTCTTCTTTTTTTTAAAGGAACGCCCTTACATTTATTGTACACGGCAAAATAGTACAATTTTTGGGTGTAAATTGGGTATCATCCACGCGTAACTGCGGAGACTAATCACTCGAGTGCTGGATTCGAACCCAAGATATTGGTTAAGCTAGAAAAGACATGTTTCATCTTATCTAAGCGCTTTTGGGTACAACAAAATACAATTTAAAATAAATAACAACGACGGGTATCATTCTTGTATTTAATTCAACAAACAAATAAACTAATTAAAAGGCAGAAATATCCTCTCTCAATTAACAACTATATTCCTTCACACACAAAAAATTAACATGTATATTCTTGTCATGGCTACTTTTTTTTTTTCTTCATATTTTTCTAGTACAGGTTATTTTCAATTTTTAATCTCCATTGCTAATTAAATAGATATGAATCAGGGACGAATCTACTGTAGTAACTTGAAGACATCCACCCCTATTAACTTTTATGGTGGTTTTTTTTTTTAAAAGAACAAATATTTTTATAATGTTGATGTTGAAAATAAATCAACCATAAAAAATGAAAAAAAAAATATTATTCAACATTAAATATGAAAGGCACGTACATAAATTATAATGCTATAGTTTCTACAATCTCTAACTTTCTGCTTAAATATGTTACTTTTATCAACAAATATTAGTATAAATGACTGGATTATGTTTTTTAAATAAAAAAGGCAAATCAAATTTATTAGAACTAAGCAAACGCACTTGTACAAGATGTGACTGGATTATATGTTATTTGAGGTTGAAACATTGAATTGAATATCCTAATATTGCTTAAAACTATCTTCGTATCTATCTCATATTATGTTATATATTTTTTTAAACATGTAACAAATATTCTAATAAAAATATTGTTTAATTCTCTCATGAATAATAAACTTGTAAAGAGAAATGTTTGAGTCACACCCTCTAACTAGCTCCAATGATAACTAGCCATGCTATCCACTCGAGATTTACAATACTTTCCATATGTTGATAAACAACGTTTTGAAGAAAAAATATATTTTGCAGAAGAAACTACATATTTCTTAGCCACATATCTATGATTATGTCCAATGAGAAACAACGTTTTGTAAACAAAAGAAAAATTCTTCACAAGTTATCATCATCTGGAATTTTACCATGTAACAAGTATTTATATTTTGTCCAATGAGTAACAACATATTAATAATTTCTTGAAAAATTATTTATAATACACGAGTACGTATAATTCTACCCTCAATCTAGATTCATGAATCCACCATCCTTATTTCTAACCAAAATTTTTAACGAGGTGGAAACCCATACGTAGAGATGATATAAATAGACATGGTCCTTCTCTTCTTTGGGAAAGCAAAGTTCTACAATACATTTAAATTATTAATTCTTTTCCTACATTATTATTAGAGTAGGCAAAAGGGAATAGTCCAAGCTAAAAAGAAAAATAACTTAAATCTTTTTTTTAGTTGCAAAGTCGGTGTTTCCTTGACGGTGGTAACTTTGGAATCAAAGCAAAAGGACAAAGGTGGTAGGGAGAGGGACCATTGCAAACAAGAATAGATAGCATAACACCAAACACACACGTCCCAAAGCATCCCCATGCTATTGTTATTGTTTTGGATTATTTGTTCCTCATCTCTCACACATGTCAACCTCTCCAAATCTCTCTTGCTTAAGGGAAGAAAAAAAAACGTTAATTTTGGAAGCGCATTGTTGATGCTTGATACTAGTGTCTCACATCAAAACTTCAAAACCATCGATCCTAATAATCATATATGGCTAGCCTCATGACCTCATCTAATGTTTTTTTTTATTTTTATTGAAAATGAAAAGAAGGACTAATTTGCAAACATTTCATGAGATAAATAATTTGAACGGAATAAAAAAAATAAATGACTCAACCGTTACAAATAAATAAGATAAAGAGTCCCTAAAATAATTGTCAATAAAATAATACAATAAATTAAAACATTTAAGATTACACTACACAAATTTTAAGATAGTTTTCCTCTATTGATTCTTTAACTAATCTTATAGAACACTTATTTACATTTTTTCGAATTATATTACTAATTCTCAAACGGATTTTTCAAAACCTTTCCAAAGTGAGGTTGGGGGAAACAACAACCAATCTATCGTAATCGAAAATTCTAGTACTAGTAGTACAACATAAACATACTGACCAATAAAGAACAATAGCGTATAAGATGCGGAAGGTACGTATAAGAGAAGTACACCATGTGGTGAAAACAAAATTTGTGTCGATATTCATGTGCTCTTAAGCGTCATGGTTACTCCAAAATAGTCCATGCATGTGTGTACGAGTGCATTTGAAATAATAGAGTTTGGAATGGAAGAGGGAAAGTGGAGTGCAATTCACGGTTTGCAAATTGGGAATGGTTGCAGACAAAAGTAAACGTTGATTAGTTAGATAAACAAGAGAGGTGTTGCAAAGTACTTTTGCATGCAATTTTCCTTTGGACCTGCACATGAACACTCAACTAATTAAGTGCATACAAGCATTTATTTATTTCAAAAGAGAAAGTGTGTATTTTTTTAACAAGTCAAAATGAATTATAATAACAAAAAGTGAAAGTATATTTGAAGAGGTCGTTGTTAAGAAGTCCTTACTTTCTTTGAGAGTTTAAAGAGAAGGGGGGAGGGTTATGATGGTGAAAAATATAGGAAAAAATTGAAAAATCTTTCAATATTTTTTTATAAGGAATGATAAATTCATGTTTATGAATAATATACTTTTAATTTTAAAAATATTATAACAACATAAATTAAATTTAAATAATTTATATAACTTGATTATAAATAATTTTTTGTGGGGCATACTAATTCTTAATGGGGATAAACTTTAAACTATTCAAAAACTTATTATAAAAATAAAAAATTAGTAGAGGCAGCCTCCAATATCAATAAGGTAGACCCACATGCCTCCTCAATGTCTTCTCTTTCTTCTAGTTGCTCCTTGTTTTTTTTTTATTTCCAAAGTTCTCACCTCTTTTCTCCTCCAAACTCTCAAAGAAAGCCTCAAAGTATTGTTTAAGGAACTCACGAAAATAAAATTTATTTTGGAAATACAAGTTAAACGCTTGTCAAAATAATAAATACACAATTTGTTATACAAAAATTACTTTTTTATATTATTTAAATATTGTGGTAAAAACACATGTTAGCATTTTCCTATTTTAAACTCATGGATCGTATTTTCAATAAGGATATTTATACACCACATATTCCACAAAATTTATTTAATCTCTCACACTCTCTCTACACTGCATTATCAACTCATCAGTCATCACATCTATCACATTACTCTTTTTACCTCTTAAAATATATACACTTATATGATGTCGACGTGTTCCCCTACTAAAAAAAAAACTCAAAAAGAGTATTATATTTAAGGATAAAATTAGTAATAAATAAATATAGCATTGAAAAAAAGTAATAAATATTATATAATAGCAAGTAATTTATCAGAAATAAATACTTTTTTTTGGAAAAATAATATTTCTAAATAAAACATAATATAAGACGAGTAGTACTTATTTTTATTTACAATTTTATTTGTCTGTATCCATGTATCGTGTATATATAAGAGACTATGTACATTGACAATCAATCCAATTAATTCATTTTCTTTCATTTCACAATTCATAAAGCCATGTTAGCCATGTGTGCATTTGTGCATGGTTTCGAATTTAAAACACTTTTTTACGTCACATTTATTAGGAGACCATGAACATTGTGATCAAATTTATTGAAGTAATTCATCTTCTCTCATTTCACATTTCAATAAAGGCATGTGTAACCAATATAGTGTGACACAAAACATATAAAGTTAGGTGAAATTTATTTATTGGAAGAGGTCAGCCTATAAAATTGATTGGAAGAGGTCAGCCTATAAAATTGATTTCAGTTTTTTAGATGAGAGGTTAGCTAGACAATTGTGGGTGGGTGATATATTTTTTTTGAACAAAGGATGGATGATATATTGATTTATGAAAAAGGTAAAAGAAAGGCAAGTGTGAACCAAACGATTTCAAATTTGAAACACTTCTATGTTATTTTATTATGTTCTCCCTCTTATCATATAAATTGTCACATTTAATTATTTATATTTTCGGTTGTAATCCCTCCATTTTAAAATGAATGTCTTAAGTTTTTTGAACATATTTAAAACAATTCAATAAATAGAAAAAATAACCTGCATTCAATTTTATCACATTGTCTTTGTTAATTATTGGTGTGTTCCCACTATCATAAATATGCAAATGAAAATAAAATGTTTTGTGAATAATGTGTATATTATATATATCAATTAGAGAATATAAGTAGAAAATAATAATAATAATAATAATAATAATAATAATAATAATAATAATAATAATAATAATAATAATAATAATAATAATAATAATAATAATTATAATTAATGTTACACTAAAAACTAATCATAATATTCATTTTAAAACTAACTTTTTTTAACTAAAGCAACACTTATTATAAAACAAATGAAATGTAATTAATATAAAATGTATCGTTAATTATTATTTTTTACTTTATATTTGAGAATCACTCAATGACTGATCGCTAATGTCTAATAAGGTTAATTAGGCAAAAAAAAATATTCTCCATATTCTTCTTTCATAGTTCTTAATTGACGTGAAATACTATAAAACTATGAAAGACAAAGACATTAGTCTTAAAAGAAAGTCAGGGGTAATTTTTATAGTTTCATAGTTCTTAATTGACGTGAAA
>Ga0209282_1001126_pt1 | contig 14267 bp, 8 predicted proteins | sample Mtrugardesep15_FD_187529 | JGI IMG/M metagenome (GOLD analysis project Ga0209282, IMG submission 187529) | Root nodule microbial communities of legume samples collected from California, USA - M. trunc garden sep15 (SPAdes) (version 2) | ecosystem: Host-associated > Plants > Roots > Nodule...
TGTGTGGGTATTACCCGGACCCGTGCCCAAACCCATGAAAGCGGGGTTTTACCCTACCCATTATGGGTATTTTTTACGGGTACCCATAGGGTCTGGGTCCAATTGCCATCTCTACCAATTAGCTTATGGACAAAATACGTTTGCTTTTAAAAAAAATGAACTAAATACGTGTGATTTGTTTTACCAACCACTTCATGATTTCATATATAGTTTAAAAGTTGTGTTTTTTTTACACAAATTTGAATTCAAATTTCGACAGCAAATTACATGGATAGCGCAGTATAAATATGTGACTAATTATGTTCAAAAGATGTGTTAGGATTGTGATTCGAAGTGGAAACTACATTGAAACTCAATGAAAAATAATGTTAATGCAAACCAATTGATAAATAACCAATTGAGTGCATAAAACTCTCTAAATAGGAAAATTACATTGCAAGAACACAATAAATTTGGTTGTGCAGCTCTGAGATGAGATGAACTCCTATGTCTTGAGGATAGAATCAGATTTGAATGATCCACTATGATATAAGAAAATTATACGTCTAAGAAATTATGCACAACTTCCTCTCCTCTCTAATCTTTTAGAACTTCACTTTCAAAGTGTTTAGAGTGAATTGATAAATTACTATGAAGTTACTCTCTCAATCCTCTCTACGAAGACTTTATACACAGACCTTTGTTCCTAAATATAAGTACTCATTTGACAAATAAAAATTCCAAACAAACCCCTAATTAGTACCAAAAATCAAGATTAATTATATTCAAGGGGTATTTAGGTACATCCATACGCAATTAACCACAATTTTAAACGGCTTTTGTTGTGAATTCCCTTTGTTGGAGACAATGAACCCAATTACCCTAAATTTTCATGGGTCGCTTGGAGGAATAAACATAGCAAATCTCCAGAAATGGTAGCAAAGGACTCATATGATGTGGTTGGGTTGGATCTACAATGGTTCTTTCAAGTATTGAAGGGAAGAGAACAAGAAAACACGGAGAAAACAAAAACAATGGAGAGAATATCGAAAGGGGAACACACTTTAAAACTGAATGTAATCCTCTCATCTCTCACATTATCTCCTCTCACTTGGACTCGTGAAATTGGAGGCTGGGACAATTCCAAACATAGCATTAGTGGAGTAACTTTTCCACGTTGAGAAATACGACCATAAGGCATGCTACAAACCATGAAATTTACCACTGTATGAAAAAATGTGTTCTACAACTTCAGCTACACTCTTTCACAGCAAACATATATTCCTATTTCCTATGCCCAAAAATTAACTCAAATGAGGTGAAGCTATGATTGTAATATTGAAAAGAGAAAGATGCAGTTAATGAACTCGCATCCACAAGTATACTATGGTCACACCAGTAATATGGTCAAATTCAGTTAGAATTATCACCATGAACACCCTTAGCTGGAACCAGTTTTTTATGTGGGGAATAAATTCCGCTCACTCTATAACATGCAAACGTTCATTCTCAAGACTAAACATTAATTTCAAACTCTTCTCACAATAACAAAGTGTTCTCGTGGGAATCGTCTCCTCTTATCTATGAAAACCCATCTATCTATCTCTCATATTTTTCTCTATCTCTTTCTCCCTTTTTCACTCTACTAGATATCTCATTTCTCTCATGCGTTATCTCTTCTTTTATATTTACCTTCACAAAAAGTATCGTATTAAACTTCACATTATCTACTGCGTTGTCAATTGTCCACTAAACATCATCATACATGACAAAAAGTTAACCAATATTAAAAAATTTGTCCTAAGTTGTTCTATCTAGTTTTGTACTTTTGCAAATTAAACGGATCTTTGAAGTTATAAGTAGAATTCATTTAGCAATTGTTTTTTGAGATGTTGGGTGAAGTGATTCACTGTTTATTAAGTAGTATTATCATTAAAAATATATTTAAGTGAAATCCATTTAAGTATCAAAATTAGAATTCTCCTTGCTCAAAAAAAAAATTTATAATTCTCCACCGAGGATGCTTTGAGAGTGAGTTTGAGTGCATTAGTACTTCTCAGAGTGGTGAATCGTAAAGAAATTATATCATGTAAAGAGAAATTTATTGGTACATGAACTTTTAAGATTGACTGGGACAAGGACCCATAGGCCTAAAGATCAAGGGGAACAATTATGGGCCCTTGATACCCAAAGTTCTAGTTTACAATCAGTTAAATAAATAGTGACCTTATACATAACTTTTTCCAAAGCTTTGACATCTACAAATGCCTATACTTCAGGGCTTCATCAACAGCTCCTTGATGTAATTAAGAACTCCCTCGACATTCACAGTCCAAGCAACTGAAATAGGAGAATAACCCGTCCATGGGTTGCTAGTATTCCATCTGTATGGAATGAAAGTCAATTATGTTGAGCATAAAAATATTAGAACCAAAAAGGGTGAATAAGAATAATAGTTTCAAATTTTGACAAACCTTTTTAGTCCTTGGTCTAGTAGAGTATGTCCAACACAGAGGCCTTGTGTCTCTACCCTCACTACTCCCTTCTTGTATGTGAAAAGATCTGGACGCACAACTGCCACAAAACTAACAGGGTCGTGGAGGAAAATTCCTGAAAGAAGATATCAAATTATCATTCTCATTCCAACTTTAATTAGCTAAAGATGTATTCCTTAGCAGCATAACTTGCAGCATCAAAGTAGTTTGTAAAATTACCATAGACACCGTCAGATTTTACATGCCAATCCCTATAGAATTTGCACATGTCACTCAAAAGAGATGCATGCTTTCCTTTTGATTCCTTCAGCTCAAGCAGATCGGCGTCTGAAACCAACAGAAAACGATCACTTGTCAGTGTCTAACCAAGAATAGGAACAAATAGCTTATGGTAACAGAGAAATCGTTCCCAATTCGGATTACGATCCCACCTGTAAGTTGCACTTGGGTTGTGATGTTTATTCCAACAACAACAACATCTGCCCCAGAAGTAAACACAACATCAGCTGCTTCTGGGTCTCCATATATCTGCAAGTTTAGAAATAGTCGTCAGGATTAGGATTGATATGATATCACTTTAGCCTAAAAATGAATCCATTTGGTTATTTTTGGATAACCACTCACTTAAGAAAATAATACACGTGTGAATTAATGTATAGTGTGTAGTCCTCAATGTCAAGAAGCCAAAAAGAGGCTTACTCTTTATAAAAGTAAAGATTGTTTATTGGATCATCACATATAAGGCCCTAAATTTCACTATGCTATAGCACTACTATATAACCTCTATCTGACAACAATGGAGGGCATATCACGGATCACAAACAATAGTGGTTTGTTCAAACTCCGATGTGTTGTAGATCTATAGTGCAGCTATAGTTGCTTTTTGACAACAATACCAACCTAAAATCCAAATTACTGTCATACTTATATAACCTCTATCTTACAAAACATCAATAGAAAGATCCAAAGCAAATAAGTCTCTGTATCTTTTTCTTATTGCAGGAAACGCAAACAGAACGCTTCTACTTACATTTGCTTCTGCTGCTGGATTGACATTCCCCAAGGCAAAAAATGCACCGCCAAGTACAACTATTCTCTTAACCTTGGTTGCAAAAGAAGAATCTCTTTTGATTGCCTAAAACAAAAGGTAGACTATCAGATCAAAGTATGTATACATTGTAATTTGAATTTACAAATGTATACAAGACAGAAATCTGCAACTCACTAGAGCTATGTTTGTCAGTGGTCCAAGTGCAAGCACGGTTACTTCACCAGGAGATTCAGAAACCTTCTCAACTAAAAACTCACTAGCACTTTTGTCAATTTTATTAGTTTTAGGGTCAGGTAGGAATAGGTTTCCCAATCCATCTTTGCCATGAACAAAATCTGCAACTCGAGGCCTTCCACCCTATTCCAGAAAATACAACATAATTAATACTAGAAAGACAGAACAAAATAAAAGCAAGGAAACAGAGGGCAAAAAAGGATGCAAAGCACACATCTAAATAAAACTCAATGTGACTAAATTGACACCAGAGAAGTTCAAAAGTCAAAAGTAGATACCTTCAATGGCTCAGTGCTTCCCTCTGCAACAGGAACATTTTGACGGCCTGCGATCTCACACTATCCTTTTCAAACATTAAAAACACAATCAAGAACAGATTCCAAAAACATAAAAAGACAGAATTTTTCAGAATCAATAGCCAACATCCATCCGGATTGACATGATTTCTTTTTCTTCGTTTTTTATCTATAGATAGAGTGACAAATATCACATGAAACTTGTACACACACAAATGGATAATCCCGGGTTCAAACCCGGTACACCACGGATATCAAGACTAACCATATCGGCATTTGTCAGATGAGCTAGGACTTATAGATGATTGACATGTTTCTAATTCTGGAAGGAAAAAAACACATACCAAAAGCAATGCATTACGCGTGGCATCTTCAGTTTGAGCATTCCCAAAAACAGTGGTCAAACCGATCACCTCCACTTCAGGACAATGAAATGCCATCAAAATCGCCATGCTATCATCTACACAATCACAAAAATCTAATTCATATTTCACCAACAAAACCAGTAAACACTTCTCAACAAACCTTAATTTTAAAAAACAAATACACAAATCAAGTAAAATTATATTTCAACCAGTCTTTCAATCACCGGTACCAGAAAACAAGGATTTGTTCAAATTCCGCTACGCATAATAACATTGAATCCAACCCCATGATATATTAAGCGTAGCGGATTTTGAACAAATCTAATGAAATAAATATGATAATTACCTCAAATCTAATCAAATAAACAGAAAATTAAACCAATTAAACTATTCAAATATAAAGAGATGAAACAAACCGATCCCAGGGTCAGTATCAATAATAAGCTTCTCCGCCTTATCAAGAACACCGTTGACAGCACCGTTACCGTTGTTGACTAAACCGTTCATGATTATGAAAAATTGAATTGAATCGAAACGCAAATAGCTAAGGATTCAAAAAAAATGCGGAGAAAGATGTATAAGAACGGTTGAAAGGTTATGCGTGTATGTATGTATTTATGTATGTGTGATTGAAGATGAATACATACATACACACGCAAAAGGTGAAGGAAAATGCGAAGGAATATGCAGATAGGAACGATGAAGTTGAAGAATGAATGAAAAATGGATTTTGATGATAATGTTGATGATGTTATATATGAAGCTTTTCTCGTCTATGTGTTTTTGACCAATTAGAATTTTACACGTGGTGGATCCATCTTTCTTTTATGAATATCCTTTCTATAATTCCCATAACTCAGTTGGGAACACCGTTAATCAATGTCACTCAATGAATGTCGTTTTCTCTTGATAAAGTTACTGTCATTGTCGTTTTATTTTAGGAATGAAAATAACGTTTTTATTACATTTTTAAATTAAAAAAATGCTAATATATTCCCTTGAGATTAAAGAGGTGCAACCAAGTTGAGTTTGGTCTTCATTGAGGATTGCAATATGGGAATTGAAATTGGACTCGGACCTATGTTAAGCGTGAGAGTGGATGTTGAAGTTGGTTTTAAAGTTGTTTGTATTTTGTTATTTGTTCTACATTGTTCAAGTTCTCGACTAATTTGAAGATGACAATATGAGAATTGGACTCAGGTCCACGCTCAACGTGAGGGTGGGTGTTAAAGTTGGTTTTGAGGTTGTTTGTAGTTTATTATTTGTTCCACATTGTTCAGATTTCTAGACTGTTGAATATATAAATATGTAGGTCTTCTCTTTTTTTTTTTTAAAACTTACATCATGTTTTAATTAAATTATGCTAAAAAAAATGGCACAAATGAGAGTTAAAGCCGTGACCTCCTATTATGAAACAACTTCCTAATCACTAAAGCGCTTGTTCTTTTAGTTTTTTATTTGCTTTTAATAAGAATATATTAAACAAATTTTTGGATAAGATAATAACTGTCGAAATATTGAATACTGCACAAGCAAATACCCATCAATCATTATTTTAACGTTTAATACTTTACAAAGCAAATACCTATCAATTTTTTATTTTTTTATAAAAATAACTTGCAATATTAACGGACAAAAACGTAGACATATATAATTATAAAGCTTCCCTAAAAAAAATATAATTATAAAACTCAAATATTTTATTTAAAACTCATGAATAATGACTCTTTGTTTTTTTATCACATGAATAATTAGTTTATGAAATTATGTTTGTTGGATATTTATTTTTATTTTATATATGTTATTATTTTAGTTTTTGGAATAATCGAGTTACCAGTTTAATCCGATTTAATCTGATTAAATACCTATACAAATTTAATCTAAACATCAAGTTATCTAACTGAGTCATTCGATTCTGTCATACAATTCAACTAATGACTCAATAGTTTGATCATCGAATCAATGACTCAATGTCTCTACCGAATCAATGACCGAACCGAGTTTTAAAACTATGTCCTCGATCATAAAACAAAACAATTTGAACTAGCATGCCAAATCATACAAAATATTCCCAAAAAAAAAAATCATACAAAATAGTATAATATAATCAGCACCTCAACTAAAAAAACAGAGAATAATCATGCAGCAAACAGTTGGCCACGTTCGAATCATGACTCAATTAGAGGCCAAATCAATTATCATCACGTGGGCATGGATATGTTGTTGGCAAAAGAGCATGAGAATGAGAAGACCCCAATGTGTTGATTTTGGCGTTATTAAAACAATAATAAGCTCAAATAAAAGTTCTGAGTTTAACTCAGACAAAGGAAAAAAAAAACAAATTTAATATTAATTTATTAATATTTGACATTAAAAATAAATAGGAACATGGTTAAAAATAAGAGGGGGATTAAGATGGGCTTTCTTTGAAAGCCAGAGTTGCATCACTCTAAATAGTACTTTATCCGTTCCTTTTCAAAGATCGTTTTGAAATAGTAACATAAAATTAAGAAAGTGGTTTTCTAAATATTTTTCTTCTAATTATACTTTTAGGGTTAATTGTTTAAATTGACCCCATAAAATATGTAATGTTTAAACAATGACGTTGTAAAATAAAAAATAGATATTATAACCTTGTAAGTTAAGAATATTCTTATTTTTATCTCTATAATATATATGTGGTCCAAAAAAGTGATATAGAGATTGAATTTTTTCATGATTTTTTCAGGTATCTTTAAGATGTTAAAACATGGCTTTATAAAAAAAACAAATAGATTTTTTAGACAAGGGACCCATGATTATGAATTTCTTAAGCAATTTATAATTAATTCGTATCTCGTTTAAAAACTCCAAAATTCTATGGTGAAAGTTCTTATGATGTTCTAACCATGCCTACAAAATTAGAGAACGGAACTTGACCCGTGAGTATACGCTTACTCATAACAAAATTGCAATTTCGCACGTTTTGGTTTAAAATGAAAAAAAAAATCGAAACATCTTTGAAATGCTACGAAATTTTATAGACCCTTTTTATGTATTTTTATATATCTCTCTGCAAACAATCATCTCAAAATTCGATTTTTAGGTTGGGGTTTCATTATTTAGTTTTTGAGTTTTTGGTGCTTTAAAAATTCATAATTAATTCGTCTTTAATTGAAAAATTATAATTTTTTTGTGTAAAGTCTTATTTTAATGTCCTAAACATGTCTGAAAAAATTTAACCTATAAGTAGCTTTTTTGGACTTCAACTATATTACAGGGTCAAAAATAATATGAATCTCAAATTACAGGGTTAGAATATGTGATGTTTATTTTACAGGGTCATTTTTTAGACTTCGCATGTATTACAGGGTCAATTTTGATAATTAACCAATACTTTTATTTTAATCCACTCATAAAATCATAACTTTTTACGTATATTTTATTTTTTCAGTAAATTTAATGTGTTATCTTTCTCTCCTAACAAACAAATTTTAATTATTATCTCTTTCTCCAACAAATTCCTGTTTTTTTTTACACACACTATATTTCTTTCTTAACAAACAATTGTCAACTAATTCTCCCTCTTCTCCTTCTTTGCTAATTCTCCCTCTTCTCCTTCTTTTTGTGTCAATGAGTCGTCCACTATTTCTTCTTTTTAAACATCCATGAAGTCTTTTATTTTATTATCAAATTTGTTTTTTAATTTGCATTTGAAATTTTTAACAATGTCACTCATCTTATTAATAGTAGAATTTCAACTCTTCAAAACACCATTATCATTGACTAGAGTTTAGACCGGAACGAGTTCCCGTTTATCCTATCTTCTTATTGTGTTAATGTGTATAAATTACAAATGATAGTTTTTATGAAATTCTGATTGAAATTGTTTTGATTTTGATTAAAATTATAAATATAGATAATAGATATTTTGTATTTGTATATTGTAACAAACTATATTTATCTTTATTCACCAAAAAAAAAAACTATATTTATCTTTTTCATTGATACCAAAAATATAGGAAATATAATATCTTTCAAGAAAAATATAACAAATTCTTATCTTTTTAAATGGTACCAACAAAATAGCATTCTTTTTGTCAAATTTGCTTAAAAATATAATTGGAAGGAGAAAAAGACAGCCCAAAATGACCTTATATATATATATATATATATATATATATATATATATATATATATATATATATATATATAAAACAAAGTTTTGTTTAAATTTGATCATAACAAAAAACAAACTTTACCTTTCCAAATTGATAACATTTATCAGTTTTATTGAAAAAGAAAGGAGTAATTGAGAAATGATATAATTGACAAATTATATTTTTAAAATACCAAAACGTAGTTAAATAAAAACGTTGAATCCGTAGTCAAACAATACTTATAAAGAAACGAATGGAATATATGTTTGTTTACTATATTCCAATATTTGAAGCGCAAAAATGTTTACTCAACTCCTTAAACACCAACCAAAAGTTTCATGCAGATTTTTTCACCAAAATCCGCAAGAAATTTATATAATTTATTTATAATACACTAACATTTAGATGGACCCTCCGTGTCTGTCAATCCGCTTCTCAAATTTTAAAAATGTATACATTTATATAATCTTTTATTTTCAAACTATAGCAACAAACACTTTCATTTTATTTAGAAAATAAAGAGAATCTCACTCTACTTTTACGAGTCATTCTAAAATTTGGAATAGGATTTTGTGCATTCAAATTTACAACTATTTCTACATCTGTACTACCATCTAATGAGTTTTTGATTTTTTTTCCTTCTAACATATCTCTCTATTTTTCTTTAATTGAAATTTGTACTAAATTGTTAGGACCTGGTTGATTCTAAAAGGTTTTTGTTCATGACAAAAATTTCTCTAAAGATTAATCTTTTAAATTGAGTAAAATCACATATACGGTAAAAAGTTTCTTTTTAAAAATAAAAATTGCATTGAGTTATATGCCCAACGGCAAGTGTTGAACCACATGCTACATTTGATTTTTTCTTTTCAGATACATGGAATGTTAAAAGTAACAACATAAATGATATTGACGTCATATCTTTACAAGAAAATTTAAGACATTAAATTTTTAGAGATCTCTTTATATGTTATTCCATTTATAAGGGTTGTTCAATCTTAACTTCGCAAGTTGGCAATATGCTAGTATATAAATGATACTCCGTTTGTACATGGCATGCGGATTTGTATTACTTTTCTGTAACTTCTAATGCACGACATAATACTTTAACCATTGGCACTACTTTTTCAGAGACTATTGATATTTAAGAGAGGTCGATATCAGCGTCTAAATTAAAAAGTCGAATTACTCTAAAACGCACGTTAAAATCAGCAAGAAACGGTGAACTAATGTATTAGTCGCATGCTAAAGCCAATTTAATAATGTTTAAGTTTGCAACCATTTGCCAGAAATACGTTTTTAACCATTCACTTCTCAATGCACTCTTTCATATGGTTGGTATTAAAATACTAGTTCACACTAAATTATGTTTCTTTAATACAGGATAAAATTCAAATAGATTACACCAAAAATTTGGTAAGAGTCATATAGATTTCAACAATATATATAAAAGGCTTAATTATGTAATTGATCACTTCCAAATAGGAGTAATTTAGATTTTAGTCCATGTAATTTCAAATCCTTTCAATATATATTAAAATAATTATTTATATATTTAAATAAATCACTCTTTTTTGTTACATTTAAATAAGACACTGTAGTAGGCTTAAAACCAACTTTAGGTGATGTGAGGTCTTTTTCTTACCAAAAAGAAGTGAAATTTACTCTTCTCCCGTTAACTTTTGCTCATTTCCATCTCGATTTTTCAAAAATAACCCTAGCGTAAGTTAACTCGCGTTTGGTACCTAGCGTGAGTTAACTTGCGTTGCGATCCTTTATTGTATTTAACACCAGCAGTTCACACTTCAAACACACATTTCTTCCCCTCTTCACCTCCAAAAACTAAAAAAGTGTGAAGATTTAGTGGAAAAATTTGGTCTCAAATCATTGGAAAAAGTTAAGAAGCAAGTTTATACGTTCATCAAATTTCAGAAAATAGGTAATACATCATCTAACTTATTTCACGTATTGATGTCAGAACTCAGCGTGAATTAACTCACGCTGATACTAGGCAGAAGTTAACTTACGCTGGAGTTCAGCACGAGTTAACTTAAGTTGAGTATCAAATTGAAGTTAACATGCGTTGGGGTTAATTGTGGATGTTTGGGGTGGGAATGAGCAATTTTGTAAGGGAGAACGGAGAAGAGTAAAATTCAAAAAAAGTCTCCTTTTTTCAATTGAAGGTTACTAAAAAGGGTTTGACCTGAATTATTTAGCTACCTGACTTAAATATAATATATGCTATTTCCACCCCTATTGTTCAGCATGCATAACATCCATTTATTTAAAAGACTTTTTTTGTATAAAAAAAAAAAAAAAGAAGCTGGCCCAACGAAACCTCTCCATCCAACCTCAAAATGAGATTTCCCTCATGAAGCTAAAGAATCGTTTTGATCAAATGTTGTGCTTTCACTTTCACCATTAAGTATTTGGTATTCTGTGTTCAGATTCTCATCCTCAGTAGTAGCTGATGCAGAAACTGATTTCTTCTCTCTGATAGAATACACTCCAATAGTTAGTAACATGATTTTTTTTTATAACAATGAATTAATTATAGTTAGAATTATAAAGGTACTATAATCAAAACTTAGCTTATAATGGCCAAATGTAAAAAACAAACATACGTTGTAGAATAAATGATGAGTCCAATGCCCCACAACTAAAAAGGAAACGAAGTACAACCAATCCACCTGAAATATTAACACTTCGTGATCACATTGTAATGAAAATCAATATCATCAAATTTAGATTTATCAAATGTCACATGCAAATGAATATTGGAAATTATTACCTTCTGGTGATAAATGAAAACTCTAAAAACCACTGCCCACATATCAGATGTTAGAAGAGAAAGATTAAACATTGCTGATCCGCTCAACTGCATGAGACAAAATTCCACTCAAATTCCATCACACTATTTAAAACTAAATAATTTTTATTCCCTCTAAAATATTTTCTGATTAAGTATTCATGCCCATTTTAGTGCATCTTTGGTATCAAAGTGGAGTTGTCGAAATCACATTGAACCACCATGATTTTGCAAAAGCTATAGAATATAGTTTTTGTACGGTGACTCACCGTGAAGTGACTAAATATCTGACAAACTATTTGTAGAGACTAAACTTGATAGATGATATTTTCCAGGGATTAAAAACAGATTTAGCACTTCTATCTATATAATTGAGATAAAAATATCACATGTAATCAAAGCGAAATGATATAAATTTTACGAGAAGATTGGAAAACAAATCAAAACAGCATTGCCACAATGTCACAAACAAATCCATGAGAAGGAAACTAACCTTTAGAACAAAAGGAGCAAGTGAGTAAAACATGAAGCTTGACACACCATAGCCAGCAAAAGCAAGTACCTGTTAAGGAATTTAGATATCTACTATAAACATTAAACCATGCAAAAATATGAATTTCCAGTGTCCTGTTATTGACAAACATGAATTAGAAGTTAAATACACTATACCTAAAATGATATGAGAATTGATTACTTACAATATCTGCAGACCATTTGACTGATTTCAGAGTCTTTAATTCTAGAACAGATCTATGAGATAATAAAGTAAAGGAACCAATCAAAATTATAAAACAGAAAAGCAAGTTAAATTAGAATAATAGTATTTGGTAATGGCCAAGTAACATTTCATAATTGAAAAACCAAACTAGAATAATATTTGGTATTGGTAACAGCCAATTAACAAAAACATTAAGAAGGATACACTTCAACAGCAGTAACTAGGAATCCATAAACACCAAGCATGGTAAGTACTTCAACACGATCTTTTTTCTTAACAAAAAATTCCTGCATTTTGTAAGATGGAAAACAAGTTAAACTAGATCTTGTTCTGCAACAAATGGTTTTATGATTACTAGCGTCTAGATGGACACACGTAAAATTTGTACCAAATAAATTGTACTACCTCAACAACATTGCTTATTGCATAGAAAACTGTCCCTACAATAACAAGTACATCACCGAAGATAATTTTTGATCCACCTGAAAATTGTAATTAGGACAACATTAACAATACTCAAATAAATTGATTAAAATTTTGAGTCTAAAAAGGTTGAAGAAATGAATGTCACCTCCACCACCATCAACCCAAGAGTCAGAAAGTAGGACTAAAGAGAGACCAAGTACACAGAGTGTTCCTCCACCTAGCTGCCATAGGGAATATCTGGTGCCAAGGAAGATCCATGTGAGTAGAATTGCCCAAGGTACTGTCCAACAGTCCAGTAATGTTACACTAGTAACTGAAGTATACTGATATGCTTTGATAACTGCATACAAAGCCAAAACATAATGCTAAATCAAAATTAATTAAAATCCACATATATTCTAGTTTTTTATTTTTATTTTTTATACTGAAATGATTGATTGATAGAATAACACTACTTACCCAAATAACACCCCTGAGCATCAGCAAAACCTAGTAACAAATACCAATACCAAGAAACCTGCATAGCAAGGACACATGCAATGCTTGATATAAAAAACTCCAATAATGTAAATTCATTTGCAGAAGATATTGAATAAGAAATAAAATGAAGATGATATGTATATGCATATATACATACAAGAGGTTTTTGATGCCTATAAAGCAATATGCTTCCATAAACCAAAGCTAAAGATCCATACGTAAACAGGCTCTGAGTTAAAGGTGTATCAACACCTATATATATTCATTATGGGGAGAAACATATATATCAATAATCAATTCATGTGGCCGTTTAAAAATACATAAAGTAAGAATACCAACCAAATTGGGCTATGAGAGAAGAAGTAATGCTCATGAGAGCAAGTAAGAAAGAAACTAGTTGACCAAGAAGTAGAATGCCAAGGACTTGTAAAGTTGCAGTGCTGCTCCAGCAAGTTCTCATGGTAGTCCAATCCATTATTGAAAAATGTCCAACATGTTATTTCTTTGTTAATCAGTTTTATTTGACAAATCAATGACGATGGAATTTGAAGTTTGGATATAGCTACCGTTCTTAGTATTTGAATTGAACGGTGAGAGCAGTGTGCTTGTTTTGTTTTTTTTTTGGTTAATAATAAATAAATATTCCTTACACCGTGCTTAATTTGTTTGGGTACAACATTGTGCTTAATTAGAGTTTAATTTTTTTTATGCATCATTTTGAGGAGAAAAAAAAATTAATATATGTTACTTATGGCCCAAACTAATAAATTATGGGTAAAAGATAATTTTATGGCAAAATACTTTTGTAGCTCTTCAATAATCGAATTCAATTACTACTTGGAAAGTGATTGTTAATTAATGTGAGGGATGATATCAAGGATAACATTAACGGGGTTATTCAGGATGCATGGTCATGATGTTAGGTTTTCGAACGATTTATGGACTGGGGGTTGCAGTAGCCTTCATTCTCACCTACCCGAAATTATTATTCCTCAACAAATTATTCCAAGTTCTAATGGTACTTGGAATTGGGACATGATTGGTAGATATTTTCCTAGCGAGATTCGTGGAATCTTTATTCAAAATGGTAATTTTACTATAAAAGTGCTATTAAGTTTCTATACACTCCTTTGGTAAAAAAAAAAGTTTCTATATACTCCTTTCAAAAAAAATTATCCTTAGGGAAAATATGTTGGTGACATTGATCTTTAATATCATTGATGTCTTTATTTCATTTTAGATGATAAAGAATGATGGAGGAGCGGATCCATGTTA
>Ga0209282_1001127_pt1 | contig 14263 bp, 7 predicted proteins | sample Mtrugardesep15_FD_187529 | JGI IMG/M metagenome (GOLD analysis project Ga0209282, IMG submission 187529) | Root nodule microbial communities of legume samples collected from California, USA - M. trunc garden sep15 (SPAdes) (version 2) | ecosystem: Host-associated > Plants > Roots > Nodule...
CCTTCTACAAACACAATCAAAAAAAAAAAAAAACAAGACTTGTATTTTTTATTTTAACTGCATTTATAAAGAAAAATGTTAGTATAAAACATGTTTTTCAATTCATCACAAACAATATTTTCAAACATCAATCAACTTTTTATATTAATTTATGAGCAATGTTATATATCTAAATAAAGTTTATCCCGAAATTCCTACTACTGGTAATTCATTTGGTAAAAAAAGAACAAGTTCCCATATGCATAGTGGGCAGTTACCAACAATTAAGGAATTGATGTTGTTTTAAGTGTGTCAAGAAGCTTTGGGAAATTATTTTTTGCCGTACAAGATATTTCCCTTAATTTATTTATTTTTTAAAAAATTAATAATTGTCATTTTCAACACAAATTTTGAAATAAATTTTATGTCTTTCTTTTCTTAATTTGTGCTTTTGTTAAGAAGACTTTTTTTAATATGATAAAAACACAAGTTGCAATAAAATCTTACTTCCTTTATTAAACTTAGAAAGGGCCTCTTGTCATCTCATGCAAACACTTTTGGGTAACACCCTCTCTTCTTAAATCTAAGAAAAAAGTCAAATGTAATTAATCTAAATTTAGATAAAATATACTTGAAATTTGACTTATATTTTGACCATAATTAATATACTCATATTTTATTTTATTTTTGGTACTAATGAGGGCATAAGCCCAAATGAAAAACAAAAACTAGAAAACTAGTCAAACACTCGTGGGTATAAAAGCCTCAAATAAATCCTCAAAATCAAACTATGAAACTCATTAGAAGGAGACTCCACAGATATAAAAACTAAATAAACTTATAGAGACAATAATTATCAAACCAATTTGAGTATGTCAATTCAAAACTAAAAGACTTTGAATGTGCATCACTAGAGTAGACATTTTTTCGTTGAAGTTGCAATTATCCAAGATCATATCAATCAAAACTCAAGAATCACTCTTGACAATAAGATGTGAAATATTGTCTCATCAAGCAAACGACAGACCAAGATATATGTACCACATTTGTGTAACTTTTGATCCAACGTCCATTTAAGTTGCGAAATAGTTCTCCACATACCGAAACATCACAGTTTCCCTTGCAAACAACATCACTATTCAACTTGATCCAACCCTATGGAGGTTTAATCCAATGAATATATATATATATATATATATATATATATATATATATATATATATATATATTGTTTCCTTATGATGTGGACTCTCATGACAATGATGATATGTACATTCATCTATGTCTTTGGAGTAATTCTGAATAATTCTCGAAGGAACATGCGGCCTATAGAAATCTTCCTCAATAATGTATTTATTCCTCCACGTCCAAAGAAACCAACAGGTTGTCATGAAAGTAGTTTTCCACATACCAATGTATGCTCCAATTCCATGGCCTTTGATGTTGTTAAAAATCTAGTCCTAACAATCAAGAGAAAAGAAATTAGAAATTTAGTTAGATGGACCAAGATGAATCCATATATGGGTTGCATGCACACAATCATGTAAGACATGAAGGGTGATCTCATCATACCTTCCACAACCAAGGCAAGAAGGTGATATACCCACACCCCACCTGCTATGACGAACGTTGGTGAGGATACATACATGAGAAGCTAACCACATAAACATTTAGATACGATATAGTCCCTTCCAGTTCCATAAATTTTCCCAATCTTCCTCAAAATTAATATTGGTTTCATGTTGCATGGTATACACAATTTGTACGGTAAACTGGTAGGTGCTAGTATCTCCCCAACCAAAAGTACCAAAATCGTCCGTATCCGAGGATGAAAGGATGGGTAAAACCTAATTCATATTAGACATGGGTAGGTTATCACTTAGGAAACTCACATCCCACTCGCCATCTTGGTTTAAAACATCTCATACAAAAATAGTGGCAATGATAAAATCTCCCAAAATCGAAGGAAAAAGCTCCATATTACTTGGTGCCCATTTGCCCTAAAATTAGTTTGTCTACCATCATCAATTTTCTTGACAACACGTAGCTGAAACTCAGTCCAAAGACCTGCAAAAGCTTTCCATAACGACAAAAGCTTTTTTTCCAGCCATACTTAGACATTGTTGTTTCCACTCCCTTAATTTGTTATGGATTTTTTGAGTGACATGACTGAAGTGACCTCTACTAGTTCTTCTTAAAGAGATTGTATCCACTAAAGCTAGATGCTTTGAGAAACTAATATGTTGTGTTATATCATCTTAGAGAGAGAAATTTGAGTTTTATGATTAATAATCTTTTGCCCAGACACACAATAAACTTGCTTAGTTAAAGCCTCTACAAAAAGAAGAAGATCATTGGAAAAAAAATAAGTTAGAGATTTAGGGACCATACTTGCCAACACACATAGGTTTTCAATAACTAGCTTCTACACGATTCGCTATAAGTGAGAAAATCTTTCCGTACAAATGACAAACAAATAAGGGGAGAGAGAGTCTCCTTGTCTAATCATCTAGTGAGAGTAAAGAGTATTTTATCTCCATTCTACATGATTTTGAAGGTTAGAGAAGTAATACAATGATGAATATCCTGCATAAGCTCAGTTAAATCTATCATAAGTTTTTTCTAAATCAACTATGATTGAAATAAACATATTTTTACCTTTCATGAGAGACATGCATGATATTGAATCGTTTTTTGGACTACAATAATGTTATGATGGATATTACGTCGCAAAAAAAAAAATTGTTACGTTAATATTTTCTCCTTTTTAAAGATTCAAACATTGAGCTCAATCACTTTATTTCAAACTAATATATATTTTTTTGTCAAATAATCTAATGTTTAAGTGTTTGTTTATATTTTTTTTCTCTACATTTACAATATCCACATAATTCGTCCATATAATTGTGTGTTGCCATTATTGTCACATATGATGTGGCAGGCAATACGTTTGTTGTACCTTTTATGTGAGAATTGGACAAAATATATTGTTTTTATTCGAAAGGACAAAATGTATTATTTTAATAAACTGTAAGTAAGCAATCCATGCAGCGTGCATCCTCCCCGTTTATTTAAATTTAAAAAAGATGACTAGATTACAAATTGCATGCAGCCGAAAGAATCTTTTAAATTTTGAAAATAAGTTGGCTTAGTAAACACACCATGCATTATACAAAGTCACAGTAGTGTTTTATACTATTGTTTTTGCTTTGATTTGCAAGTTGACGTACTCATTTGTTTTGTTTCCGGGAGGCAGCCTGATTCACTGGTTCCTTACACGGATTTTTGTATAAGCCACGACAATATAACACGCTAAAACATGAGTAAAAAAACATATGTGTTGTATATAAATGTAATTCATCTTGTCTAAAAATGTATTAGGGAAAGAGAGAAGAATATTGTAAGTGTTTTTGTCAAATATATGTGCATTTATCGTTAAAACATCACACATGTGTTGCATAGAAATATATATGAGATGAATATAGGGGTATTTTATAAGTTTGATTGAGTATGTATCTATCATTTAATTATTTAATGACATATCATTTTTTTATTAATTTAATTAAAAATTAATTCAAATTTTAAATTAATTTTGCTTATGGATATGTGTACCCAACCAAACTTTAGGCTAATTAAATATTGGAAAATGTTAACAAGTGTTCTAAGAACATTGTTTAAGCATCTAAAAGTAGCAACTTTTGCATTGGAAATTGTACGATTTTGATTTTAACAAGTGTTTGACTTGTATTTTCAAAACATAATTTCCTTACGTAGGTTCCTTAAACAATACCTTTATGGCACTTGTTAACAATACCCTTAAAAATTTACCTAAATACCCTAGCATTTTCCTACTAATTTGTATTTCTTCTTGCGGATACCTTTGTAAAGTTTGGACGTGTTTTTCTTTTCTTTTCATTTCATTTCTCTCTCTCTAGGGAGATTGCGGAGTAAAGTATTTGCTCGTCTTATAATTGCGTGACAAGCTTGCAGTACCAAATTATATCGACCTTTTCTCCATTGCAAGTTTTTGACTTGCTGAATTGCGGGTGAGAATTATTGCACACATATATATTATTACTAGGACAAGTTAAAAGTAGTAAAGTAGTTACCGAATTATGGGGCCAAATTGGGGTTAAATTATTGACTTACGAGACCATTAATTGGTTGTTGTACATTGCTCAATTCCCTTTGCTTCATCTTTTTTATGGTAGGGGCATCTTTGGGTTTCAGCGTCCTCTCGATGGATCCAAAGGAATAGACGTCATAACAATAAAGGTAATTCTGTCCCCAACACATTGAGATTAAAGTTGCCAAAAGCACCATGTGGCATCACAATGATTCTTGACCTTCTATGTGTTCATCTTATTGAATCAAATATCGAGTGGAGTATTTATTTTTTGATAGATTAATCAAATATATACTGTATGTCTCTTCTAGAATAGAGTGAAATCAATTAATCAAAGAGGCCTATATTGGAGTAAAATATTGAAACATAATGTTTTCCTAGTACTATTAAATTATCGACCTCTAACGAGTTATTTAGGTTATAATGTATGACAGGTTTTGAGACACAAGTAAACCATTCAATGGCTAGTGTATATATAAACCTAAGCAAATTGAGACATTGGAGAAGAGGAAAGCTACTGGTTCTAAGGTGTTATGTTGCATGACAAGGAACAAATTTCCACCTCTCTCGCTTAATATATGATAGTTTGTAATTAAATTTAAAATAATGTAGATATCCGTGTATGGATGTTTCTAAAGAATAATGTTTCTAAAGAATAATGATAATCAAACACAAATTTGACAACTTTTCCAAGACTATAGGTACTATTCAGCCAAGACTATAGGTACTATATATTCAGTATTTTTTTTGTCAATAAAAACAATATTCTTATTTTTTTTCTATTTTTTCAAATAATAATGATCTTTTTGTAACACAATACATGTCATTATTCACGTGTACGTATCACTAATTCACTTCATCTTTATTTTATTTTATTTTTAGAGTAAAATTCACTCAAGTTTTATCATTAATGTCTAACAAGTCTTCATTCACTCCAACCATACAACTCTCAAAAATATTAAATAATTCCCACTAATAACTTTACATTATTTCATTTTAACAATAATCATTTTTAATTTTGAAATATGATAAAAGAAGTTGAGTAGAATATGCAATGATAACCCACATTTATGCAAGAGAGAGAGCTTGACGAAGCATCCCTACTCTAAATGCTTATTAGGTCATGCTATCACTAAATCTAATATTTCCCTCTAATTATCTAGCATTAATTGTTATTAGTCACTTAACCCTAAAAAATTTCCCTCCACTTATATGCCTAAATTGAAATTCAAATTGTTGATTGTTGTGTTTCCCTAAATTACGGCTATCAAACAGAAAATGTGTGATGCATGTACTCATTTGGCTGCTATTTAATTTGACATTTGTCATACCCCATGTAAAATAAGATCGGGATATAAAGTAAAAAATGAAAATCTATTTAGGGCTCTGTTTGGTAAAAATAGCGGATAATTTATAAGCTAGCTGATAGCTTATAGCTGATGACTGATGGTTGATAAACTAGTTGCATCTCAATAACAATTCATATTACTTGTGTGTTTCGGCGGGTGTAGCTAATAAGCTTTACATTTTTTTATTTTACAAAAATAAACATTAAATTTAAATGTTATTAGACAAAACATCTTTCAACGAGAGTGACTAATATACACCGTTAACCATAAACCATTAAAAGTACGGTAAGCTTTTATTTTATAAAATTAAATATGTATCTCAATCGGTGGTTCAGTTTGTAGCCGTCCCACATTACATAGAAAATGAAATTTCAAAAACAATATATGAAATTTCAAAGCTTTTCTTTTGATCGGCCTGAATTTATGTCACATCTTCAATCAATTAATTGGGAATATTAGGACGAAAACCGCAAAGAGTATAATTCAGTTAACCATCTTAATCACTTCTATAATATACACTAAATTAAGAGGCCTATAACTATAGAGTTGCCTAAAACACTTCGAAATTTAGGCCTATAAGTCAAATTCATGCGATAATTGCAACTTGATTTATAGAACGTACTTCCAATAATAAGTTGCACTTATTCTTACTTCTATAATAATATATGAAGAGTGCGTTAGGTTTGAGTCTTCTATCATTGGGAACTTTCTATTCTTACTCCAGCCTCACCAGCTGTTCGCATCTGCCACAAACTTTTGACAAGTACTCCTAAAGAGAGTAATTATCTTTGATTATGAAATAAAATATTTTTTAATAAAACTATAGTTGGTTATTTTATTTTTCTCAATTTGATTAGTGATAATAAAAAAAGGACGACAATTGGTAGGTCTAGGGTACATATAGTTAGAAGAAACACAAATTTATTTGGGTAAATAATGAAATAATTTTTTTAAAAAATTAACATATATATTTACAAAATTAACTTTTTTTTTGAAAGAAAAATTAGACTAACTTAAATTTTTCTTAATTAGCTATAAGATATTTCTATCAAACCACCCAAAAAAAAGTAATAGAAATTAGATCAATTTATGTTTTGGCCTCATTTTCTATAACTAGATTTGTCACCATTGGCTTCTTTACAAAATTAGACTATAACTTACATTTTTCTTAATTAGTTATAAGATATTTCTATCAGACCACCTAAAAAAAGTAATAGAAATTTGATCAAATTATATTTTGGCCTCATTTTTTTTTTTACAAAAATAAATGATATTCATTCATTCAAATTGATAGAGTACATCGATATAATGCAAATTCGGTAAAAACAAAAAGGATGAATTTGTGAACAGGCTCACAACATCCATGTTAATAGCATAAAACGGCAAAGTACAAATACCTACACATATGACTATATCTAAATCTCCAGAATAACCATGTCTGGATCTGCAACGTGGATGACGCCAAAGTCATTAATTGGATCTGCACTCGATCGAAGCTGATCTGACAATCTGAACCGATCAAATACCTGAGAGAAACAAAAAGACAAACAATGTCGCACAAAGACGACGAACAAACCAATGTCGCACGAAGACGACGAAATCACAAAATAAAAAAAAAATAGATGTGAAAATCACTTATTTCACTAAAAGGAAAAGAGAAAAACGAGTTAGATGGGTGATTTTGGGTCAATCAAAATCACCACTCTTTAGCCTCATTTTGTATATCTAGTTTTGTTACCTGCATATTATTGGCCAGTGTGAAATTTATATCTTTCCTAACATAACACTATTGCTTTGTATGTTTGTTATGATATAAATAAATTTACGCTAACAAACAAATACGTTTAAAATACTTGTTAAAGATTCAAAAGGTACAACAATTTCTTGTTGAAAAAAAAACACTAACAATAATGGGAAACATTTTTTGTTTGAAAGACAAACGTTAGCATGTTCTCTCTTGGTAGGACTTGAAACCTTTAATGGCCAACCAAATAGTTATCCATCCCCCAATAATGTGAAACATCTAAACCATTGAAATATAAATAAGAGTTTTGAAAATTTGAAAAAGACGAGAAAGATTGGAAATAAAAATGGAGAGGATGCATTCTGATTGTCATCTCATTGATGATTGGAAATTTTGGAATTTTAGAAATTCGAATAGACACCTAATAGTTGATAATTGAAACACGTCACAATGATAATTGATAAGCTTCCAATTCTTCCTTCAAAAAAAAAAAGATAAGCTTCCAATTCTTGCTTCATACAGGAGAAGAAAATGTTACAAACTTACATCAAATATTAGAAAGACTGTACCAAACAGTTCTGTTTTTTTGTTTGTTTGTTTGAAGAAACTGTTCTAACAGTTGAGGATAATAATAGTGAGGGCACATTGCCAAATACTATAGCTTTTTAAATGTTCAGTTTCTGTCGTACTTCTATAACACTCCAAAAGAATATATACGTAAATCTCTAATACAAATCGAAAGGTAAATAAATAACCAATATTGAATGTTGGGTCGAGCAGTATGTTAAGGGCCATGCAATATGGCAAATCATTGTTTCTTTTAAGGCAAGAAAAAACACGATTTCAATTTCTATTTGAAAACAAAACCTAGATTGGTACAAGACAATTTCTGAATCAAAATTATCGTCAATAGATGAAGACACGTGAGTTTTAAAAAAAAATTAAGCTAGATAGCTTTTGAGGATCAAATGTCTTGAACTTGATATTTTAGGTTTCAAATAGCGTGTCAAAAAAATTTAACTACATTATTATAAAAAAAAATAAAAAGATTAATTAATTATAGCACCTTAGATAAAAAAAAAAAAATTCATAATAACATGGTTCAAATAAATGTTACACTTTGGTATAGAGAAAAGGACAAAAGTTCCAAGTGTGACGACCTTTTGCTATCCAGCAAGGGGACAAAAGCTCTAATATTATGATTGCTCAAAGCCAAAAGGGGTAGAAAACAAAATATAGCAACTTGCCATAGGGGTGTGTGTGTGTTTAATTTCCTCTATATTAAGCTACACTACACCTACCCCATCCTTTCAATATACTACTGTATTTGTTTAGATATACAATCATATAGATGAGAGACCACTCAAGTAATCAAGATAAATGCGTTTAATTGTGATTATAACTCAAAATTCTTGGCTCCAAATCTCCAACACAGAATATTATGGAATTGTTGTTGATTAAGGTTTGTACTAATCAACAAATATGCTAGTATCAAATCAAATCAAACAAGGAGGCCGAAAATGATACGTTGAGTTCATCCAAGAGTTTAGCCTCAATACTATAGATATGCAACACACAGAAGAAAAATTATGTCTTCAACTTTAGAAATAAGTCGATCCAAAGCTATCATCCTATAACCAAACATTTTGGTTTCTCTAGTATCACATTTATTGCAATTTCGGTTTCAACTTAGATTTTTTTCCCCAAAGTCATGATTTATAGTCTCAATTTTGATTATGAATTGAAAATACCACTTTTGAGACCGAAAATTACCGCTTTCAAAACTAAAAATAATCATTTTTTGGGCCAAAAGTCCGGACCGGTTGAAGTCAAAATTGCATCAATTACGATAGTGATACAAATTTCTGATTTTTATTAAAAAGGGAAACTCTAAATGCAATTAAGTGTAAAATAAGAATGACATATTTTAGCCTTTGAATGTTGATTTCCAATTAATATATCATACGCATTTGGAAGTTTAGCCTTTCAGAAGGTAAAACCGTCTATCAACTAACTTTTGAAAGATAATTTAAATTCCAAAAATACGTATAATTTTCGTTCGAAAGTTAACTTCTAATATAGGTATATTGAGAAGAAAAAAAAAAGTGACAAATTACGTAATTCTTAGAAGTAAAAGTGAGAGGTGCAAAAAACAATAGTGTACCCCCCCGATTGATTTTGTAAGAGAAGAATACTACCTACCTTCATAGCAAAAACGAAAAGAAAGTTGCTAAATAGGCCCCCTCCATTTCGCTCCCGGTCGGCTGTTTTTGTGTGTAAAATACGATCAAGTCATAACTTTCGATCGACTTTTTCAATCAAGTGAATAATTTTGAGATCTCTATTGAGTAACCGTTCAAACAAAAAGCTATCACAATTGGCATTATTTAAAAAGAATGCAGCAACCTGTAGACAAACCAGACCAAAAACGAATTACTACTTTGGATATATTGAGAAAAGTTGCTTTGCAAATTTTACCACCAACAAGCCACATCTATACAAATTCACACAATGAACGTCACCCAGCTGCATTTGCTCTCATCATCAAACTTGAAGACTTCAACAAATTCACAGCTTTCGCAGAAATATAAAATTATATTAGTCTATGAAGATTAGTGTTGAGTTTAATGAAGTATATACTTACAAAAACCTTTTGGTGAAAATTTTCCTCTGCTTGCATTCAAACAAAATCCAGAATTTTCATCCAAAATCGGTTAATACAGGGTTACATTTCATCTCTTTCAAAAAGAAAATATACGAACAAACCTAATATCATTCTTATCGTTTCAAGCCAAATATGCTTGTTCACCAACTTACAAAACAAGTGTATTTGGGTTTCAAATTGCTAAAGTATCATCTTCCTGGTCAAATGCCCAAATTTCACCCCAATGATGAGCAGTTTTTCTCAAATGACAAAACTGAGTGAAAAGAAGCGTGATGGAAATAGAAGATGAATAATTTGTTTCTTATGGATTCTGCAATTTTTTAAATGCCTTCTAGATTTGTACAAAATTGGTATCGCGCCTTTATGATTTTTGTTCAATTTTGTCTTCGATTATGGAGATCAATTTGTTGGTCACCGACGGAGTGGGTGCAACAACAGATGGGTCCTTGAGTCAAACATCCCTTGGTTGAGGATGAACCAAGTGAACTGCATTGTGGGAGCACACTATGATAAAGATAAGAGTATTTTAATCTTGATCGTTCATCGTTACATTAATAGATCAAACAGTTGTAAAATGATTGGCACACGGTGAGCGATATGCTAGGCTAGCTCACGCTAGCCTGAGCGACACTTTTGTCATAAGATAGGTCCAAGTAAGAACTTCTGAATACGCCCTGAAGAGAAAAAGAGAAAACGGACTCCAACGAGTTATAACTCATAAGACAACCCTTGATATAGTTTAACACTTAGCCGAAGAAAAACAATAACACAAGACATGCCATCATCAGTGATGTACTTGTCTGTTACCTCCTTTGTCTGTACTTTTGTTTTGGTCGAATCTTTAGTTTGTACTTTGGTTGACTAGAAACTAAGCTCTATTGAGTTCAATAGAAGTTCAAAATAGGAATTGTACACTTCAATGGATACTCCTATTCAAATAAAAAAAATCATGTAGTGTGCTCGTGCATATAGGATGTGAACATGTCTGATATCAGGACAACGGCCAATATGCAGCATTGGGTAGTTTAGATGTATGTAACAATCCACAAGATAGGAACGTAAATATCCATCATTCAAAGTTAAGATAGAAAAGGCATCATTAGAGTACTAAACTCATTCTTGTTAAATAGCGGCTATAGTGCTATATGGCTATACCGTAGCAGAATTTGAAGAAACCACTGTTGTTCCACAATGCACTATCTAGAGAGAATGCTGTCAAACAGAGGCTCTACAACACTGTTGCAAAGCGGAATTTGAATGGCTCTATAACACTATTGCAAAGCGGAATTTGAATGAACTGCTGTTTTTCGCGATCCACAATTAACATTGTACCAAACATTAATTAGCATAATTGGATGCCATGGTAAATGGGAATCTAATAAAACTTCTATAGCAACAAGCCACCAGACGTATTATCGCAAAACAAATTCAATTTTCAATGTAAATCCTAGTCACTTTCCATGGGGTTACCTGTATGTCACTCTCCAACAAGACCACCCATAGTGTACTACAATATACTGCATAATGAATTAACATTCAGTGGAATAACCATTTTTAAAATCTACAATCTTACAAAGGAGAAGTTTTCCGTATAGAGCAGCATCATCATCATCCTATTCCAATATTACAGCTGTGACCTATGGAATGTATTCACACTTGTATACTATATATACCTCCCAAAAGATAGAAAGAAGATTCATTGTATAGAAGGACGCATAGCTGGCGTTACAATGAAAATACTTACATGATGCCCTGAAATTAGACTAATGGACCAATTCTATTTTACCAACATAAAATACCCTGATCTAAAAACCTAGCCGGACCTCAATTTAAAGGGACCATTGGCGGACCTCAATAAGTTACTGGTATAGTGGGTCACCCTTATAAAGGGTATCAACCTTGTGGGACCAATTAGCATTCAGTTTAAATTTGCAGTTATCTAAAACATGTACTCTCTCCCATGGTAAAACTCCTCCAGAAACACTACAATGTTGACCTATATTTGAACACAATCTATTCCTTTCAAACCTATCATCTAGCTACATAAATGGCTTTATTCAAGTCACAGATGGATCTGAACAATTTAAAAACTATAAACAAAGCTTTTCCTCATTTTAAGCAGTATTCTTCTTATGTTTTCTCTATTATCAACAGCAGTTATGACAATCTCAAACAAGAGAAACATAAATCGTTTAGATTAAATGCCCATCATATCTCTTTCCTGAAAAGAATAATCTCATACAGTCATACTTGTGTTGGTACTAACTGTTGTGGAAGCTTCAAAGGTTAGATTTTTCAAAAAAAGGAAAGAAAGACCGAAGCTTTAATTTTCATTTCACTGGTACAAGAACTGCAAATGGTAGTATGGTAAAACTATTATCCGGAAATTTTTTAACGATCCACAACTAGTAAAGAGAGGGAGGTTTATGGGTTCATTGCTTTCTCACTCAGCAATAAAAACTATGAAAGAAACCAAATACTTAACACCATTTCAATTGCACAACGAAAAAGAGAGTGCCCCTATATTTGAGTTTTTATGGAGGAGTTTAACAAAGAGGGAAATTTATAACAAAATGCCATCCGGTCCCACAAGATTGATACCCCATATAGTGGTGACCGGCTATTGCAATGGTTCCTTTAAATTAAGGTTCATATTAGAGGCTCCCCACTATCCATATGAACCAATGGTTTTTATTTTAACTCTGCATAAGCTCTGTTTAAGCTGTTATTATAAGTTATAAGCTAAGTGGTCAATAGTGCGCTATAGCGGTGTAAAGGAGCGGTCGTGGGCCACACCAGGAATGACAAGAGCAGTTCTCAATAGAGGCCGCCCCAAGTGCTATAGCGGCGTAGTGGGCTCTGATCTGCTATTTTGTTTTAAACACGAAAACCCTAAATTTTAAATCGTTTCGAGGGCGATTTGGGGATTTCGGATCAACCCTGACCCGTTTCTCTTTTCTCACACGTCAGCCAACTCTTCCATTGCACCAAAACTTGAAAACCCTAACAATATTTCATCACAAAAACTCTTCTCCGTAACTCTTCAGCCATCGTAGTTGCCCATCAAACCGCCGCCGTCGCCGATTAACCCCTAACCCTTTCATCTTCCTCTGTTCAGGTTTTTCTCTTTTCTCTTCCTCTGTTTTCTCATATCCGTTAAGTTTCATGGCTTTGTTTTGTTCCATCTCGCATTCTTTCTATGTCCTATCATCTCTCATCTGTTTTCTTTTCCTCTGTTTTCTTTTTCTTTCTTCGTTCTGAATCTGTTCTATTTTTTTCTATGTTTTCTCTTCCCTTTTCTTGAATAGCAAACAAGGATATATATAAAAAAAATTAAAAAAATAATATTTTTCTTTCTATCATCTGAATCTCTTCCTGTGTTAAGTTTGTCTTTCTAAGTTTTCTTTTTCTTTCTTTGTTCTGACTCTCTGTTCTCTTTTTCTTGCCTCATTTTTTTTCTGCTTTCTGTTTTAGGTGTTCAATGAATGACAAAAACCTGAAAACAACTTATGGTGCAGCTCGTAAGCTATTTGTATAAGCTCTTCTAAATACTTAAAATAAGCCCCTATGTCATAAGATAGATCCAAATAAACCCTTCCAAACGCACTCTAAATTGAAAAGAAGGTCGCAGCCTCCAATGTATTATAAGACAACCATAATATAGTTTAAAACTTGGTAAAAAATAATTGAAATGGGACATGCCATTATCAGTGATATATGTACTCACTCGTACATAACCTGTACATGACCTGCCTGGTAGCCTCATTTGGCTGTACCATTGTTTCTGTCACATCCTTAGTTTGCATTTTAGTTGGCCCAAATTTTAATCCTCTGGAGTTGCATAAAAAAGAAGACATCAAAACAGGAATCGGTGCACTTCAATATACACCCTTATGAAAAGGTAACAATAGATAGGTTCTAAGGTTCATATCCATCATTTGGAGTTGAGACAATAGAGTACCAAGCATAATTGGATGCCATAGTAAATGGAATTACAATTAAATATCTCGAACACCACCAAAGATTTTTATTCCAAAACAAATTTAATTTTCAAATCCTAGTTGCTTCCTATCGGGTTCTGCTTCCCCAGTAAGTCATTCTCCAACAAAACTACCCACATTGCACCACTATATTGAATGATGAATTCATTTTTCAAAAGCATAACCATTTTCAAAATCTATATTCTTTCTCAGGAAAAGTTCTATATTTTTGACTATCCTATTTCCATATCAATGTTGGGGTTGATGGAATGTATATTCACACTCATAAAGGAAGAAGATATATGACATAGAAGGAAACATTACAAGCGTTACTATGAAAATACATACTTACGTGATGCCCTGAAATTAGACTAATGCACCAATTCTACTTTACGACATGAAGAAAAAAAAAAAAACCAG
>Ga0209282_1001128_pt1 | contig 14263 bp, 8 predicted proteins | sample Mtrugardesep15_FD_187529 | JGI IMG/M metagenome (GOLD analysis project Ga0209282, IMG submission 187529) | Root nodule microbial communities of legume samples collected from California, USA - M. trunc garden sep15 (SPAdes) (version 2) | ecosystem: Host-associated > Plants > Roots > Nodule...
AAATTTTAATTTTTTTTTGGAAATAAATTTTCATGTTTTTGTTATAATCTATTCTAAACAACGAATAATGCGTGTTTGGAAATGGTGGTTATTATTATTGTTTTGTGATGCATTTTGGTTTTGTATTTCAGGTGTTTGATTTAATGCGTAAACAAGAACAATCACGTCTTGCTGAGTTAGATGCTGAAAAAGTTAATTATGAACTTATTCAGACTCAAGGAGATATTGTAAGTCATCATTTATTGAAGATTATTTCAAGTTGTTTTTTAAGCTGGTGACGATAGGTTGCTTGTGAATCGTTCGGGTCTGTTTGAATTGGCTTATTTGAGCTCGTGCTTATCTACTGACATAAGTTTTGTGGAGAACTTATGGAAACAACTTATGACATTGTTCATAAGCTGTTTTTGTCTTGTTTACATATAAGTTCTCCAAGATAGCTAATACGGAAACAATTTAACTTTATTTTATGTTTTGTTATAGAAATAGTTTATAAAGCTGCAAATAAGTTTTGCTTATCCAAACAGGGTCTTAGTCACTTCTATTTTGCTTAAGATTTGCGCTACAAAAGACTGTTTATGTAGTGTTCAATTACTACTAAAATTTTCAACATAGTGAGAAACTAGCTCAAGCTAAAATTAAAGACTTGGTATAGTCATGTTTAAAGTTTGGTCAGAATTCAACAGGGGAGAGTAGTTCTCACCGACAACTTTGTAAATTTTTTAGTTCCTTTCTAATTTTCCTGTTTCAAACCAAGCTATCCCTATATTTTGTTATCATTAAATTTATCATCATCATCCTCCGCCTAGGCCATAACTGCAATAACATATTGACAATGATCAGATGGTATTGGAAATTATAGAGAGTATAATTTTGGTTAGCTTTTAAATTTCTATCTTGTTTTATTGTGCCAAATCTATTTCATTGCAGGATAGGTTGCGTAAAATGGCTGAAGAACAACGAAATCTAATACAAGAGCAGAACCAGAGGCAGGCTCAGGTGTTACGATTTGAAGATGAATTGGCAAGGAAAAGAATGCAGGTGCAGGCTGAATTAACAGCAATATACTCCTTTTTATTGAAAAAGTGAATTTTGAAAGTTCTGACATTTAACGAACATTAGAATTTAGAAACATTGTTCTTCCATAGCAAGAAGTCATTATAGTTTTAACAATGTTGGATGTGATTGTAGTTAGAATATATACGCAAAATCATGCTGAGTTGATCTTATCATATGGTTTCTGAGTTATGTTTTCATTATTGCTCTTTTGGTTTATTTAATTTTTTAAAATTTTGTCATAGAAACATACCACCTTAAATTTTGTTTTAGAAACGTCTGAAGTATGAACTTAGGTAATGGCTGCCATGACAATTCCTGAAATTTATCTCCTTTCTTTTCTTGGCTTTCAAAAATAAAAACACTGTAGTAGTCTCCTTCAAAAAAAAAAACACTCTAGTAGTAGGATTTATGTTGAAAATTTCCTTTAGAGGTCTAACTGCGGGGACAATTCCTGAAATTTATCAACTTTCTTTTCTGGGTGTTCAAAACACTTAGTTAAATGATTTATGGTGAAATTTTCATAGAGTAATCTAACTGTGGCAACTCTTTGAATGTTCAGTGCCCTATGTAAATTAAGCTTCTTCATTGTAAGACTAAAATCTTACATAAAATTGTTATCCTTATCCACAACTTTCCATTTGCAGACAGATCATGAAGATCAAAGGCGACATAATGTTGAGTTGGTCCAGATGCAAGAGAAGTCTTTTGTACGAAAGGAGCAGGCAAGAAAGGATTCCGAAGAACAGATGCAAGCTAAGAAACGTCAGACTGAGCAACAGAAAGCAGAAATAGAAAAAAAAAAAATTAATGATAAGGAAAGGGTAAAGGCTGAAAGCCAAATACTTTTAGCGCAATTGACTGAGGAGCAAAACAGGAGAGAACTTAAAGACAAAATGCAGGGGGAAAGAGATAAATTGATTGCTGCAATTAACACTACTTTTAGTCATATTGAAGGTATGCCAACTGATAAAAACATCCTTTGCTGAAACTATTTTTGGCTTATATATGAAGATCATATTGTGTACCGGTTTGTCTCTATTAATCATTCTATACTACCAATGAAGGGGGATACATAGTTTTTCTTTTGGTGTAGCCTATTTTCAATATACCTAAATTACCCTCAAACAGTTTAAGTCTTAAACCCTTTAATTATGGTTCGGTTGCTATAAATATGCATTTGTTTAATCCCCAAATTTAAATAGCGGTTATGGAATGTATCCTATTGCGAAGCATTTATTATCATCAACTAATCTCACGTACCATAATTTAAGGAACTAACTTTGGTCGGACCTTTTTCTGTACTAATTTACCCTTAACAATTCAATTATTTTTCAAATTTAAAGTGGTTATTTTTTAATTATTTTTCCTATTTGTAAAAGTGGTTATTACATAATAAGAGGGAATGTTGTTAACTTATTGGTTACCACAATTCATCTATTTGATATATTTTTCCAAGTAATATCCATACCCAAAAATAGACTGTGATGTTGTACGTGTAAAACCAAAACGCATGACACCACTTGCGTCCTTCCATGTTTGCATCTACATATCTATGTTATTTCTTCTGTAATTTCCATCCCTGGAAATTATATCAACATGTAATGTTGCACATCTTCTGTTTGTATAGGAAAACTCTTGCTGGTAATATTTACTAAAATTGGTAATTCTCTGACTTTAAATAAGATTTAATCAATACAACATGGGTTTATAAGCTTGCTTTTGTACAAGCTTATCATTTGATTTGTCAAGTTCATGATTGTTTGACTAGCAGATTTTGTGGTTGCTTGGTATTATAGCTCCCATGCCACTTACAAACCATATTTGTTTTTGAGTTTTGGTTTCTTTCGTTGCCTAGGCGTTGCTGGTTGTTACATGCTTGAAAAGTTAAATGTTTTTCATTATTTCATCTCATAAATCAACTTTGTGCTTCTAACCTCGTTTTGTATCAACTATTTTCACTGAGAGTAGATGACGGCTGCTTGCACTTTTATTTGGAAATTATATCAGATTACAAATTTGTTGGTATAAATGTTGTCTCTCTACCAGAGTTGTGAAATAGCCGTTATAACGACGCTAAAGCATTATAGCATAATTTTAACAAACCATTATTTTATGCAATATGTGATTTAGTACAACTACAAAGTGTTGTCAAATGGTGGCTCTAGTAGCACAATAACACCGTAGCCTATCGGAATTTGAACAAACTGCTATTCTCCGCGATTGACGACACTGGTCTCTACTAAATGCAGGCGGTCTAAGGATATTATTGACCGACAGGGACAAATTGCTTATGACTGTTGGAGGAGCTACTGCATTAGCTGCAGGAGTATATACGACGAGGTACACATGTTTCTTTTCCTCTTAGTGCATTTCATTTTGAACTTGGTAACATCATCACCGAGTTTGAAAGTCTGTTGGCAGTAAGTTTTGTGTTTACCTTCTGCCAAACATTACACGTTATGTTAATAAGTACAATCATGTCGATGAACTTCTATTGATTGTCTTTTGTAGTAGTTGGCCTGATTGCAAAATAGTTGTATCTAGTTGCATAATAGTGGTTTTATGGTGTTGTTGAATACTAAGCAAATGCATTGGGACACAACAGTAACATTCACAACCTCTATGGCCACTACAAGAGCCGAATCAAGGAGTTTAAGTAAGGAAAGAAGATAATAATTTTTATGTTACGCCACAGAAAAGGTTGTCGCTACTTCATAATCCAATTCCCATGCCCACTATCAACCATTTCATTCTTAGACCCCATAAAAATGTTTAAAAAACAAAAGTACACATAATATAAAGATTTTGCATGCTATGATGCCTCCCCCGCCTCCTCCCTTTTCAATCGGTAAACTACTTTGAAACTTGTTTATTTTGAAATATTTTTGTCATGATTTGTTCACCATTTGCAAATAATATTTAAATATTTATTTTATACTTTCTATTTCCACAGAGAAGGTGCAAAGGTAACATGGGGATATATTAATCGGATTCTGGGGCAGCCATCATTGATCCGGGAATCATCAATGGCAAAGTTTCCGGGATCAAGGATCATGTCTCAAGCCAAAAATAAAGTTTTAAATTATAGTACCTTGGTCAGGGAAGAAAAGTCTGCTGGGATTCAAAATGGTCTTGGAAATGTAATCTTGCATCCATCATTACAGAGAAGAATAGTGCATTTAGCACGGGCAACATCAAACACGAAGGCCCATCAGGCACCGTTTCGTAACATGCTTTTTTATGGGCCTCCTGGGACTGGTAAAACCATGGTTGCAAGGGAAATAGCTAGAAAATCGGTATGATAATTAGTTCTTCTATGCTAAGTGCTGATTTACATTTCTTCAAAAAAAAGTGATGATTTACATGTGACTTTTTTTGTTGGATAAGCATTTACATGTGTGACTTGTTAATACTTTTGTATGATCTGTTGAGTTTGTACTGACAAGTTGGCATGAATTCCTGGTAATATGTGATATGAATAAATGGATTAAGCTTAATTATTATGATGATCAAATTTTATTTTATATTGACGCTGCTGCCTACAAATGGATTTGATTTATATTGTTATCCGTTTCTGCTATTTAGCCATGGACTTCCTTTAGATATATTATTTTAGAACTTGGCTACTCTAAAGTGAAAAAGTCATTTTGGAGGAAAAAACAAGAAATTATAGCCATTGATAGTAAAATTAATAAATGAGATTGTTATCATATGCATGTAGATAAATTATAAACTAAGAAGTTAATTAAATCTTAACCGTTGGTTTTCTAATCATTGACTATATCATCCCACTTTCCCTTTAAAGTGAGGCACTAAATCCATTATTTCATGTTTTATTATCAGTACTTTATTTGCAGAAATTGAGGTAAAATTTGTCTTTAACTACCTTTGACTATTTCAATTTTTCTGTAAGGGTTTGGATTATGCAATGATGACCGGAGGAGATGTTGCACCTCTGGGCCCACAGGCTGTTACCAAAATTCACGAGATATTTGATTGGGCCAAGAAATCTAAAAGAGGCCTGTTGCTTTTTATTGACGAGGCAGATGCTTTCCTTTGCGAGTAAGTTTTGCAGAGTTAAAATGCATTTTGAATACTATAAAACGTTTCAAAATTGATCCTGAGTAGCGCAGCTTTAAAATTACTTGGTCCAAGTAGTTGATCTAAATGTGAGAAATGTAAATATCAAATTGTAGACGTCTACATGGAATATCTTAATTTTGGTATTTAAAAGCCTGAACCCGAAGTATCTTTAACTTTAGTTATTTGAGAGATTAAAATAAATGTGAATCAACAATTTTTTTGGATTTTGTCTGTGTGTGTATGTTTTTGCCCGTTTATATGTAACCTGAGGATTACATTGTTTTCTCCTTAACTGTAGAAACAAGTGGGACTCTAAGTTGTATATAGTTGTAATCTTATTTTGTAGTAAAAGGTTTAATGATCATTTTGATTCAATGCAGGCGTAACAGCTCACACATGAGTGAAGCTCAACGAAGTGCCCTAAATGCATTGCTTTTCAGAACCGGTGATCAGTCTAGAGACATAGTACTTGTGCTTGCGACAAACAGACCAGGAGATCTTGATAGTGCAATTACTGATCGCATTGATGAAGTGATTGAATTCCCCATTCCAGGAGAGGAGGAACGTCTTAAGTTATTGAATCTCTATTTGAACAAGTATCTATGTGATGAAAGTAATGGCTCCAAGGGGGGATTATTTATGAAGAAGCAGCCCCAGAAGATTACCATAAAAGATTTATCTGAAGATGTACTGAAAGAGGCTGCCAAGAAAACAGAGGGATTTTCTGGCCGTGAGATAGCCAAACTCATGGCCAGCGTCCAAGCTGCTGTCTATGGGCGTCCTGACTGTGCCTTGGATTCTCAGTTGTTTAAAGAAATTGTTGATTACAAGGTGGTGGAACATCACCAGCGGTTAAAACTGGCAGCTGAAGGCGGCCTTCCTGCCTGATCAAATGTAGAAACTTATTCGTGGCCCATGATGCGTTTTGTTTGATAGCAAGTTTTAGTTTTATTAATTACTAGCAGTGGAGGCTTTAATTGAATGGAAGTAGCATTCCAGCAAAACCTGTTCTTTCATGCAATATGGAAAAGCAAGAATCCAGGTCTTGAGAGCGTAGAAGTCAATTTATTTTGTCTATTAAATTAAATCCATACAAATGCTCACAGTTGTAACTTAAACTTGCATTTTGTTTTGAATTTGAGTTTTGTTAAATTCCAATAAGAATCTGCATGAATGGGGATATGTTGAATGATTGTTTGTTTATTTTTCACTAGAATACGATTTTTTATTTTTATTTTATAATTTCTTTATTGAAAGAATATATTGTTTGTTAACTTCAAACAAATTCATTTTACCATAGCAGCGTAAATTATTGAAAGAATATATTATTTGTTTTGTCTAGTATCTTATGTGAGTCTATTTCAACATTGCCTTTGCAAAAGGGCATTGAAAAAGAAAAAAAAACCAATTAATCTGGTCTCTGCTATTTTTTTTTTTAGGCAAAGGAAAATATATAAAATAAAAAAGTGATGTGTTTTCACATGGTCAATTATATGTTGTAATTTCGAGAGTCATTTCTAGAGATGAATTGAAGATGCTTATAACAGACGAGAGTGGTCAAGATACCAATTTGACTTAATGTTGTATATAAAGAAGTATTTCATAATGTAGGATAGTAAGTATTAAATTTATGATTTGTACTATACAATTAAGTATTGTGTCTAATGCATCTTATTTCATATTATTCGAACTCTACATTTATTCAATATAATCTATCGACTAATTCATATAAGCATAGTGTAAACCGTTGAATCTTTTTCGACGATCTAGTAAAATAAAAAAGAAAGTACAAGCTCAGGGCATAAACCTTACTCAACAACCACATAGTCAACCATAAATGAGTATTATAACAAATATAAACAAAAGTGATATAAATAAATACAAATGTTTAATAGACATACACATCAGTACAATCCAGCGAACCCAACACAGGGCACAAAACCAGGTTGCAAAAGAAATGACTTGTAAAAGGTCGCAAGCATCATAACAAATTAGAGATGTGCCTGAATAAATTCAAACACATATTTTTGTATAGCGAAGGAACCATCCGCCAACATGGATAGTGGTTCACATACCATCAGCCCCTGCAAAACACAAAGGATGTAATCGCTCTTTTGAGCCAAAGCAAACCCAACGATCATAACCAACAACAAAGCTACCATAACATATAAGAATTGAGTATCGAGAAACCATCACACTACTGAATACGACATTTTTACTAGCGACATTTTCCAACAGAAAGCCATAAACAAAACCTAGATCTGCCACAAAGAACCAACACCATAAACAAAACCTAATTAATCTAGATCAAAGTTTTAATTTATTTGGAAATCATGTTTGGTAATTTTTTTTTAAGGATGTTTGGTAAATTATAGAATTCTCATGCAAAAGTTAAATATGAATTTTTTGTTTTTTACGCTTAAAAATTCATATGTAATTATCTTTTGTTAAAACATTTTAATTTTTTTGAGGAGAAATTTTTATAATATTTGAACATTAGTACAAAAATTCATTCAAAAATCTAAAGGATACTTATGACCTGACTTAAAAGCATAGATCAAAAGTGATGATCGAAATTTTTTGAACTAAAAGTCGAAGAAATTTTTTAGGATTCTAAATAAAAATTAAACTATTTATAGGGATCAAAAACATATTTAATCCTTGTTGTTATTACTAATTCTTCCTCTAAAAAAATTCTTATTATTATTCATTATTACTATTGTTATTTTTATTTTTTTGGTACATTATTATTGTTATTTATTAAACGGGACATATATTATAATGTGGGACAAATTATTTTTAACTGAATTTGGAAAAATGATGTAAGGTGTAGTTACTTTTATGCTGGAAATGTTCTTCATTATATTTGTATGTGCATTGTATCTTTAAAATTGAACCTGAAAACATATATGAAGGCTCTGGAAGATAAAAGTTGAGCAAACAGCTCCTCAATTTTTTTTTGAACAAACAACAATTTTGATCCTAAGACATTGTCATTATAATTTTTGAATGTATCAAAATAGCAAAAACATCACTAATATATATTTTTAGGGTAGTGTATGACTCTTAGTCTCTCCTTTTTCCCAACTACAGGTATCCATTGTTTTTTATTGGATTTATCTTGTAGATCTTCTTAAGATATCAGTTGTTTATCAGTGCTTCTGTCTTTTTATTCTTCTAATCACTCCGTTGTTAATTATAAGTAAATTTAATTTTTTAAATTTATTTAATTAATAATGTATGTGGTCTATATTGTAGACCATATATATCATTAATTAAATGAACCTAAAAAGCTAAAAAAAAATTATAATTGTAATTTTATTTTTTTTACCGAATACACATGATAACTTGCATAAATACTTCGGTCAATAAAAAAAAGGTTACATAAGTTTTTTATATTTAAGAACACATTAATTTCTCATGGAGCATTCTTCTTCAATTCCTAATTTTAGACAAAGTGACAATTACTTATACTCATAACTTCGAGATCCTAAATTCGAACTCGAACGAAAATGTCAAGTCCAACAATATTGACATTTGTCATTTGAGTTTATATACTTCAAAAAAAGTTGATGCTGTTGTCCAATTTTGTGCTTGAATATGTGTTATATTAAATATTAACTTTTTATATTTAAGAAAACTTAATAATATTAATCAAGATTTATGTTTTACAGAAATAATAAATGCATCTAATATTTAGATACAATGTTTTATTTTTAATCAATGCTACGAGAAAATAGTATATGTTTGGTTGAATGGTAACAAAAATTGATTTTTTAGTAGATTCATTTTTTAAAATTGATTATGACTAAAAATAAGTTTAAAATAAAGTAATTTATTTTTAATTAAATTAATTTAGAAGTACATTAAACAATAAATTCGAGTTCATAAATCAATTATCAGGTCAAAAACTAAAATTTATAGTTCGAGAGACAAAAAATCAACTTCATTCAAGAATTAAACATATTCAAAGTAATTTCAACTTCTCCAAAATTCAAACCAAACATATTGATAATATTATTATTTATTTGATTTCAACAATGAACAAATTTAATTATTCAAAAATACAATGAACTAATTTAAGAAATAAGTTAAGATATTTAAACTCTCTTTGTAAAAAAATGAAACCCTTGAAGCAGAGGAAAACCCGTTTAAACAATCAAGATTGGTCGTGAAGAGGGTCATGCGGGTCCACTCCCCACAACACTCCCCCCCTGTTTAACACGTGCATGTCCACAACCCTCTTTTAACCTTCTAAATTTAGCCACGTTTCATCCGAAACACCACGTGGACATTCTTTCATGCAGCACTGTTCCATTATTTTCCATTCTTCATTTTATTTTACACATATGATATCTTATTACTACAACAAAGAGAAAGGAAAATAGACAGAAAAATAAAAAAAATGGTGAAGACAAAGCTTTTGTTGTTGGTGCTGTCTTTTGCAGTGTATGTGGTGATGTGTAGGTCGTGGGTTGAGGATGTTGCTGAAGAAGAGACCAATGCCAAAGATGAGGATGTCAAGCAGTTTGCTGCAGAAATCTTCCAGTAATATATTCTCTCTTTCCATTAATTTATAACTACACTTTTCTTTTCTTTTCCAATTCTAATACCCGATGGTTATGTTCATTAAACTCATCCAATTCTAATCTAAATTTCATTCAATTTCACTTATACAAATACAATGCATGTTTATTTTATATATTTAGTGATAATATATATTATTATTTTATTTTTGGAATATAAACTATTTATAATTTATGTTGGGGCAGGGGTTCAAACCCCAGACACCCTATTTCTTCACATTTAATTGTGTGAGCTCCGGCCACTAGGCTAAAAAAAAAACATTCATGTAAAAGTTTGAGTTATAGAATATAAATATAAATGAGTCCTATAAGCAAAATTTGGTAGCTACAAGGACAATATTAAGAAGTAAATTAATTGGTTTATCCAAATAAGCAACAACTCGGAATAAGATAAAATAACAAGAAATGTAAAAGTGGGGGAATGTGCTAGCTCCTCTCCTGGAAGTTAGATTGAGAAATTAAGAATCATGCATGTGTATACTATATGTCCACTACTAAAAATTCTTTATTTGGTGACCAATTTTCCAAACAAGTTGTTAAATTGGTCTCTAGGGGATTCATGGAAGATTTTAACAGTTATTGTGCATATAAATTCGGCCAAACCTTAAAGGTGTGTTTGCAATTATTATTGCAGAAGTTTGGGGTTGGAAAAGGATGATGCCACTCAAAACATGAGGCATAAAGCTGAAGAAGAGACCATTGATGATGTTGCCAAGCAGTTTGCCGCAGAAATTTCCCAGTAATCTTCTCTCTTTTCATTAATATATATAATTACTACACTTTTCTTCTCTTTTCTGCATCCAATTTAACATAGTTTCACTTTTCTATCCATAATCTCATTAAATTTGACCTCTACAACGAATGATCTATATTTTGGTTTTTTAATTATTTACTCAGCCAAAATATATTTTTGAGTATGGTTACAACTACAAATCCAAATTATTTAGCACAAATAGAAAATGGTAGAAATGAATCAATCAATTTTATTATGTGTATTTTTGTGTGTGCACGACTATATGATTTTGATTTGTGGCACAAAATAATTATCCAAACTTTATAATGCTTTGGTCCCAACTTTATACTGGTTATGGATATTTCCAATTTTGTAACCATTGGTTAATTAACCGACAGAAATTGGAATCTCTGGATGGAGATATGTTAAGAGTCTCATGATTATCATATTGGTTGAGATAAAGTTTAAAAAATGAGTTTATACGAGTGAGACATTCCTCAGGCTACAAATCAATTTTGTAGGAGCTAATTTAGACCGAATCCAAATTCTAATTAACGATTCACAATGCCTAATCTTCTTATTTGAAGTGATCAGTCTTTGTAAGTAAATCAATTGGTTAATCCAAATAAACAACAACTTGGAATAAGATAATAAGAAAAGTGAAAGTGAGGGAATGTGCTAGCTACTCTCCTAGAAATTAGGATTTGAAATATTAAGAATTATGCATGCATGTGTGTATATATATATATATATATATATATATATATATATATATATATATATATGTCCGTTAGATGTTATTAAATTGGTCTCTGAATCAAATTGTCCCCGTGAGCATAACTCACTTGGCAGGGACACGCATTTTTATATGCAGGGGCCGGGGTTCGAACCCGGACATCCCACTTATTCACTTTGAAAAAAGAGATGAATTCTAGCCACTAGGCTAATTGAACAAAAAAAATAAAATAAATTGTGCAACATCTATGAATTAGGGAATTGATGGAAGATTTGAGCGGTTCCTGTGCATATATATTAGTCCAAACCTTAAATGTGTGTTTTCAATTATTGTTGCAGAAGTTTGGGGTTGGAAAATGATGATGGCACCCAAAACATGAAGTATAAAGCTGAAGATGCTGCTTCAAGGGCCACAGACACAATGAAATATGCAGCGTCTGGTACATTCTTTACCACTACTCACTACTGATCTTATATATACTCATTCATGCACCACTCAATTTTTTGAGAGAGAATTTCCAAAAATATGTTCGGAATGTTGCAAAAGTTACATGACATTAACAAAATTATTTTGATCCAATGTATTTTTAGGTTCATTTGTTGTGATGTATGTAGACGTAGGTTTGGATACAAGGTTTAATTGTTTTGAACTTTTTTTTTTTTAAAATGATAACTAACGGAATATGTTTGAGCACTGGACCCTACAATGAATGGGTGCAAAAATTACCACCGGACCCATAGGTCATTTTTTCTTTTATGTGAATTTTGTACTTTTATGTTAAAGAATGTGACTTTCTCATACTTTTATGTGTTAAACTATTTTGAAATCTCTTTTTTTCTTTTCTCTTAAGATTTTTTTATGTAAAATATCGTTGATCGATATATTTGAAGTTAATGTATAATTTATTTCAAGGATTCTGATGCATTTTGAAGAAGATTTATTGAATTCAATTTGCATAAATTGGTAGGGCTGAATCAAACTTAAAGCTTAATGTGTCTACACTCACTTTCAAATTAGTTGTGCAACCATTATCATTGCCATTGTCATTTTCATCTTTATCTCTTTTTTTTATCTTCATGTAGTCGCAGTATTCTCCAATACAAGATCTCACAATATATTGTTAGAAAATTGTCGATGAAAATAATGCAACACTAGAACAAAGAAGATGATAATGTAGATTGCACTAATGATTTCTAAGACATGTGTGTCACACCAAGTTTTAGGTTTTCTCCCTACCAATATTCTATGAATATCGGATGCAAGCAGGAAGAAGGAGAAGAATCCCCTTTAGGATACTTTGGAAAATTTTGAAGTTTGTTCAACACTCACTTCAATTGTATTTTTTGAAAGTATTTTACTGAAAAAAGTTTCTTCCACTTGTTTCATGCATTAGAGAAGAAAAAAATGATTTAGAGATTGAAAAGGAAATGGTTGAGAACGATGCTCAGACTTTGTGGGGTTTTCTGGTTTGTTTGTTGCACTTTCTATAGAGCAAGAGACACAACTTTACTTCGGAAATACAACAAATCACAAACATTTTAACAAAAGAAATCTGTTTTTACTCAAGGACTATTATATCTTAAACATGTAACAAAACATCTTTTTCAAACATTTAACACATTGAAGCCCAAAACAATGAGAGAATTGTTTCTGAACAAGAAAACAGCAGCTCAGGACACTTAGTGCCCAGGTGGGTCCCCAATGTTGCGAACACACGCAGGGCAGGCGCCTAGTGCTCAGCGCAGCACATGCGCGCAGACTGTGGAGTTCAGCGCCCTAGCTAGTGCCTCAAAGTGCAGGGAGTCTTTCATTCTTGTATTTCTATGTTGCATGCTTGATCTTAGGTCATATCAAATGTGTCGAATGATTTAATTATTTTGAAAATCACTCACAAATTTTACATTGTTGTATCAACTCCAGTAACACAATTGCTTTAATTTGTTTGTATGTATAGGAGCTTCTGAGTATGCTTCTCAGAAGGCTACAGATACCAAGGAAGCAGTTTCAGGAGCCATGTCATATGGAAGGGAAAAAACATCCGAGGCTTATAATCGAATTGGTGGTGATGAAAACATCAGAATGCCAACAGAAAAAGTGACTGAAACCTATGAGGATGTTAAGCAAAAACTAAACACAGCTTCAGACAAGGCTTCAAATATGGCTCAAAATGTCAAAGATAACATGGGAGATGGCATGGGATATGGAAGAGAAGGAGCAGCCAATGTTTATGACCAGGGGAATCAGAAATTAAACATGGCTTCTGATATGGCATCAGAAAAATTCAACGATGCAAAGGAGAAAGCAAGCAATGTTTATGATGAAGCTAGGAATCGAATGGATATGGTTAGAGATAAGGGCAATGATGCCAAAGAAAAGATGGGGTGTGGAGGAGACAAAGTGGACGAAACTTTCGACCAAGCGAAACGTGAAGTGGGTGAAGCTTACATGTCGGCAAGGGATTCAATGAGTGGAGCGGCCAAGGCTAAATATGAGGCTGCAAAGGAGAAGGCTTCAGAAGCCACAGGAAATCTTGGAGCTAAGATGAGAAATACCCCAGAACAGTAAGAACCTCACTGGTATATATAATTTCCTATAGGTTTTAGCTCTTTAGTTTCTTTTGTGAATGACAAAGGTTAGTATTTAGTTCTTAGTAACATTACTGAGGAATAAAATTCAGAACGCATCGTGTATGTTTTTATTGACAGTGAGTTTGATGAAACTACGGCGACACAATGTTCTGTACTTCACCAAACTCGCCGTAAACCTCAACATGCATAACTTATAGCATCCGTTCATGATAGATATACAACATTGTCCCATGTAATGTTATAGGGACTTTGTATTACCACAAACTTATGTATAACATTTTGTAGTTATGTAATGTAAAATGAACTAGTTGGGGCCCTTTCTTAACATGCTTAGCTTGTTATCTTTCTTAAATTAGAAAGAGCATGATCATTCAAAAGGTGCATGGTTTGATAAAAGGTAAAAGGTAAAACCCCACCCCTTAACTTTTAATCTCTTTCTGCGCTTTGTTGGTGGTCCATACTCTATAACCCTGAATTTGAG
>Ga0209282_1001129_pt1 | contig 14255 bp, 14 predicted proteins | sample Mtrugardesep15_FD_187529 | JGI IMG/M metagenome (GOLD analysis project Ga0209282, IMG submission 187529) | Root nodule microbial communities of legume samples collected from California, USA - M. trunc garden sep15 (SPAdes) (version 2) | ecosystem: Host-associated > Plants > Roots > Nodule...
TTTGTGAACTCACCCCTTCTGCTGGAATTGCCGCCTCGTGGGCAAGTGCAGGTAGCGATGGATAGATAGGAATGGCTCTCGTGTCGTAGGCTCTGATACGTAACGGGATGGGATATTATGTTTTACAATTTCATTCCTTTATGTATCATTTTACGTTGGAGATTTGTTGAATAAATATTTGATATATGTGGGAGAACATTTTTATTATGGTGAGGCCTTTGTGCCAGAAATGTTGGAGATATTACTTTTATTGGAGATAATTTATGAATGGATATTCCGCTGCATAATATTTTATATGATGAGATATGTTGATGTTTATTTAAATAGTTTATATTTTCTATTTTAAATAAATTTTTGAAAAGAGGCATGTAATGCTCCGTTGATTGTTGATTAACTCTGATGTTTGGATATTATTATATCATTTTGGGAAACGGGGTGTTACAATAAACTTGAAGATCAATAAGGGGTTGGAGATTCTAGGAGTTAAATTGAAGCTAAGGCTAGGTTTATCTTCAATTGAGGTAAGGGGGCTAGTGTTCAATCATAATCTCTTAATTATAATATCTTTTCTACTCATGTTCAAAAGTGCTTATTTGATATAAGTGAATATTGTGAGTTTAATTGGTGAAATTCGTGCTCTTATTTTGATCCAATGTTTGGGCATGAGAATTTGATGCTAATTGAGTTGTTGATGTTGAATTTACATGCTTAAGATGTGTGTGTGTGTGTGTATATATATATATATATATATATATATATATATATATATATATATATATATATATTGCTCAAATTTAGTGAAGTATGATGTTGTTATTGTTGGATTATTGATGAATTATGGTGTTATTGTTGTTGAACAATGGATGAATTCATGACGATATGTTATGAATCTTGTTGGGTGATGATAATTCAAGTAGTTGTTGTTGTGATCAAATTTGTGAAAGATCAAAGTGTTGTGTTGTTGAAACTTAGTGTTTGTTTTGAAAACCAATTGAATTCATTCTTAAACTATTTTGAGTGATGTGAAAAGAGCCTAAATGGTGTATTTGAAATTTGGAAAATGATTTTTATCGTTTTGGGGATGTTGGAGATCAAAATAGAGATTTTTGGGACGATTTGGGGATGAATCCGAAGCTTAAAATTTGTTTTCCAGGCTTTTGAATAGATTCAAGAAAGTTTGAATCGTATCAAACTGCATCTGGGCAGATTTGAATTGATTCAGACAATTTTTGAATCGTATCAAATTTCTCTCTGACTTGTGTGAATCGATTCAATATGATGTGTATCGATTCAGCCTTAGTTGTAAAAATTAAAGTTTTAGATTTTGATGTTATCTTTGAAATGGCTTTGGTCTCATTTCGAAATGTTTTCTAGAACTTGATTTATGGTTAAATTACTACACATAGGTCACGGCATTCTTCATGAAACTTTATCATAACTTTTTCACTAAACCATGAAACCTCTTCAAAATTCATGATGAGTTTAAGGAAGTCTTTTTATTGAATAAATGAGTCTTTAAACATGGATTTGTGAAGTTTAAGAGTGGTTTAATTTAGTCTTGCTTTAGAAATAAATTGAATTTGAAACATGTTCAAAATGAGACGAACTTGGTGTGATTTTGTGATTTCTTTGATTTGGCCTAGGATACTCATATGCCTAGACTACTATGAACATATGTGAGTGGTGCATATGTTTGGTTAAGGCTATGGGTCGTGTTTGATTAGTTTTGAAATGAAATTGCTTTAACATTTTAAAGTGGTGAATAATAGACGAACTTTGTCGAAAATGGTCTTTAAGACCGGATACCTTGAAAACCTTTTGTGAATAGTTTGATATGGTTGTATGAAGATGTATGAATGATTGATGGGTGTTGAATATGATGTTTATCATAGTATGGTGTATTTTCTCCTTTACTTGGATTGGGTGATTATATGTGTTGTTGAGTTGTAATAATGTTAATGTGGACAATGTATGTTTATGAATGTTGATAATGGTCATGATTATGTGTGGACGTTGATTAAGGTGATGCTTGTTAATAATCATGATTATGTTGGTGAATTATATATGTATATGTGCATATATGTTGTTGCTGAATTTTTCTTACATGACTCGTATTGAATTATGACTTGTTGATGGTGTGGACGTAAATACTTGATGATGCAATTGGTGGTGAATTGATCGATGTAAATGGAGGTGTACTTTTACATTGTTGTTGGTGAATACATATGTTAGGTGATTTTGCATTGTCGAATCTTTGCTTGTATGTCCATGCATCATAGTCATATTGAGTCATATGTGAAATGTAAAAGGAGGTGTACTTTTACATAGGTGATTTGTAATAGGAGGTGTACTCTTACATATGATGTACAGTTGGCATCATGGGGTGACGACCTCGGAGGTGATTATGTACCACATGCATCTAGAAGAGTCTAGAACATTGCATGCATTTATTATTTGGAGAATTGTCTCATAAATGAATATATGACTTGATGCGTTGTGCTTGGTGTTACTTGGTGAATGTTGTGATTATGTGATTTTGTGATATTTGGTGAATTTGTTAAATGCGTCATATTTGATTTATGATGTTGGTGAACTTGGTGATTTATGTGCATTGGTGATATTTGGTGAATATGTGAAGGTGTGTACTTGTTGATGTTTATTGTGAATGGTGATACTTGTACATTTGATGATTTTAATTGATGATGTTTATTTCGGTGAAAATAATGAAGTGTAATTTATATGAATGTGATTTTATAATCTTTTGGTGATGATGATTTTCTTTCTTATGCTTTGAAATTATGAATTGTATTTGTTGAGTTGATTAGGCTAAATGAAGAATAAGGTGAGTAATCCTTTCATTGATTGATGTTGATAAATGATGAGCTTATGTCGATGACTTGATTAGAGAAATGAATATGCTTGCTATGCCATGTTAGAATTGTGATAGGATGATGTGTATGAAATGGGGGACAATAAACATGTGATGTTAGTTTTCTAGGAGGGATGGTTATATATCTGTGTGTGTTTGTGTGTGTGTGTGAGCTTGCTTGGTGAGTTTCTTAAGGATAGCGGGAGCTTCCTCTGTTTATTCGGGATTATTTTATGTTGTTGAGATTTTTACCCACATGTCGTGTTTGGATTTTATAACTTCTTGATGTATTTATGAGTTGATGACATGACTGTTTGAGGTGTATGCTATTTATCCGCTGCGATGTTTGATGAAATTTTTATGCATGTTGTTTTGGAGAATTTATAGAAGACCTGACGTCTATTTCTTGAATATTTATTATATTCGCGTGTTTTATCGCTTTAATAGAAGTAGGGCGTTACAGTTACCATGATACTTTTCTTGACCTTATTCTTTAATGCTTCCTTCTAGCAAATTTCCTTCTTAGGTTTCTCCTTTTGAAGCTCAGGACATTCAGCTACAAAGTGTCCAAACTCTGTGCAGTTGAAGCAAACCTTAGGGTCATCCTTCTTTTCTCTGAAGTTGGACCCTATGTCACCATTGTTTTTCTTTTCTACTTATAGAGGTGATGAAGCCTCTTAGACAAGAATGTCAACTCATCCTCTTCAAATCAATCTATAGTATCATCATCTGGAGTGGCTTCTTCATACTCTATAGCTTGAAGAGCTTTGACTATTTTGCCGTTTGATTTAAGAGAAATATACTTTATTTTTCTGGAAGGATCATCCTCTAATAACTCCATCTCATGAGTTTTCAAAGAGCTTGTCAAAGTTTTCAGACCAAATTTATTCAAGTTTTTAGCTTATGGAATAGCAGTTACCTTGGGTCTCCATCTGACAGGAAGACTTCTTATAATCTTTTTTACATGATCTGTTGTAATGTAGCTTTTTCTTAACACATGTAGACTAGAGACAGGTGTTTCAAACCTTGAAACCATAGTTTCAATATCTTCATCATCCTTCATTTTGAGTAGTTTTTATTGTTGGTCTAGAAGATTTGTCTTGGCTTCATTCACTTGTGAATTTCCCTCATATGTAGAGCAAAGGGAATCAAATATACTCTTAGCAGTAGATATCTCAACAATTTTAGTATACTCGGTGAAAGGGAAGAGTATTCACCATGATACTACAAACTTTGTGATATTCCTTGTAACGCTCTTTCTGCTCCTCCGTCAAACTTTTTCTTTTTAAAGCTACTCCATTTGCATTGATTGGAATGCTACATCCATCTTCAATTATATCCCATAGTTATTCATCAAGAGTTACGACATGACTATACAATTTGTTTTTCCGCCAAGAAAATTGTTTAGCATCCCCATTGAAGGGAGGTCTAGACATATAAGAATTAGATTTGGAATTGGATTTTGAAGCATTGTTGTTAATTTCAGGAGGAGGAATAACTTCAATAATTAGTTTTTCTCATGATCTTTTAGTTGTTACACGAACAAGCGCTCTGTGTAACAGCCCAGTTTTCGCTAGGATTATTTTATTTATTATTATATGCGTTTATATATATATATATATATATATAATTATTTGTTTGTGTATTTGTTTTGGGATTAGTGAATTTTTAGGTGAGAAGGGTATTTTGGTAATTTGTTGAGTAAGGGTATTTTAGTAACCTTATAATTGAGATTATTTTAGTGTTTTAGAGTTAAAAAGTTATTTTTACTAAGTTAGCAGTAACTAGTCGTAATTATTTTGAGATGGTTAATAATGAGATGTTTAATGAGTTAGTGAGTAGTAACTTTTTAGAATTAAGTGGTAAGAATTGTTAAGCCAATTATGAATAGAGGAGACTTAGCCCATTATTGGTGTATATATACATAACTCATGAGAGGAAATTAGGGTTAGAAACATTTCACACATTCTTATAAGCATAGAGTGGCTAGAGAGAGAAAGTAAAAAAAATAGAGAAAATAATAGAAGAAAGAAGTGGAAGAACTTAAAAGAGAAGAAAGCAAGAGCTAAGGGACTAAAAGAGAATAGTGAAGCCTAAATAAGTGATTTTGAAGGTTTAAGCTAAGGGGGGTAATTCTATTTCATTAAATAAGCTATAATCTTCTTTTTCACTTATGGGTCATAATTACTTTTGAATGAATTATGATTTTGATGATTTTGAATGTTGATTTTCGTGGTCCTAGTTAAGTGATGATTTTGAGTATGTGAAATTTGTTGGAAACTTGTGGATGTTTAAATTTCATTGTTTAATTATGTTGAAGTGATTACTTTGAGGTTTTAGCTTAAAATGTTGAAAATGATGATGTTGTTGTTGTTAAATGATGAGTTCATGATTTCTATGATATGAATGTTGTTGGGTATATGTTGGTTATGATTATTCATGAATTGGGTGATGGTAGATGTGTTGTTGTGTTTTTCATGACTTTTTTGAAAATGGGTCAAGAATGGAGAAGTTTGATTTTGATGAATTGGAGTGCATTGATGATGTTGTTGTGTTGAGTTAGGGTGAGTAGAATTTCTGTTTTGAATTATAAGTTTTTGGGTGTGGGATTATTCGAAAGAAAATTGGGTTTTGAGTAAAAAGCTTTTTTAAGCGTTTTTGAGAAATAAGTGATTTTGAAAGAATATGATTAAGTTGTTTTGAGATAGGAAAACATGATTTTATAGCAGAATATGATAGGTTTAAGTGATTGGGACGCACACGTAGGAGAAAACGGGATCGAAAATCCATATTTTATGCGCGAAATTGCGAAAAATGAAAAACCGGAAAATGTGGTGTTGTCACAGAGGCACGACCGTGCGCCATGTAGGAACGGACCGTGCGGCTGGCTCGCATTTGGTCTGCACGATCGTGCATCCAGCAGGCACGACCGTGCCAACCCTACAGGTGCCCGAAAACTCGGTTTTTAGCATTTTTTTGTACTTTTAAGTATCCTATGAGTCCCAACACCTAATCCTACCTAATTGAAGTTTAATTGAACTTCTAATAGTTTTTTAACATGGTTTTACTTTGAAATCAAATTGGTTTTGAAAAATGAGGAAAAAGGAGACGAACTTTCGAAATTTGGCAAAATGGAGGAACTTTATGAAATGAATTTGCTATGATTGATTAACTAAGATGTTAGGTGATATGTAGGGATGTTCTGATGATGAGTAATAGCATGATATCCTACTTTTGTTGTGAAAATAGACGATTTTTGAGAAAATAGACGAACTTTGCCGAAATTGAGTTTTTATGATTCCGTAACTCTTAAACGGATTGTATTCATGATAAGATTGGTGTATAAAATGTTGGTTATCATGATGGGTGAATTCTTTTCTATTTATGAACTGTGTTATGAGAAACGATATTGTTTCCTTGTGGTGTTAAATGTTGATGATGATTATAATGATGACTCTTTTGTTTATTACGACTTGTTAATTGTGTGGATGTAAATACTTGATAATGTAGATGGTGGTGAATCGGGGAATGTATTATATGATGGTGAAAATTGTATAATATAGTTTGGTAATATGTGCATTGTCGAGTCTTTACTTGAAGTCCATGCATTCATAGTCATGCTGAGTATTTATGAAGAATGTAACTGGAGGTGTACTTTTACATTGCTTTGGTAAAGAACATATTTGAGGTGTATTTTACGTTGGTGTGGAATCTCGGTAAAATTATCTCCGAATCCAAAACTTGGTACCACATGCATGTAGAAATGTCTAGAATATTGCATGCATTTAATTATTGGTGAATTGTGTCATACTTGACTATGTGAATTGGTGATTTTGTGTATTGGTGAAACTTAATGAATGTTGTTATTATGTGAAAACATCATGTTGTAGATGTTGATTTATCATGCTAGTATGCTTGAAGAATAATGTTGATGTGGAAATTCATTCTTGAATGATTTAATTAAGTGTTTATTTATTGATCAGTGAAAAGGAATATGTTGCTTTACTTTCATTTGATTATATATTATTTGTGGAATATAATCTCCCCCAGTGGTCATTTGGTTGACTGCTTGCATATTTGTATGAATGGGTAGACGGTGGCAATGATTGATTTGCTTATGCATGTGAGTTTCTTGAGGACTAGCTTTGGATCTACCTCTTTTTCTTATGATCGGGGTCTAGTTTAGGGCTCTGATTAGGGTGTCGGACTTATTTATTTATGTATGTCTTGCTGAGACTTGTTGCTCACTTATGCATGAGATTTGGGATTTATTTGGTGATGTATTATGAGACATGGTTTTTGAGATTTTACTATGTTGTTGAGATACTTTGTATGATGATTTTATGACGCGAGCTTTTGAAAGTATAGTTATGCATGTTTTATGTTAATTGAAGATGTAACATATAAGCTCTTTTGAATAATTGAATTACTTGCCTGATTTATTGCATTAAAGGGTTTAAGGTGTTATACTCTGGTACCAATCGAAGGAGAACAAAACACAAGAAAATGGGGGTTTGAATATTGTTGGCTTTTTGTTAAAATCATTTCAAATCAGAGAGAGAGAGAGAGAGAGAGAGAGAATCAACACATATATTTTTCCTTCAATCCAATAGGATTAAGAGTTTACAAGAATTTGTTGTTGTTTACTTTTCAAACTCAAAGAGTGGTAAGCTAATTTAATCACAATACATATGATTTTGTATATAAAGTGTTTTTCTAAACACTTAATAAATTCTAAGATGAGAGTTTGAAAAAATTAGTCTAAATGTTAATGTGAAAGAAATGAATAAGAGTTTTGTCACAGTTAATAACATCTTGTTCTCTATATTTATTCAAACACCCATGGTATTTTTATAAGAGATTTGAATATATTCGTTGTTTGAAGATATTGCAAGTGAATCAAGCTTCTTTTTTAAGTTTTCTTCGGATTTTAAATCTTTGCCACTTAAGGATAATTTCGTTGAATAGTACTTCAAAATTTATTTGCTTCTTTTGGAATGATTTGTTGCATCCACTTTGTCTCTTTTATGTCTTTTATCCGTTGATGGATTATGTTGAGATTATGGTTATGTATATGAGACCTATGACATGGTGTTGAGATTTTGTATTTGAGGATGATTACATGTTGTGGAGATAAGGCAAAGGAAGCTTATCCCATGGCTAAAGAGGAGTTGATTGATTTCTTCAATCGTTGCAGGTTGAAGAATTCTGAGGTAATGGTCTGCCCCAGGTGTAGTTCAGTATTCAACAAAGAGGCTACCAAAAGCCTTGAAAAGTTTATTCCAGAATCCAAGAAGAGAGGAAAATGGTAGATTGATCATAGACCAAAATTCTCTTTCACCAAGAGTTATATCCATTTCATCAATAACTCTTCGACTACTAATTATGTTAGTAAAAATGGTCAAAGAAAAACTTATGTGCCTTATACCAAGGCACATGTATAGAAATGGATTCTGTCGACCCATAAGAATGTTCAGTATGGGAAGAATAATGTGGTGAAAGGCAGCACTAGTAACGTTGTTACTAAAATGTAACCATTGATGCTGAAAATCCAGATGAGTCAAGGAAATACGCCTATCATAATAATTACAAAGGTAAAAATCCAATCACTCGGACTCAATGGAGAAGATATCAAAGGTCTAAAAAGGGTATTGTTGCAAGAGCCGACAATAAAGTGTTTGACCCTAAAGATAAGATGGTCGAAACATTTAGGAGACCAGTGAAAGAAAGGTTGTCTCTTCCTCTTGTTGAGAGGAAATTGTTGGAGATGATGAAATGGATTCATACTTCATGGATTCAGAACCAGATTTCGATGTCGTGTGCAATGTAGTTTCCATTCTACCTTCATAATATGACGTAGTGTCTGAAGTCGAAGAATCAGAAAAAGATTACAATCCAAAGGACATGGAGAAATTTAAATCCATGTGTTGCTACATAACAGATTATGACTGTGGTGATCAAGAAAAAGCCATATTTGAAAAATTTAATGGCTATATGAAAGGTCCTCTAAAACCATTATTCATTCAAGCCAAAGTTGATAATATTGGAATCAACAAAGTGTTGGTAGATGGTGATGTTGATGTGAATCTAATGCCTCAATCTTTACTTAAGAAGATTGGGAAATGTGGTACAGGTTTGAAACCTCATAACATAGTCTTGTCGAACTATGAAGGAAAAGTTGGGTTCTCTCTTGGTGCTCTCCAAGTAAATCTAATCGTAGGATCTATCACCATACCAACTTTGTTCATGGTAGTTCCGTTAAAAGCTAATTTCAACTTGCTTTTAGGAAGAGAATGGATACATGGAATTGGTATTGTTCCTTCCTCTATGCATTAAAAAGTTTTGATTTGGAGAGAGGATGGCTCGGTCGAAGATATTGAAGCAGATCAAAGCTACTTTCTTGTTGAAGTCAATAATATCACAAGGAAGACCTTTGAGAAGAGTTTGGAAAAAATAGCGCCATGTTCTTTTGCTGAAGATGGTGATGATGACCAAATTGGCAAGAGTTTTATAAGGCTTGATCCAACCCATGGCTTCATGTTGGAAAAAAAGGTTCTTAACACGGAAATTTTGATGAAAGATCTATTTCCCCTTTCCTGGAGGAATGGTCCAAATGATAATCATGTCTAAGTGAAATACTTGGAACAAGATTAAGGCTTATTTGGCTGAAAAGAAGATCAAAGAGATCTCAAATGCTAAGTCACAACAAAAGATGGTCAGATGAACCATTAGGAAAATGTGATTGAAGCAATGATCAAAAGACCAAAAACTCGGTTACATTTTCATGATCCCAATACAAGTGGTTTTCAGGATATATGGATTCTAACGGAGCAATTGGAAACTACAAGATCGAAAGATAAAATTGGTTCTCATTGGATGTCATTCGTCGGAATAGTTAATGTCAAAACTTGCAGAAGACATCCAAATTTTCAAATTCTTCAAATCTTAGTGAGCCATGTTTCTCAATTCTTGGTTACCCCAAGTTATTTATGTCCTGAAATTGCTTACATTTCAAATTTTTGCCATTAAAAATTTGTCAAAGGAATCATCTTTGTGACATTAAAATGTTTTAACATAAACGGCGAATATTTGAGAAATACAAGTTTGTTGCAAAACAAATACAACTTTGAAGGAGTAATATTTTGTCGAGAAATGAAAACTTGGTATTAAACTCAAGTCAAAGATTAATGCTAAGAAAGAAATTGCTAACTCATCAATGATTGTCTGAGTATTGCAAGGAAAGCATGGAAATCAAAATGGCATTTTCATTTAAATTAAAAGCCAACTAATGGGCTGAAAAATAATATCAAAACATGGATAAAACCACTGACGACTGATTAATCACATCAGTTGTTGAAAATTTATTTTGGCCCTAAACACGCATTACCATAAGAAGTTGAAATCCAAAAAGCGGAAACGCTCAAGGAACCAGGCAAGCTCGAGATCAAGGCGACAAGAGAGGGAAAATTTTGTCACAAGGTAGTCTTCATCTGCACCTGGGAAAGGTGAGTTGGTACGTCGAATTCTTATGATCCCTTCACAATCTCTGTTGGGAGGACAAGAGAATCGGTAACTCAGGCCTAAAGGCATAGGCCTAAAGCAGAGAACATTCCACGCAAAATGTAGATCTGCCGTATTCAAGATGGTGTCCCTACAATTAGCGAGTTGACGCCGATTAAAGAGGTTCCGAAAGGCAGAGAGTATATGGCCCTGTGGGAGCCATGTTTCATCGCTTTTGCCAGAATGAGTTTTATCTCCTCCAGGTCAGGCCAGATTTGTTGGAGTTTAAAAGCGGCCAACGCTACACTGTAGGATGCGTGACCACTTTTAGATAACCTCTGCACAAACCGACGTTTCGCTACACCTGGTAAGGGATCAACAATGTACCATAGATAGTCTCTATTTAGTGCCCTGAAAGTTATCTTCTTGTTAGCAAATTGGTGATGGCATTTAGACGTCATACCAAAGTTCAGAAGATCTTGTACTCCGGAAGCAGCAACTTTCTCAGTAACTGTGATGAGAAGTTTCTTTGGGAGTCTACAATTTCACAGGAATTCTTCTTTTCTGGTGCATGAATTGAAGAATGCAAATGGAGGATGTTTTATGGGAAGAACGAAACAAGGGATTTTATAGAAGGAAGAAGGTATCTACCGCGATATGTTTGGTTTGCGGTTTCTATACGTGGTAACCATACAAGGAAGGGAAGTTAACTTTTAGAGTTAGTGGGAAGTTGAAAAAGCTCCGCAACAGAAATCCTAAGAAGGATTACTCTTTGAAATACTTAGAGTTTTCTCAAAAAAATGCCAATTCTCTCCTTTGAATATATTCAGTCGAAAATGGCATTTTTGGGGGGCAATTTGTTAGCTGGTAATTTCACCAGCCTCATTTATTATGGTCAACATTAGTTGACATTTACTCTTGGAGGAATCGAAGTCCTTTCCTTCAGAATTGAGGAGTTTCGACGATATGTGGACTTAATATGAAAAGGCCTAAAAGCTCAGCGTTCAACAGGATACAAGCCGAAGGCGCAAAACCGTCGAAGCCAAATAACTGCCTTTGAAGCGGGAATATTCGAAATTCAAAAGAGAAGCGGTTTCCTCAATGGAGAATATGGGAGACAAGTGGTTGTCTACATGGAAGGAGTGTTGATCGTGGGATTTGTTTCTTTCCAAGTTATTTTCTTTGTATAAATAAGAGTTTTCCATATGGAAAACGGGTCGCAAATCACCTATACAGAATTCTAAGAACACTCGAAGTACCGGCGCAAAAGAAAAGAGTCATAAAGAATGTATGTAAAGGATTTGTCGAACCACTTTTATTTTTAAAGCATTTGCATTTTACCTTTCCTTTAAGTTTCTGAAACTTAAACTTAATGCCTTTATTTTCCCTTTAAAACCCTTTTTCTGTCGAAAGATACCATACCGTCTCGTCCCGTTCGTGAAGCAACCTACGAACTAGATGAACGCACAAAACAAAAATGCACAACATTTCCTAGGATCTCTGGTTTGATCCTTCTCGTAATAATCAAAACCAGCCTGTATTGTTCGCCAAAAACACCGGTGAACATATACCAACAGACGCAGTCGGAAGCGTAGGCTAGCAAATGCTAAACCTTGACTGAAAAGAAACAAGTTTGCAAGCGACAAACTTGTTAAAATAGGAAAGCTCTCTAAAATATTATTTAATGAAATAAAAGCATCCTCTTAGACTACAAATGTTAAGCTTAAATAGGGAAATAACAAAACCCTAATGGACCAAAAATAACAAACTAAAACAAAAGCATAAAATTACTAATATTGGGCGAAAATAAAAATACTATAGAGATACTAAGGAAACTCTCCTACATCAAGAATGAGTGCATATAATGTAACGATTCATAAATGAGGGTCAACAAACGTGTGATGACTGGTCTAATCGGCAAAAAAAGTGGTTATTAAGTTATTATTGCTAAGCAATTAACCGTCCAAACTCTAACCTATTTTTTTCTTTCAAAAATACTCTTTGTTCGGATTATGAACTCTGCACCAAGTTTAATGAACGTTCAGATTATATAATCTGAACACTTGTATTGCCCAGATTTTTAAAACAACAATGGTGTATATTATTAAGATAACATAATTGAAAATAAGAAAAAAAAATAAAAATAAATGTAATATATAGAAAAGTAAAGAGACAAACATGATACAAATTCTCATTTTATTATTATATAAATACTTTCATAGTACATTTACAATAAAATTCAAGCTTATTACACAAAATTGTTAAACTTTTAATCCTAAACCTGTGATGGAAGAAGATGGAGGGTGGAGGAGAGGAAGATGGACGGGGAATGAGGATGGGGTAAAGTTTGTTTTCTTTCTAGGAAAAAGGAGACTTTGACGGTAAACCTAACACCCAAACTAATTTAACCTTACACCTAAGCATATAGAAAATTTCAAGAATGGGACCATCACCTTTCACCGTTCATACAATCCATAAAATATTAGAGTAACCTTTTGTATGAAAGGCCAACAGTGGAAGAACATTACAGAATAAAATAGAAGAGAAGGAGGAAATGCGAGATGATGGAACGAGAAATTGTGAAGGATTGATGGGTATTTATAGAGGAGAATTTGTGAAGAATGAGTGCATATAGTGTAACGATTCGTAAATGAGGGTCAACAAATGTGTGATGACTAGTCTGACCGGTCAAAAAACGTATTCAATGAGTTATTATTGTTGACCAAGTAACCGTCCAAACTCTGATCTATTTCGGATTATATAATCTAAACTCCTCCAAGAAATGTTCAGTGTATATATCCCGGATAGATTAATGACTCTGTTAAAGTTCGTACTTTATAGGGTGAGGGAAGGTTCATATTATATAATCCGAAACTATTAAGTACAAGATTTTATATGTGGTCCACGTTGCACCGAGAGTTTCTGTGGTCTACGACACACAAAAACTTCTATAAATTAGCGTGCATGTGTTGTAAGCCACACCAAATAATCATGGACACTTCACTCATTGATATGAACACCAAACTAGCTTTAGTCTATTACAACGGGGTGAAACCCCATCTGTTCAGGGTCCGAAATGATGTCACCCTCTCTAGATTGAAAGATCAATTAGATCAACTCAAACACAAAGACACAAGGAGGGTGTACGATGTTGATTATCGACGTCCATCGATCAACTCAGTCGAAAGAGTACATTTCAGCCAAATGAAGCTCAAGAACGACGACGTGAGAACCATGTTCTCGATATTTTGTCAGTACAATACTAAAAGATCGATCATGTTGAACGCTTCTTTAGTCAGGTCTTTCGAAGATATTCGGAAAATTTGATTTGGCCTATGATCTACGAAGAAATTAGGGCTCTGATTGAGGAACCAAACGAAGAAGATAGGTTGGTTAATATGTGATATATTATGTTTTGTTTTATTATGTACTTTAAGTTACTGAATTAAGTCGTTTGATGTATTTAAGATTGTTATATTTATTGTATGTCACTGAAATTAAATTATATGTGTTAAAACTCATACTTTGTAGGGTCAAAGCCCAATTCAGATTATATAATATGAACCTGTTAAGTACAAATTTTTCTATGGTGCACATTGAAACGACAGTTTTTGTAAAACATAACAAAGAACTATGAAAAATTATCTGGCACATATGAACATCGAGATATTGTTATGAGCTAGATCTTGCTGCCTTGACAATATAAATTTGTTAGTTGGCAAGACAACATGATCAAACTAAAAAAAACCTCTTGAAACACCTTGTCTTTCATCATTATTCTGCATATCTGAATACGAAGAGGTTGTTTTGAACTTGATCCATTTTCCATGTCGATAGATATATGTGGGTTAGCAGGTCAGGTGGATCAAGTTCAAAAACACCTCTT
>Ga0209282_1001131_pt1 | contig 14232 bp, 5 predicted proteins | sample Mtrugardesep15_FD_187529 | JGI IMG/M metagenome (GOLD analysis project Ga0209282, IMG submission 187529) | Root nodule microbial communities of legume samples collected from California, USA - M. trunc garden sep15 (SPAdes) (version 2) | ecosystem: Host-associated > Plants > Roots > Nodule...
ATTTTTTTATTTTCAAAAATAATTTTTCAGATTTTTAAATTAATATAATTTCATTTATATTATTTTTTATTTTAAAAAAATAGGCAAAATGCCACATGTGCCCTTAAAAAAATAAAAAACAAAATTAATTATACAGTCAGCATGCCACATCAGCATTTTGTCTAGTCAGATGGCCTCAGGGTCTAAAACGAAAGAATCTTAAATTACAGGGTTGGAATCTAAATTTTTTTTTTACAGGAGGGTAAACCGAAACTCGTCTAAATTACAAGAGGTAAAAACATATTAACACTTGATTTTACATACACTCCATGTTTCTAAATTAATTGTGTTTAGATAAACAAAATACTAGTAGTATATCTTGGCTTATTTATAAGCAAGAAAGAACTAAATTTGATGGTCTCTAAAATAAACTCAATTTTAATAATTATCTCTTCAATTCTCTTATTTTTTTTAAGATAAGTGTGCATAGTTCCCTCGAAAGAAAAAAAATAAGTGCATAGTCTCAATGCAAAATTGATGTCGTGATTATTGTATTGGAGTATAATTTAGTAATTATTGAATTTTTTATGAAACCAATATTATTAAACTAACTTTTAAATTTGTGTGAAGTTAGATAATTCTACATATAAATATGGCCGGAGATAATATGCATGTACACCTTGAATATTTGTATATGATTATCGACAACCACATTTAAAAAAAAAACTTTCAAAAAGTGTCGATCTCAATTTCCAATTTAGTTTTAATTGATTTTTTTTTAATCATACACTCTTATCAATACAATGTGATAATAAAAATACACTCGTAGTTAAAAAGTATAACTACAATTATGTTTTTTATTATCAACTTTTTTTATGAAATAATCTAATACGACGGTTATTGTCGAATGAGTGGTATTGAGTTACTCTTTATGTTTAAATGCATTCTTTATGCAATATATTTCGGATAAAATTACATCTATAGTTATTTGTTATTGTCGAATTGGTGGTACTAAATAACTCTTTATATATAAATGCATTGTTATGCAATATAATTTAGGTAAAATTATGTCTAGGGTTCTGTAAGTTTGACCAATTTTTCATATTAATCCTTTATTTTTTATTTTTTTTTGAATTTGTCATTTTTGTTACATTATGTTTGCACCATTAGTCTTTTTAACAAAGTTATGTGAAAAAGATAGGTTACATTTTATTATAGAGAAGGTTGAAATAGATATGCCAAATTCTCTTTCTCCCTTTATTTCTTATTCTTTAAATATAAATTCTCAAATAAAAAAATCTTAAAATCATAGTACCTATATGAAAAAACACTAAAGAAAAATTTAGTCTATGTGAAAATTATTTATTTAGAATAAAATTTAAAATAGTGGAAACACACGTAAATATGTGATTTCATACCAAAAATTAATGCAAAACCATTGTATTCAATGGATGAAGAAGTAAAAGAACTTGCAAAATTATTTTCAATTTGTATCCAAATATAAATTTATGGGTTAATAGTGATTCCTGTAATATATGTCATTTCTGGTTTTCTTCTTTGTAAAATTTTCGATTTGATTTCAACCCTTGTAAATTATTATTTTTCCGGAAAACCCCTCTCCCGCATCTGACTGTGCATATTTGCTGACGTGGTACACTGTCTGGCACGCTGACTGTATAATATTTTCTTTTCTTTTTTTAAGGGTACGCGTGGCATTTGTACCTATTTTTTTTAAAAAAAATAAAAATGAATTTACATTAATTGAAAAAAATCTGAAAATTAATTATTTAAATTTGTAAAAATCAATATATATTCATTTATATTAATTTCAAAAATTAAAAAAATTAAAAAAATCCAAAAAATAATATAAATTCATTTACCAAAATGTTTTTATAACCAAAACTTTTTAAAATTCTAAAAAAATCAGAATAAAAAACTATAAGATTTTTTACGAAATTTAAAAAATCAAGAAATATAATCAGATTTTTTTCAAAATTAAAAAAAATAAAAAATTCTGAAATTTAATTTTCAAAATAAAAAATTAGAAAATTTACAAAATTTTTAAAAAAGGTCAGATTTTTTTTTCAAAAGTTCTGGAATATTTTAAATTAAAAAAAATTGTTAAAATTAAAGAAATTTTTTATTTTACTCCAAAAAAATTCTGGAAATTTTTTTTATAACCATTTTTTTTTGTTTTTCAAAAATTAAAAAAATCAGGAAAAGAAGATAAGATTTTTTTTCGAAAATTAAAAAATCAGATTTTTTTCGACAAATATAATCTGAAATTTAATTTTCAAAAATTGAATAAAAGGTCAGATTTTTGTTCGGAAAAAGTTTTTTGTACAAAAAATAAATTATAGAAAAAGTTTAAATTTTTAAAAATTTGGAAAAAATAATAATTTTCGGTAATTCAGATTATTTTTTTCGAATTTTTTTTTTCCAAAATTTTTATAAAATCTTTTTTGAAATTAAAATATTGGAAATAAATCATATTTTTTTACAAATAAAAATTGGTAATAAATTTTTTTTTCTGTAATTTCTATAAAAAAAATTATTTTCAAAAATTTATTTTGGAAATTTGTAAATTATTTTTTTTATTTTTAAATTAATATAATTGAATTGAATTTATTTTTTCGTATTTTAAAAATTAATTTTCTGATGTGGCAAAAAAAAAAAACCAAGTCAGCGTCGCATAGGCGAATTTGATGAATTGGATGGGGGAGGGGGGTTTTTCGGAAGAAATTTTTTTTACAAGGATGCAAATCAAACCAAAAATTTTACAGAGGTGAAAACCAGAAATGACGTATATTACAAGGGTGAAAAGCACTATTAACCCTAAATTTATTTTTTTTAATCAATCAATAAACAAAGGTTAAATAAGTTTTTAATTGAGTAAATAGGCAATTACCCCATGAAATTGTAAGTTTCGTCAATTACCCCATTGAAATTAACAAAACTTCAATTACGCTCTGAAAATTGCACAACGTTAATCAATTTACCTCCTCCGTCAAATTATTCTGTTAGCCAACATGACGTTTTGCAAATACCCCCTTAAGTTTTGCACTTATGTGCAAAATGCCCCCGAACTTAAAAATTTATATATTTTTTTTCTTATACTTGACTCAAAAGATATTAAAAGCAAACAAGGAAGCTTGAGAAATGCATTTAGGATTCAAGGAAGAGCTTAAAGAGTTACTTGGTGAAGGTACTATGGTAAAGGAGGATTACCAAAAGTGTTTATTGAAAAGAAATACATTGGTGGAGTTGAGGAATTTTAGAAACTTCATGATGGCAAGAAGCTTGAGAAATTGCTTGATTGTTGTGAAAGGATTAACGACATTCAAGGAGGTGATGATGGATGTGAGGCTTGCGGTGATATAAAGTTTGTTCCTTGTGAAACATGTTATGGAAGTTGTAAAATCTTACTTTGAAGGTGATTACGAAGAAGATGATAATTGTGAGGTTGGTGGGTGAGTGTGGATTCCAAAGGTGTTCTCATTATAATGAAAATGGCCTAATAAGATGTTTCATGTGTTGTTTCTAGGTCCATATTTAATTTTGACATTTAACAATGAAAATAGCTAAGTTAATTGTTAATTGTTTGCCTTTAAAATCTTTTGAGTCAATGATAAGAAAAAAAAAATTCAAGTTTGGGGGGCATTTTGCACATAAGTGCAAAACTTCATAGGGTATTTACAAAACATCATGTTGATTAACAGAAAAATTTGACAGAAATGATAAATTGATTAACATTGTGTAATTTCGAAAGAGTAATTAAAAGGGGGTAATTAACGTACAATTTCAAGGGGATAATTGCCTTAATCTCTGTACATATTCTATCTTTTCATTTTAGTCACATAAAACTTTATTTAGTCCACCCTCATGTTTTACATCATCATTTTTTATTATTGCTTTTAGATTAACTCATATGTATTATTCGAAATTTTGAATTGTTTTTAACCCTAGAATTTTTAACAAATAGTTTCGTCTACATTACAAGAATCTCATGTTATTCCTTTCCTGAATGCCGGGAATCTGGAACCCGACGAACCCAACACATAATAGTTTCGTCTTTCATTTCGACTGTTGTTACCACCAGACCAAATGGCACCAGTTTGGTCCTCATGCTCAAACCGTTTTCTTCTCACCACAATCAATCTCAAATCACCCTCTTATTTCACTTCCACCATTGCCATTGCTATTGCCATTCATCTCCGTTACTACAATACAATTCCTCAACCATATCAACAATACCCACAAAAACCTTCACCCGAGTTAGTGCCTCTACCACTCCACAAACAAATTCAACAAACACCCATTTCATTTTTCAACCTAAACCACAAAGAATCAATAATTTCTATCATAAAATCTATTAACCATAACACCCATTTACTCCAAATCCATGCTCACATTCTCACAACAACCCTCATTCAAGACTCTGCTGTTTCTCATCACTTCTTATGCCGTGTAGCTCTCTCTGGCCCATTGCAAAACCCAAACTATTCTCTTCGTTTCTTTCAGCAAATCAACCACCCTTTTGTTTCCCACTACAACACCATGATCAGAGCTTATTCCTTCAGCGACTCACCTCAAAAGTCTCTTTTTTTATGCCGAGATATGAGAAGAAGAGGCATTGCTGCGAACCCTTTAACGTCTTCCTTTGTTGTAAAGTCATGTATAAGGTTTTTGTATCTTCTTGGAGGGGTTCAGGTTCATTGCAATGTCTTCAAAGACGGGCATCAATCAGATACCATTTTGCTCACTGCTCTGATGGATTTGTATTCACAATGTCAGAAATGTGATGATGCATGTAAGGTGTTTGATGAGATGCCTGGGAAGGATACTGTTGCTTGGAATGTGATGATTTCTTGTTATATTCGAAATAATCGGACCCGGGATGCTTTGAGATTGTTTGATGTTATGCAGACTGAAGGGTATGGATGCGAGCCTGATGATGTTACTTGTTTGCTTCTTCTTCAAGCTTGTGCTCGTTTGAATTCGTTGGAGTTTGGTGAACGGGTTCATAGTTATATTATGGAACGGGGATATGGTGGTGCACTCAATTTGTCTAATTCTCTTATAACAATGTATTCGCGGTGTGGTTGTTTAGACAAGGCTTATGAGGTGTTTATGGGAATAAAAAACAAAAGTGTGGTTTCATGGAGTGCAATGATATCGGGTTTGGCAGTGAATGGATATGGGAGAGAGGCTATTGAGGCATTTGAAGAGATGCGGAGAAATGGCATTCAGCCTGATGATCATACATTCACTGGTGTCCTTTCAGCTTGCAGTCATTCTGGATTGTTAAACGAGGGAATGTCGTTTTTCGACCGAATGATCTCAGAGTTTCAGTTAACTCCAGCCGTCCACCATTATGGCTGCATTGTTGATCTCTTGGGCCGTGTTGGCTTAGTTGATAAGGCCTATCAGCTTATTATGTCCATGGAGGTCAAGCCAGATTCCACGGTGTGGAGAACCTTGCTCGGGGCGTGCAGAATTCATGGTAATGTTACACTCGGTGAACGAGTAATTGAACAGTTGATTGAATTGAAAGCTCAAGAAGCTGGAGATTATGTTTTGCTTCTGAATCTTTATTCGTCAGCTGGACATTGGGAAAAGGTAGCAGAAGTGAGAAAACTAATGAGAGAAAAGTCAATTCAAACCACACCTGGTTGTTGCACAATTGAACTGAAAGGAGTTGTGCATGAGTTTGTTGTGGATGATATTTCACATTCAAGAAAAGTTGAAATTTATCGCACACTTGATGAGATTAATAAGCAGCTGAAGATAGCTGGTTATGTTGTTGAACTTTCATCTGAACTACATAAGATGGATGACAAAGGAAAAGGATATGCACTCTCTTATCACAGTGAAAAACTGGCTATTGCTTTTGGGGTTCTTGTTACTCCGCCAGGCACGACATTGAGAGTGGCCTCTAATCTCCGGATATGTGTTGACTGCCACAATTTTCTGAAAATGTTTTCTGCGGTTTACAACCGTGATGTAGTTCTCAGAGACCATAAAAGGTTTCACCACTTCCAGGGAGGACATTGCTCCTGTACTGACTATTGGTAGAAAAATAGAGGGTTGCTGACATTGTAACGAAGAGCCACAAAAATTGGAATCTACCTACCCTTACTACTGATGGTTTATTGTTGAACAAAATTATATCATGGATGAATAATGATGGCTTAATTGAAATGCAGCCATACAAATAAGTACTTCTAAGGAGGTTCAAACTGCATTTCAAGTGGCCCATAGCTTACTCTTGCTGAATCTGGTACATAGATCAGGCAATTTCGCTCGTGCTGTACATTAGATTGGACATCTGCCAAACACCAAGGGCCTAAATGAAAGACATGAAAAGGAGTCTTAATGGAGCATCTGAGAAATTTGGTGGTGGCATTCTTTGAGAAATTTTATGTGCACAGAAGGAGGTCTATTTTTTGCTAATGGTACAAAAATATTGAGTGTGTCATTTGACAAAAGACAAGGACGGTTTGTCATGTGGTACCCAAGAGGATTTTGTTCCTCATCTGCTTATTTGGTGTCATCATATTGAGTGATGTTTAATTTTTGTGGTGTTCGTATTGACTTCACTTTACAATGCCAAATGACATGTTGTACACCTTTTTTTTTTAGAAGCGACATGATGTACACATATTCATAGAAGAGCAACATAACATAAAAAAAATTTAGTTCCATAATACAATTTAAATATGTGGTTAATAAGATTTGGTTCTACCAACGGTGTAAGAAATCCCGATTTTTGTATCACTTTTGCTCCTCCTTTCTCCCTGTTTCCCTCTTTCTTTTTTATCGTTATTATCCATCCTCTTTTTTTCTGTTGTCATTCTCTCTTGCTTACACCACTCACACCCCGTGAAAAGTGTAAGAGAACTAATATTCTAATGCAAAATGATCCAAACTAGTTGGAAGTAAAAATATAGTACCATCACTGCAGAGTCAAATAAAAAGCCAGATGACTAACAAGTAACAACTGAATCATTCTATAAAAGGGATTTAACTAGGCGTTGATAATAGTTCATTGTATTTTCAATAGTTGAAAAGGGATTTAACTAGCGTTGATAATAGTTCATTGTATTTTCAATAGTTGATTAAAATGTGTGTGTTTGCGTGCGCGCGCGTGTACGAGAGGCAATGCTTAGATTCTACAAGAATTTATAAAAAAAAACACACACAAATTACTGGTCCAATAGGCATATTATTCAAAATGCAACGTTTACATTTTTCCAATTCTAGTAGTACATGATAGTAAAAATTTATTGAGATTTCTGATCAAAAAAACTAAAGCTCAATATAGAGAACAGAAATGGAAGCCCCCTCCTGTTCTGCTAACCAATCTGGAAGTAGAATTGATACTATGGAAGATTCAAATCCTAAGTTCTGGAAGCAGTAAATGATGCTACAGTAAATCTGCAACCTAAGTTCTCTAAGTAATATTCATGCTCAAATAAATCCATAACCCAAGAAATCACCCGTTGACATTCTCTCATAAAGATGCTAGAGATTATAGAATAAATGCTTTCACAAAATAAACTAAGCAGAAACAGTTTGCTTTTGAGCAAAAGCAACCCCCTTCTCGATGCTGGCCTTAAGTTCTGGCTTAAGTGCTTCCAAAGCCTTCTGCTCATACTCACTCAATCCTTGGAGATCGGTTGGAATTAAAGCCTCGACTCCTTTCCTACCAATCTTCACCCTTGAAGCAAAAAACGGGAGATCGGTTAGATCTGACTGTACAAATGAGCACTCATACACATCAGCATCTCCATCAAGTGCACGGAGAGATGATTCAACAAATCTTGCTGCAGCATAAGCCATTGACAAAGTAGCAGACCCTGCACCAGCCTTTGCCTCAACAACTTCAGTTCCAGCATTTTGAATCCTGACAGTTAGCTCCTCAATTTCTTCATCGGTGAAACTAACTGAGGGTTTTGTCTTTGACAAGAGAGGAAGAATTGTAATCCCGGCATGACCTCCAACAACTGGAACATCCACATCAATCAACCTCAGGTTCTTCCTCTGAGCAACAAACGTGTTTGCCCTCACAACATCAAGTGTAGAAACACCAAAGAGCTTCTTAGGATCATAGACACCCTTCTGTTTTAGAATTTCAGCGGCAATAGGAACCGTAGAGTTCACTGGATTACTGATAATATGAATAAAAGCATTGGGGCAATTATCTGCAACGGCAGTGACCAAGTCCCTGACTATACCAGCATTGATGTTGAAAAGGTCGTCACGAGTCATGCCGGGCTTCCTAGGAACACCAGCAGGTATAACAACAACATCGACACCTTTCAAACAATTTGCTAACTCGGAGGCACCTGTGAAATCCAAAACCTTTGAAGGAGTGTTGCAGTGACTGATATCAGCAGCAACTCCCTTAACATTCGCGATATCATAGAGATGCAGGTCAGAAACCAAAGGCGACATCTTGATGAGAAGTGCCAGTGGCTGACCAATCCCTCCTGCAGCACCGAGAACCGCTACTTTGTAGGATGCCTGAGGCTGCAAGTTGCTGGTGAGGTTTCGGTTTTCCTTTTGAGCTTTGGGTGCAAAAGTTGCACGCAGAGCGGCACAAGTTTCTTTGCCGGAGAAAGAAGATTCAGAGTCACATCTGAGAGATGGCGTGGCTTTGAGGCCAGAGAAGGTGTTGAAATTAACCTGGGAATTGAATTTCAAACCAAAAGGACTTGATTGAGGAAGTGACCTCCCTGTTTGGGTGGTTCCAATAGTAAAAGTAGCTGATGCTGCTGCTGCCATCTTAACTTCTGAAAACACAAAGCACATCAAGTCCCATTTAATTAACACAAACACATACCAAAAAAAAACCAGATAAGTAATAGTAAAATGTAAGGTAGGCTTTGCTACTTAATTAACCGATAAGTTCCTTGTTTAGATTGAATTATTTGAGTGTATCTACCGACATAAACACTTGTGAGACTATTCTGAAGAGCTTATGAAAACATGACATGTCCATAAATTGTTTCCAGCTTATTTCCACAAGCTCTCCAAAATAGCTTATGAAAACAGTCTATAGCTTATACAAATGCACTTTTTGATAAACAATTGGTGCCTGTTTGGATTCGCTTATTTGAGCTTATCTTCTTACACAATTTTATGACACTGTTTGGGAGAACTTATGAAAACAGCTTATGACAATTTTCATAAGTTCTACAATACAATAACAGCAACTGAGTGGATAAGGCTAATAAAAATAACTTATAGCATATACAAAAACAATTTAACGTTATTTTATCCTTTACTATAAAAATAGCTTATGCAATCTTATGTCAAGATGCATCCAAAGGGAAGAAAAGAAATAATTATGTAAACCGATTAGATACATTGAAATGATAAAATGTAAGGTATTCATCATCACATCTAACACTGTCATAAAGAATCAGAGCAAGATAAATTCATATTTAGATCTGGAATTAACAAGGTAAATTCACATTGAAAGTTGAAAATAAAATAGAATTCTGGTGAAGGATGAGATCTGGAAAGAAACGTACCTGGGAATGGTAATGGGAAATGGACGGAGCAGTTAAGGGAAAGAGAGATTTAAGAAGGAGAGTTGGTTTTGAAATCTCCGTCTACGAGTCGAGGACGAAATGAGAATGGTGTACTATCGAATGAAATGTACATAAATATACACACCAATGCCAAGTGAGTCACCGCCACTAAGCAAGAACTAGTAAACAAACAAAACAGAATAAATTAAAGAATCTACTCCTAAATCAATCACTGTCTTCTTGCATCTGCACCGTTCGATTCGTTCCCACACGCTTCTTATTTTACCTTTTTTGTTACAAAAATCTCAACTCATTTAAAGTGAATCATATGATTTGCAAACTTATTTTTATGAAAAATAGTTTAGATGAGTTCAACCTCAATTTTATTAAAGTTTGACACCAAGACCACCAACAAGTTCATGAAGCTCACCATAGGAGTCGAAGTCACTCCCTTCAAAATTTATAGTATAATTGATTCATTATCAATTAAATCGACTTTTATTGACATGTGATTTGCGAATTATATTTGTTCACGTATGCAAACAAAAGTTATAACTGGTGAGTTATTTAGGTTGAGTTCCAAGAACACTCTATCACTTAAATGTACTAAGTCCAATCCCTTAAATGCCTCATAAGTGACCGCTTTTATAGTCCTCGATTTGTTGACCTAATGGACCTCTTGTTGGTATCTCAAATTCATTAAGTTGTGATCCAAATCCTTTTATAGGTTGTTCGGTTCGAGTATGGTAGCACGTGAACTTGTTTACAAATCGTCCATACAACGCGCGTGAAGTCGAGACACGCTTTTACAGACATTGATTATTCCTACATGACACATGGAATTAGAGCATACATAACTTACGTTGCCGCATTATGTGATAGTTCATGATAATTTGAATGGAAACCACAACAAGTTTATCTACATAGACTAATTTGGGGGCGAGCTTGGCATGGTTTTTGTCACTTAAACAGTTAAACCAGTGCTAAGTAAGGAAAAGTTGAGCTGACATGACTTGAACAGGCAAACCGGTGTTGATTGAGAACAAGTTGAGCTGACATGGCTTCAACAATCAAACCAATGTTGAGTGAGAACGATATAAGCTGGCATGACGTGAGAAATTAAACCAGTGTTGAGTGAGGACGAGTTGAGCTGACATGGCTTGAATAATGAAACCAGTGTTGAGTGAGGACGAGCTGAACTGACATGACTTGAACAATCGAACCAGTGTAGAGTTAGATCTCACTAGTCAGTCAGGTCAACATGTTACAAGCCATATGGTATGGTCGTCTATACGAGTTCATAGTCCACCAAACTTCAAGTCTATTAGGGGTAGATGTTTGTTCTTTATTCGGTCGACTTATTAGTCCATAAATAACTATCTATAACTGAGTTATAAATGCTTGCTTAATTCAAATTTTCCTTCATGTTATCTTGTCTTGCCCCACCGGTAATACTTACAACATCTATTTTTCTTCGCGCTTATAATTATCCATTTGGTCCCTCCAATAAAAAATTTGTTTTTGTTTAAAAATAATCACAGTTAATATTCAGTTTCTTTTATTATTTTATGTTATAAAGAGCCTATAACAAACTCACCGATAATTGCAGGTTCAAACTTGTGTCTTGTATATCAAATATCATTGGAACATTTTATGAGCATTTGAACTCCACTTGGATGACAAATTTTAATAATTTTATAGAAAATATTTAATAACTAATATTAATAACATTTCTTATAAAATATATACTCCTTTTTCACTTATAACTTCACTGTAATATATAAATAGGACAATTTGATTGTACCGGTATATTTGATTTTTAAAGTAATATTTAAATGAGTTGTCTTTTGAAGAAAAAAAAACAGTTTCTATCATTTACAATTATAATAACTAAACCTTAATTAATTCATCAAAAGTGTAGGCAATTTTTTTTTTTTTTAAAAAATTTTTATAAACAATAAAATGATGTATTTTATTATGAAATTATATTTTCTACAATATGAAAATCGACAAGTAGATCTTTATTTTATAAAAAATATCGTTAATTTATGAAGCAAACGTATGGATGTACTTCAATTTACGAGTGTATTATAGAATCTTCTTTTAAATATATTTGATTTTCCGACCACGTTTTCCCTTCTCAACAAAACAATTACTCTCTTTGTTTCTTTTCAATTGTTGTTTTATAATAGTACACTCATCAACCAACTTGGGTTGCTTGGTCACGTGGTTTCGACTTAGAACTTGCTCAAGTTTCAGGTTTAATTTTTTTTGTGCCAATTTCGATGGATTAATTTGACTTCTAAAAAAATAAATTAGTATACTCAATTTAAAGAAATAACTTCTTGAGCAATTTTTTAAATTATACCGCCCTTTCCGGTTATACGACAACGTTCTAGTAGCCCCGTAGGTAAAATAGAAAATGTCGTAAAAAAATGTCTCGTTAATGGGCGCATCTGAGATACTTTTTAAACATTTAAAAAATAAGCAATTATTTTTTAAAAAGTTAAATAGTTTGATTTTCAATACATTGAATAAACACAATTTTATAAATACATCTCATTTTATAGTCAGGTTCAGTTTCCCCGTCTCTCTGAGTATTTTACATTATACTCTGGTCACTATTATAAGCAAAAATTGATTTTATAAGTTCATTCAATAAATGATGTATGTGATCTATATATAGACTACATAAATCATTTATCTAATGAATACTTTTGCTTATAATAATGACATGTATTTTAACCGATCTCTTAAAAGTTTCTTTTTTTACTCAAAACTCTTATCCAAAGATAATATTTTTTAACGTAAAAAGAAATTGTATTTTTGACCTTTTGATTGGTACAAAGTATATTTTAGCTTTGTAGCAAGGTTTTTCATAAAATATTTCTCCAAATTAAACTTGAATCAATCAACCGAACATGGTTTTACACTTTCACTTCATGGATTTTACACTTTTACTTTATGTGTATTTGATTCTATGATAACAAAAATTGATTTTAGTTAAACTAGCTTTGGTATTTTGATTTTAATTATTAGAAGATTGAATGAAGGTAAAGTTATTTATATTTGAATACATTCACATAAAATAATACCTTCAACAATAAATACGAGCCTTCTTTAAAAAAAAAAATACCAGCGTAAAAATCACTTTTGATTTCAAAAGCTACGTAAGCCAATGCCAATTTCAAACTATATCATTCCAACTTGTCAAAATCAAGTTTAGGCAGCATCTCAAATTAAGTTTGACCCGCTATGCCCTTAAGCAAACACACTCAGATTATTCAGGGCGGTATAAAGATTAAAGAGGACAAGTATCAATTAGTCTTTTCTATAAAATTCATCACATGTAATAAATCTGACTGAATAATCTACTACTTTGGCCCTTGAATACCACCAAGAGAAAAGGCCGCTAGTTTTTTAATTATATTTTTGATGAAGCAGACTTAGAGCCCAGATGTAATTGTCATTACATCATTGACATGCATGTCATTAACCTTAATCTCAATTCTTTTTCTTTTTTAATTGAGAATTATTCTCAATTGGTTTTCCTCCAATCAGTTTCTTTCAATCCCTTTCTCAAAAGAGGACGTGGGAAATCAGAAACTTGAAAATCAGGAAGATAAGTTGGGCCGCATTCCATTGTTCTTATTATTGTCCAATGATAAAAGGATTATCCATATTCAATGTTTTTTTTTAACAACCAAAAGTTTAGACGACTTGCATCTGAAGAATACATAGTATCACATAGAGCTTTACAAAAATACTTACATATTATAAACTGATAAAATTCTTACATTGGCAGCAAGATTCGAACTCAGACCTTTGTAAGATCGTTATAGAACCCTTATCAACTAGACCAATTTTCATTGGTATATTCAATGTACTTACTCTCTCGCAAGTTATATATAATAACTAACATAAGGGAATTACAGCCTAAAACAAATCTCTTAAATTCCAGCTGATAAATACCACAAGCAAAGTAGTCTGACCTCTTAAACTTTTACAAGTGCTTTCAAGTTTCAATCAAACCCTGCTATGCTCCAATCACCAGTCTATATTGGGATTGCATGAAAATTTAATCCGTTTGCTTACACAGATAATTAACACATAAGAGACTATGTTTACTACGAAAGCAAAAATGAATGATAAATTAATATGTATACAAGTCAGACAAACAGTGATGAATGACTGTTGTTGTCATACATTAAGTTTGTCCATCTCCCTCCTTAGAGCATTAGCCCTAACCAAGCTCCCAATGGTGTTGATAGCCAACTTGATATCCTCCAATGGACTCCCAGGCACAACAGTCTTGTACAGATAACTATCAAATGTCATCTTCTGCACATACTCATCAGCACACATTTCCACAAAAGCTTCCCTAGCAGGATTGGACCTATAGAACACCTTCTGAAGAATATCCAAAACCTTGTAAGTAGGCCAGTATGTCTTGTCCCATTTCTCCAAATACTTCCTCAAATCCCCTTCTTCAACCATCCTCTTTCCATTCGCCGAACCCTGCACAATTGCCTCTGCACACATCCTCCCACTCTTGGCTGCAAAATAGATTCCTTCTCCGGAACATTTGGTCACGTAGCCAGCAGCATCACCCACAAGCGCGACCCTCCCTGACAATCTTCGTGGCCTTGGATGTTCTGGTATAGGGTGAGCCTCCACGCGGATAATCTTGCCCCCTAAGATCTTGTCCTCAGCT
>Ga0209282_1001132_pt1 | contig 14225 bp, 9 predicted proteins | sample Mtrugardesep15_FD_187529 | JGI IMG/M metagenome (GOLD analysis project Ga0209282, IMG submission 187529) | Root nodule microbial communities of legume samples collected from California, USA - M. trunc garden sep15 (SPAdes) (version 2) | ecosystem: Host-associated > Plants > Roots > Nodule...
GAACTTTTTTGATTACATAATCCGAAAAAATTCGAGTTGGTGAAGAACTCAGTTTTTCACCCTATTAGAAAGGAAAAATTGAATTCGGATTTCAAAATCCGAATTGCACAAGGGCATTTTCGAAAAATTTATAAGGCGCGCAAGAAGGCAGCAGGATGGGAAAAATAATCGTCTGGAAATGGGCAGAAAAATATCCAAATCTCAAAAGCGAAATATATCAAGTAACATATGGAGTATATTTTATATTGCAATTTGTATTCGTTTTAAAACAATGAACATAGATAGACATTTGTTAAAGGAACAAAAAATAGTATTTTTGTATGAAATTCAACAATATTTTTTTTTTTAAAAAGTCAAATTCATCTCTTTTCACTATTTTCCAATGCAATATTTCTATTTGTATCTTAACCAATGTCCTAGACACTTTTTACCATTTCCCTAAAAATACATGCTTAAATCTTACTATTGCAAAATGATCTATGTTTGTTTAGATAAATAATTTATTTATGCACTTTTGCCGTAAACATTTATCATATACATACTTATCTATAACTAAATATTAATCTAAGTTAAATTGGTTTAATATAATTAGAAAAGAGCTAGATAGAATATTGGTCATAGAACAAAGATCATAAGGCCGATCTTGCGCATTTAAAAATTTCAGTCGAAAATGCAGAAAACTAACTTATAGATTCTCCAACGGTGATTAGTCACTACTAAAATAATCACTTTCATAAGTTTTTACTAACTGTTACAATTTTTTAAAATGAGAATTTGAAGGAAAAAAATCTAAAAGTTGCTTTAAACTTTTAGCTGTCACAAAAATCATTTTAGAAATATAAAGTTAAAACGATAAGACTCTTGACCATGACAACACTGCTAAGTTGATTTTAAAATATATCTTGATAATTGTCTATATTGTAAAACCTAATTGGTTGAATTTATAAAAGAAAATCTTGTCTGTGTATGATCCTTAAACTAGTCTTTTTGGTTACATGATCCTTAAACTAGTTAATTACACTAATTAATTATTCTCATTGACAGAGAAGTCTGATTGTAACCCTTAACGTAATCATCATTCTCATTATCAATACAATTTCTATAGTATTTTTTCTACAACTGTCTCCAGTCTACTTACATAAAAAATAGTAATAGAAACCTTATTTTTATACTAATCGAGTTCAAACCTTATTTTTATACTAATTGAGCAAAATAACGTAAACATTTTCTTCAGACATCCAAAACAGATGCTACACAAACATTTTTTTGGTTTAATATGGAATACAGTTGTGTGAGTGTGACAATTTCACATTTCTAAGTTTGAATGCAGGTCCTGCACTACTAGAAGAAAAAGGTCAAGAAAGTGAGTCCATCACAGCAAAACACAGTAAAGTTGGAAAAACAGATCCTACAATAACATCAATGTTCAATTGTTACATGCTGCAATTTTTGGAGCATAAAAAGAAAACAAATAATTTCAGGTCTTCTTTCACTGAATGAGTCGAAGCTTTTTACACGTGCCCTGATGCATATCACCATCCTGTTATGTTATCTACAGAAATTTGAGGTGTAGCATTAAAGTGCATGTAAATCCAACGCACCACGACTAAACATTTGGCGATTGAAACAGTAAATGCTACTTAATTTGATACAGCAACAATCATGACTATCATTTTGACAGTGAAATTAAGATGAAGCCAGGGATGCAACCGTGTCAAGGGGCATAGCTCCCAGCTTCAAACCTCAAATTTCCTCAGTGACGAGTTTCAGTTTAATTTCACTATTTCCATGTTACCCTATAGTGAAATGCATACAAGAGAATGCAGAGGGTGGACATAAAAAAGAGCTAGTTTCTTTGAAGCTAATTTGAAAATGGGACCAAATAAAAATATAATTGGAAATATCCAGGTTATATTATAAAGAAAACTTAGTCGATCTCCAACTTGTGACCAATTAATATCGTTGATCAATCAATAAGCATAAGATGAGAGAAAGCACAATGGTTAATATAAACAGGAAAAAATGACCCATATATTTCATTTTTCATTTTACCTTATTCGGTTGAAGTATCAGAATGAATCCTCTCATGCATTCGATACAAGAGTGATGATTTGGACATCTGAGGTTCCCTCTCCAAGACTGCAATTACATCCTTCACAGAGATGCTACGAGCTATGCGAGTTTGAGATCCATGGGAATGATTTTTCCCAAATTTCCTAGCAGCCGCTGTTGGCAACAAGATCACAGGGACATAGTATCAACAAAAATGTTGCACAATGTAATCAGAACATGGGGGTACACACACATATAGTATTGTATCTGGAGACCATGGAGCTATAAAGTTTTATTAGTAAAGTTTGAATATTACAAGACTTTTTATGCATGTTTAGGTCGTGCAGAATCAGTTTTTCAAAACTCCAGACAATTTGATCACAGGGAACACATGGGGGGAAACAAACAATACTGTCTTAAACTGTTATTTAACATAAAAAAGTTGAGAAGAGAAAGATATTCCACATTTAGTTATTTCTATTTACCACTTCAGCCAAAAAACATATTAACAAGAGCTTAGTTCTTTCCATTTATACAATTGATCATCACAACTTCAATTTTCTTCCTCAATTTTTTCTGCCTCAAGAATCTATTTTGCAACTGAAATTTACACACACAAAATAAAAACAAACCCCCTGCTGGCACATGTGTGATATGTCATGTTCTGATGAAAAATTATTCTGCATTTTTATGTATTGATTTGTTGTATTTTCTGCTTACATTTCTTAGCTGAATGCAAGTGTTTAAGAAAGCACAGTTGCTTACAAAGCTGCTTTTTGTTTGATACAGCTAGTTACTTCCGACTGGATTTCTGTGCTTCTGAGATTTGTCCAATCTTTTCAGTACTGTGCTATGATATTTATAATATTATCTTTGAATTTTATTAGTTTCTGCCAGTGATGTTTTTTCTTCTCTGTTTTCCATTAGTGAGCCCAACTTCCTTCTCCTGGCTTCTCTACTGCCCGCCTTTATCCAAAATCAACCAGTGAGCTCCAAAACAACTTATAAGTTAGTTCAATATATACTGGTTGATTTTGGACGAAGGCGGGCAGTACATTCATCGTCTCCTATTCTCATTCAGACTTTGGTTTGCTTTACTGCTTTTATGCAAGGAAAGTGTGGATTATGCAGAGTTTTCATTGCGCTTACTAAATTTGAATATTAGGTAATAGATGTATATAATTAATGTTTATTTTGAAGTAAATAATTATATATAAGTTGTTTTAAAATATGCATAAAATCAATGCAGCCTGACTAACTAGTTTGAATATACAACTGAAATGATATAAACTCCATTGAATTTGTAGACAGCTGCAAGTAGCAGGAAACAACCAAGAAGAAACGCACCTGAGTTCCCAATCGATGGACCTTTTCTCTCCCTTTCTTGATTATCTTTTGTGCTCCTTCCTGATGATGGTGAAGATTTGCGACTGACATCTTTAGTTTGCTGAGAACCAGATGCAGTGTCCGTCCCCCCTTCACGCTTCTGCCTGGCTTGCTCAGCCATCAATTGCCACTTTGACAGCATGTCATCTCCCCCAACAGCAGCTCGGGCTGCCACGTTTGCAGCATTTGTCCTCATTTTGTCATCTACTTCCCTGTTCACCTACAATGCATTACCAATAAAAACAAGACTTTCCACATAGAAAAAGGTGAATTGCATCATCTAAATTGGTAGCAGTACCTTTGTTGCTTTATTACGACCCTCATCTTTCTCCTTATCACCATCAACTCCGGAACTACCTTCTACCTATACTCAAAAAATAGCATTACAATGTTTTAAATGATAAGCACATAGGTCCGTTTGAATCTACGGTGCAAAAATATAAAATATATGCATGCCCAAGAAATGTGCAAGGACGAGAACTGTATTATGTAATCAACTATACAAAAATTAAATTTCACAAAGCAACGAAATGGAACCCACATCATTTAGTTTCCGGAGTTTCTCTGTTTCGGCCTGTTTTTTCTCCCACTCTTCCCTTGCTTTCCTATTCATTGTCATGATTTGCTGTCGAACATCTGAAGTGACAACAGTCCGATGTCTTGCTTTCTCAATATCAACCCGCTGGTAGGAAAATTATTCGGAATTAAGAAAATTTACAAATCGACATAACTCATGCAAGCAGTTAGAGAAAATAACTGACCTGTTTTGACATTCTAATTATGTTACTTATTACTCCACGCATTCTTTCCTCCACACACTGAACATTCATTTTCAGCCGTAAGATTACATGGAATCCTACTTGTAACAAATATTGAAACATTAGTTTAATCTCACCAGTGACAAGCATCTTTCCACATCATTACCCATGCCTTTCAAGCCACACTCGGTCACTGCCAACATGACAAAATACAACAGCTATAAGGCTTATATAGGCCCAAGTACATATCTAGATAAGTTTGAAGAATGGCAAAAACAAAATCAGATGGACAGAGTAATGACATAAATAGGACTAAACTAATCTCAATCAATTTTCTCTGCAATGGAGCTTTCAGCAAAATCAGACTTTCCTCCTCTTCTTGGACAACTCTTCGAGATGCTTCTGAAACTCGACTGTCATCCTTGGGCCCAGAAAATAACTGTTCTTCCTCCTCCTATAAAAAGAGAACACAAAAATAGCCTGAAATTTTAAAACAGAAAAGTATGTGTTCCCAACTATGGTTTTCTTCAATATGACGAAGTATCATACCCTAAGATCAACACCACTAACAGCCGTAACATCATTAAGCTGATCAATGCTTGGTTCCATAGATGACATCTTTTGTTTCTTACTGTAGGATAGCAAGCAGATATGCATATCAAAATCAGTAATAGACAGCAATAACTAACCCAGAAGAAAAAAATTGAACAAGCAAAATACTACGACTCACCTTGGAGGAGGAGGTGAAGAACCAAGTGCCTCAAGTGGTTTCTTCTGGCCAAGAGGAGGTTTTTTTAGTGGTGTCTTTGACATGACACCAGAAGTGCTAGCTGGGATCTGAGAGCTAACCTAATAAAATTGAAAAGGAGGCAAGGAAATAGAGTATCAGCGAAGTATTAAGATATCATTAAAAACGGCGATGGAACATGCCCTTGCAAACAGAACAGTGACTTGTTTTTCAAGAAAAATTTACACAAAAAAGAAAGAAAGAATGAATTCATACTACGTAACAGCCAAATGCATTAAAAAGTAGCATGAAATGGAACCTAACGCAAAATTATTTGTTACTCTATTAAAGAACAGGAATCAACTAACTTTCAGTTGGTTGCCAACTGTGTTCATACAGTTTTGACAGTTACAAAACAGTTAGCAACTTACTGAAATTAGTTGAGCCCTATCCTTTAATACTCTCTCCACATGAAGGGAGAGAATGCTGTTAGAAGCTACAAATCCTAACAGCCCTATTTAGATCTGATAATATAGTACCATAAATTGACTCTTGATTATTGACAATATAAAAATTTCAGACTAGTTTCAATCAGTTCTTGGTTGCTTGTTTTCTTTCATATATATATATATATATGATAGAGAGAGAGAGAGAGAGAGAGCGAGAGAGAGAGAAATCCTCTAAATCAAAAGAACAAAAAATAAACAAAACAAGAAAAGGAGAACGTGAATATAGCAAAGCTTCCCGATCTCTCAGAAAGACGTTTTCTTTAAACAATTCAAGCAGATTAATACTGTTTGGGTGCATCATGCTCATGACCATGAAAACAAAAAAGAACATTTGGATATTATTTGATCCCCAAAATTTTAGGCACTACTTCTTTAGGCAAAAGACATGCAAATTAGTTTGTAACTTACAGAGACAGTTGGATCTGGTTGAGATGCAAAATGGGAAGCAGTATTTGGCGCAAGCAAGCTAGCAGATGTTGTATGTGCCATGCTAGTGGATGCTAAAGAACCTCTTGAAAACTCGTCCTTTACAGTGCCTTGATTGATACCACTACCCTGTTCATTTTGACCAGAATTAACAGAAGGCAACCCATGCAACTTAGATAAATGATGCCTATGTTGCTGCTCGATAGAAAGGTCATTGGGTTCCTTTTTTACATATGAAGTAGATGAAAACAAGCCCGAATTTTGTTCTGCTGGCGTTTGCCAAGAATTTGAAGTTTGGTGTGATGTTGTATTGTTTACCACAGTTGACACCGATCCACCTGGCATTCTCTTAGGATCATTGAAAGAACTTTGACGTTCTGCACCTAAGTGATTTATACTGATGCTCTGATGTGGAATTTGCCTCATGTGTGAATCATGAGGATGAGATTGTGGTCTGAAAGATGATGATGAACTAGTGGTTGTCCCGGAAAAATGGCTGTAGTTACCACCACTGCCTCCATATGTCGACGGGAAATGTATATGCTGTTGTTGCTGCTTATTAAGGCCTTGCATATGAACGGCGGATCTTTCAGTTTCTTGACTAACAGCAATAGAGCTGGATGTTGGTAATTGATTTGATTGCACTACTCGAACATCATGTTCCTGAGGTTTTTTAGCACTGATGTCCATAGTTGAATAGGTTGGCTCACTCTTCACTTGGATAGCTGAAGAAGCATTATGAGAATGGTCTGCAGCAGCATTCATACTTCTCTGATGCAGTTGAGCTAATGCATGGGGATCATTAAATTTTGTTGCACTGGAAGTAACAGTTGGCATCCTTACAGGGGGCTGCTGTCCAGAAGAACCTGTGTTGGTTTTTGTCTGCAAGAAAAAGGATGGTTCTTAACATAATGTTGAAATCTATCTTAAGAAAAAACATCTGTAAGACTAAGTAACCCATCTATTCTACCTACCTGTTGTTGCACTTTCGTTAATGCTATCCTAAGCATCTGATCCCCCACAATCCCTTTCATAAGCCGTACAAAATGTTCTTTAGGTATTTCATCTCTCTAGATAAATGACAACAAAATTGACAATGAAAAACTTAGTAATATGAAAAAGCCTTGCACAACAAACTTTAGCAGTTCAGCACGGAAGGGAAAAAGGGCATGATAGTGATACTGGTCTGAGAAACCCACCTTCAATTTATTAAATAAAGTTTGAAGTTGCATGGCTCTGTCCTTGGGAAGTTGGGGAATCAATATAGGGAGCAACATGCCAAATGGTACCTGTTTACTACGATTGACTTGGCTACTCGGTTGTTCATTGACCGAAGCCTGTTGATTACTCATCTGCTGCAGCTTTGCATACTGAGATTGTTCATTGGGATTATTTGTTTTGATTGCCTCGTTGTTAAAAGCGGGATCTTTTTCAGATTTGATAACTTCGTTTGTTTGAGATTGTTGATGAGAAACAGGTAAAGTCTGGCGTTGGAGAGATTCGTCTTGAGATTGGTTGTGTGATAAAGTAAGATTACTTGCATCCTGTGAGGTAACATTCTGTATCGGTTCCACGACAGGTCCTTGTTGTTTTATCTCCGTTTCGGAAGAAGGTTGATCTTGCTGTTGTTCAATTTTAGGCTCCTGATTTTGACAGTCAGTCTGGATGTCGTGGCTCGAAGTTGGCCACGTTTGTAATGATTGACTGAATGAATTATTGCTTCCTTCAACAAACAAAAAATGAAGCAATCATCATAGATACCACTATGTATATGAATGTGATTAAGAATTTATGGAGTAAACAGAAAATTTTAAAATATTAGGGGAAAATAATGAATACCTGCGTCAGAATCAGAAAGGTGAGAATTAGAAGCATCACCGCCAATGTCTCGATTCAATGCAGCTTGGAACGCTTCCACATCTGCGCCTGAATGCATAGTTTCATCCTCGTCATCTTCGAGAAGCTTCACTATAGATGGGTCCATAGCAAAGCAACGTTTTCTGCAATTCAGAATTTCAAATTTATTTTGAATTCAGAAATATTAGGGGAAAATGACATGAACAAATAGAGGAACAAGATAACTGAAGATCGAGATTACCCGAACGATTTGTAGAAAGGAACCCGAGAGAATGGAAATCGCGAGTTTGTGTATAATCGCAGGAGAGAGCTCTTTTCAGACCTTTTCTTATAAATGTTCAACCCCAAATATATATATATATATATATATATATATATATATATATATATATATATATATATAAATAAATATATATATATATATATATATATATATATATATATATATATATATATATATATATGCTAACTTAAATAAAATAAAATAAAAGGTTTACTCAACAAACAAAAAAAACGAGTTAACAAAAACTCACCATGAGTAATAATAATTTAATAAAAAGATTAAATTTTAGTATTTCTTTGATAAATAAGATTTAATTTTTTTTAGGGAAAGATTTAGTTATTATTTTTTTAAAAATGATTTAGTTATTATAATGATAAATGATAACAAAAAATTTATTTTTTTCAAAGAAAAAAATCATTTATTTATTAATATAAAGACTATCGGTACTCTATAATTTTTTTAGTAACACATAAAATTGTCCTTTTTTATTATGTTACACTATTTTGTGTGTCATTTTATGTTAAGCATAAAATCTTTCAGTCAAGTAGTCTGGCGGCTAGAAAAATTCACCATAAAGGTGAATAAGTGGGGTTTCAGAGGGTTGAATACTCACTCATATATATATATATATATATATATATATATATATATATATATGCATTATCCTTTTTTTTTTGTTACAAAAGAGGGTATGCATTATCATTTATTCCAAAGATGGATACAACAATCATTTATGAAGATGATACGACATGCATTGCTATACTGAAATACATATACATTGAATGTGTTTGATTAATGCCCTTGATTCGACACATACAGAATAATACGACGTACATTGAAGGAGACCGAACAAAATATATTTCTCCAAGATTTTTTTTTCACTAATGATCTTCAAAATAATGGTGATGTTAACATTCAACAAATTATTTTATGCGAGAATCTTGCAAACCTCTTTACAAAGTAAATCTGAAGTAATTTTTTTGCGAAACTGGTACATAAGATTGCTCTTCGTCGTCTCAGATATAATTGTCATCATGTGGAGAAATAAACATCTCCTATACTTTTTTCCTCGTAAGACCATTTTTAAGACCATTGAATTTTCCTGGCGGGGATTTTAATGAGGCAATTCACACAAAAATTATATTGTACACTTTTTCCTTGACTAAATTTTTTTTTGGATGTTGTACTTTTTTTTCTCCACGTGAATTTTTTCCATTGATTTTTTTTGTCTTAGTAAGATTTTAATAAGGTATATCTTTAATAAACATCTAATGAAATTTTTTATAAATATTATAAGTCGATGTTCATTGTTTATTAGGTTATTGAGTCATATTATTGGCTCATATTGAGACTCGTATCTAAAACTTTTGTGGCCTAAAGGCAAAGATACAATTTATTTCCAAATAGGTAATATAAAATGTTTGAATTCATAAATTATGAAAATATTTTCTAATAGGTATATAAAAAGTTTGAATTCATAAATTATGAAAGTAATTTGCTTGAAGATGATAATTTTAATTGCGTTAAGAAATAATCTAATAAAAAGTTCATAATTCATACAAAAAACATTGATTTTTTTGTTTAATATCCATTGCCCATACAAAACAATTCCTACGAGAATTTTAAATGCAAAGTCACTATTAATAATGTCTACATCAATATGTTTTATCATATATTTCTCAACACATGAAATGGCTAGCCTTTCAACCTTTGTTGTGACGTCATTGATGATCTAAAGTACCTTTTCAATAATTTTAACTTCGAAAAACTTGTTTCTACTGATGCAACAATCACTGACATAGTTATGAAAATTTGATAAGCAATTGAAACATTTGGATAATAAGATGTCTTTGAAAATTTCAAATGCTTACATCAAAATATTTGACAAAGTCATTTACAACACTTTCAATTCAAAAAAAATATATTTTGCGCATCAACATTCAACAAATCCTTATGATCAAACGCAACCTTAAGATGTCGCTAGAACCATTTTTCTTCTTTCTCTTTATGTGACAATTGTCCTTTTCTCATGTGCCTTTCTATTTTGTTATATGATGCAACAATATTGTTGTTGCGAATTAGAGATTTGAATTTCCTTTAGTAATATCATATGATAACTTTTAAATGAAACAGTAAAGAACTAATCTGATTACTAACAACAATACTCCCTTTAGAATTTAAGTATTTTTTTTAGCTTAATGGACCTCTATTTTTTTTTTTAATATTTTGTCGCACCAGTTGTAAACTTAGTCTTCAGGGCCTAGGACGGAAACTCTCCTCACTATGCCTCCCTATTTTTTTTTATAAAAATTTTGTGGCCCCAACTGCAAACTTATTATTGCCTAGGACAACATCCCTCCTCACTCCTCATTATGCCTCAAATGGGACTTGAATCATATCATTGTATTTTTCTATAAACAGATCTCACCTATAACATGAATATACACATCATATATACTCTCCTTTATCTTTTGCTCCTCTCTATTCTTGTTCTTGTACAAATAGTCTTGTAAGAGGGAGCAAATATTGTTTTTTTTGTCCTGTCAATTAGTCTCGATGGTTGGCTGACTCGTAAGAGGGAGCAAATAATTTAAAGTTCGACCGTTAAGTAAGTAAAACTTGACCAAAAAATTGGAATTTGGATTCTCTCAAACGATTTACCATTTTAGTAAAACTCATTATCCCCTTGAACTAAATAACTTGTTTGTATTGTATATTGTTTTTACCACTAAAAAGGTGATTTGTAGTTATAAAACAAATTTCATAGTGTAATCCTCTGACAACATGGTAAAACATTTTGTTTATTGCTAATTTCTTATCTAAATAATAATGAAAAGTAACCTCAATCAAAATCCTATCGAAACTTAAATTAGTCTCCAAAAAGTAACCACCAAGACAATCTTAATATAATCGACACACACTCTTAATAAATAAAGCATTCTATGAGTGATCAAAGATGAGTTACCCTCGATATCTATAAGTGATCAAATTGATTCTACGATGAGAAGTTAAGATCATCTAACAAGAGGATTAAGTACCTGTCCAACAAAAATGATTGTTTCAGTTGAATCTTCTCTAATTAAAAATAAGAAAGGATGATCAGCTACAAAGTCTAATGGTTCACCCATACGCATGCAAAATGTCACTGCAGCAGCACTAGCCGAAGCAACTTTAGTGCCTTTCTCATTTACTTCAATGAAATACTTCTGAAATATGTTGGAAACAAAAAGGTTTCGACCCGCAAGAGAGTCCACCATTTTTGTCAAACCCCCGGGAGAGAAAGGTAAAGTCACTCCTAACTCCTTCAGCATATCAGAAGTTTCAAGCCAAATTGAAAATTTGAATCTTGGAATTTTGAAGTTTCTCACTTTCTTTTGAATAAGTGGAAGATTGTTTTCTAGTAACTCAAATTTAGAAGCCATGTTCTCAATCAAATCTGTCAATCCATCTTTTGCATCTGGAAGAAAAATGTACATGGAGAAATGACGATTATCTTCACCTTTGCCCGTAAGGAAGACAAAGTACTTTGAAATCATCGAAAACACTAATATATTGATCCTCCTTGTTGGTCATGAAGGGAACTTTGACTGAGCTGCCATTTAGAAAGTGGAAATCATCGTCTTTCGTCATCCGAATGACAAATGGATCATCCCATGCTCCTTTAAAGTGCATTGCATTGGTAAATACGAGTCTGGTTAAGTTGTTAACTGATCTTGAAGGAAGAATTTCTTTAATAGATCAATTGAATTATTTTCACAGTTATTTCAATATAATAAATTAACTTTTCACATTACGGTGAAAAACAACAAGGAGAGGACAGTTGAATTTGTGAATTATTTTCATAGAAGTTGAGAACAAACACTTCCAAGATCCAAATCCAGTTCGCATAATATCCAAAATCGACATTATAGCCATTAATCAAACACCACTTAAAAACAAGTGCAAGAAATGCATTAACAACTACAACACTTAAACAACCAAAAACTTTAGAAAATACCTTATTGTGACACAATTATATATAAAAAAGACAATGGATATACATACCTTGTTTTGGAAATCAACAGAAGCCAAATTGGCTTTGTAATCAGTAGCTACGATTTGTTTGAAGGAAGGTTGAAGAGAAAGGGTTTGTTCAACCCACACGCCATTGACAAAAGAGAGGCGAGGTCCACAGGTGGCAGAAGCATCCTTGAGTACGACTGAAAGGAGATGAGAGGCGAAGGAGTTGAGATGTTCTGTGGATTTGGATCCGAGGAAGTCGAGAAGCTCTTGTTGTGTGGAACCCTCAGAGCCAGCAGCGATGATGCTCAGCACGGTGTGTAGCGTCAATGGCGAAAACACAACATTCTTTTCTTTAAAATTTTGTTTGGAGAACAAATGGCTGGCCATGGTCATGGAAACCTTTGTTAGGTCGTTGATTATATCACCAGACACTTCATCGCCAGGCTTTGAGTCTGCAGCTGCGGAGTGATGCTTCGGCAACCACTGAGACCTTCTATGTCCGCTCCTCCAGATATGGCTCTTCCACTCCACTCTCTTCCTCACCTTCCGCTCCGATGTTTTGTTCTCTAAATCCCTCCCTGTGCTGCCATTATGGCTCCTACTGTTTTTGCGCTTCTGTTTGTGTCGGATTTGAATTTTCTTTAACCGTTTCCGAGGAGAGCAGTGAGAAGGTGGTGGAGGAGAGATGGTGAGGTGGCTCCGTTGAGGGCTAGAGGATGGAGAGACGGCCCATATTCCAGAACAAGAACAGAGAGTAAGTAACTGAATTAGGGTTTGTCACTGTATCTATCATTTCCCTTATATTATATTATATAGAAAACGTTAACTTGCAAATCAAGTTTGTGAAAAAATAACTTGCTAATCAAGGCAATCCCATCAAGTTGTTTATTTTTCTACCATATCTTTTATTTAATTTTTTCTACCGTATCTAATCAGCCAATTTTTCTAGAAAACAAAATAGAAGTGCCTGTTACAAACACAATTAATACAAATTTTTCTATGGAAAGGCAAATAAAAATCATGAAGGCTGAATAAGATCAATGTTTCTCTACTTAATTAAAGCAGTTTTAATGGTGAGGCCAAGGTTGCGTTTAAAAAATTTAAAATGTGATGATATTCGATTAACTACGGCAGGCAAAGCTCATACAAAATTTTCTATTGATTTTTTTTTTTGACAATATAATCGAAGACACGTCCACTAACATAAAATTTGACGCTCTTGCTAAGTGAAGAGCAACAAAATCAGATTGTCTCCTAACTAAACTAAGTGAAGAGCAACAAAATACAGATATTTTGTTCTCCTCAAATTAAAGCTAAAGTTCATGCATTTGAGGTTGGCCGATTATAGCAAAAGATTTGGTGGTTCTTGAGAACTTAAATCTAAAGCTTATATGTTTGAGTTTGGTCGACCATAGCAAAAGATTTTGTGGTTCTTGAAAACCCAAAGCTAAAGGAAGTCAACTTATCTTTAGACAAGAAAATTGAGCATGATTGTTCCTTAATGAACATATAACAAGTGTGGTAATAGGTGTTCTACTTGCATGTGAATAATGAAGAAGTTCTGCTTGATTATTCCTGTCATGGCTGCTGCCATTTGTTTACTGCTTCTATTTTAAAATGTTTGGGTTGACTGATTGAAGTGCTTGCCCGGTTATATGAGTACTTAGTAGCTACTAGTTGAACAAGGGAGACCTTGGGTATGGAATTTATTACAAAAACAAGTACCTAATATCATATTAGTAATTGATTAATATCAGGTAATGATGAACCAATTATTTTGGCATAAAATGAATTCATAAGTTCATTAAAGCAAATTAATCGATTATTATGACAGAATAGAGGCGAAATGTACAAAAGTTGAAGGTTTCGGTTACTTAATCTAGTATTGAATTAGAAAAAATACAAAATTATGAGTTGTTACATTCTACCTCTCTTAAAATAATCGCGTCCTCGAAATTCAATTGAAGACTGGACAAATAAACATTTCAATTTGAATTAAAAATCAAGTTTACCAATAGTTAAGAATTGGATTTAGTTTTGGCACGAATGGAAATATGATTGATATTACTAACTCAAGTTCAGGCATAAAGGTAACTTGGGGTTTACAATGGAACACCCCAGTCGGAAACGAAAATAACAATAAAATGAATTAAAGCAAAACATCAAAACAGTAGAAGCTTGGGCCCTAATCTAACTCTCTGCTCCGTGGACTCATAACCGACATG
>Ga0209282_1001133_pt1 | contig 14225 bp, 13 predicted proteins | sample Mtrugardesep15_FD_187529 | JGI IMG/M metagenome (GOLD analysis project Ga0209282, IMG submission 187529) | Root nodule microbial communities of legume samples collected from California, USA - M. trunc garden sep15 (SPAdes) (version 2) | ecosystem: Host-associated > Plants > Roots > Nodule...
AATTATCTTGGTTCATTTTACGGAATAATCCCGAGTGGAGTAACCCCGAAATATATTCCCATACATGACCGATGAAACCTAGCTAGGGTACATCAGACTCCCTCAGTGTCGTGCGGGCCTACCTTGCAAAGCGTGTCCCGTCCCCCTGACGTGAACCTCTTGTATCCCCCTGGCGTGGATAGCAAGAGACACGACACCTACATCTTGCTTAAAGTCTTAACATACATAAAGTTCTTATCATACGTGGAAGCTTAAACTTAACTTATGTGAATGGTCACCACGAGTCCGTGATCTACTCGTTTAGCGGTGGGCCACCACTTGCTGATCTTAACATTATATAGCTTAACATACTAGTTCTCAACGATTTATGTCGAGGCTCTATGGTTTTTCCCATTCTTAGACATGTTTCCTACCCGAGCATAATCACGAATATTATCGTGCTCTCATGTACCACTCATCCTTGGAGAAATATTAACGTTACTCATGCAATTCATTTGTCATATCTTTACATGTATTGCACATTAGTTTCTTGACATTGAGGTTTCGTTAAAGTTATAAAAGGTTGCAAGGGAAAGCATCAGACGACATTCTGGACCACAAGAACAATTTTTAAGGTATGCTGTCCAGGTGCAGTTCGCTTAAGCGAACCTCTAAGCGAACAGTTTGCTTACGAGTTCGCTTGAGCAAAACTCTGAGCGAATAATAAGTTTGGTTCGACATTTTGTTCGCTTAAGCGAACTCAGTTCGCTTCAAGCGAAGTTCATCAGTCCAGAATGCAGAAAATCGTGATTTTAACACAAAAACCCTAAATGTCAAGTTCCAATGCACCCAATACATCCATAGTGCCTGAAAAACAGTTTAGGAACAATGTATGGCAACATTTCACATATCTCCAAAGATTAATAGCAAAAGGGGCAACTAAAACCTAAACTAACATTTCATAATTTCTTACATAAGATTGCACAAACCCATAGGTAGGAAATCTATCTATAGAACTCACATTACAGTTTCTGAAATCTTCCCAAGGTTCCAAATCTAAGCCAACAAAACCCTAGTTGCTGCTCTCCTATTCAAGCTTGCTGCAAAGTGCTCAAGATGCAACACAAATAACCATCTTCTTCACATGAGCACCAACCCAGATTTTGCACAATTCATTCACTACATAAACTCATGCTTGCAAACTTCCAATAATTACAAATGGGAGGGAAGACTCGGCTAAGAGGAAGAAAGGAAGGATATTAGGCTTGTTATGACATCTTATTGACCCAAAGATCACGTCTATTAGCTTGCATGTTGGAAAGGATTAGAAATGAGTGAGAAAGGGATGGTTTTAGGTGAAAAGAGAGATAACCGAAATGGAGTTTAAAGAGATGGAGGGAGCAGATCTGTTTTAGTGAGAGTGGGCTAGAGAAATGAAGGGAGAAATGGGGTTTTGATCCTTTTATAGTCTTAACTACCAATTATCATTTTCCCCTTCTTAGTATAAGTTTTGTTAAGACACGTTAAAACCGATACTGATAACTGAACATGTGTGTCTAATTGACATTGTAGGTTAAATATACTTCGTCATATGATCAACTCTTCTTAAATATATCTTACCTGACGCATTTAACTGACTTTGCAGTCTAGTGAGAATTAGAGGGACGTTTCAGACTCATGTTATTACATCTGATTCAATTTACACTTAAAGATGGTTTGCATTTTATTTTTATCTATAGATGCGACAATCAGTATTATAAATTCATACATACAAATTAAAAGATTCTTGGGTTTGACCCAAGATTCCTCTCCATAGTATGAGTTTTGCCACTTAACTTTTGTTATCTTCTCTTTTGTTGTTCTTTATTTTGGTACTATAACTTTTGTAGCTCCGTAAATTCTATCATGAACCGTCAATACATTCCTAAGGGTTTAGAGACCCTCCAGAAGGGCCTGAAAGCACTCATAAAGGTGTCAACGCCTTCCCAAAGGGCCTCAAGGCCTAGGCGCTCCCTTTTAGGGTCGCCGCCTCAACTAGCTTCTAGAAGGCTCTAGAGCTCGGCAGAAAGACTTAAATGTCCTCATTGCTTGAGACTTAAGTCACGAGAAATCAAACTCATAACAGACTATAAATACCACGTTTGAGAGCCTTCTCAATACATGACCAATATAGTACTAAACCCAAATATCATATATTGTACTTATCACAAGTACATATCCTTACACACCTTGTCCCGAACATTAATCTATGCTGGTTTTAATATATCTCATTTTTACGTAAAAAAATGTTTTTGAAATTCTTTTATAAAGGTAAATGCATAAAGATTTCTGATTATACTATATTGGTTTTATAGGATTATATTTTTATCAATGGATTTAGGATAAAGATATGACTTTTGCTTCGGCGGTTTAGTTAGACTTTAGAGCTTCTCCATGCGACTATCCTTTATATTTTTAATTCAATAATCAACAGACGATTTCCTATCGTATACGTATGTCATTTATTTATTATGCTATAAATATGAGACTTAAGTTTCACCAATTTTACAACAAAAAACAAAATGGCTTTAAAGGTTGGAACCATGCTTCTTGTCTTCGTTTGTGGTAAATCTTGAACTCACCTCTCTTTCTTTCAACATAATGTTTTTTGTTTCTTTTAGAAATTTATGGTAAACTTTGTATAGATATAGAAATAGATTGCAATAAATTTAGCTTAACATTGAGACTAACTTACTAAGTTTGAGTAAATTTCCTTAAAAAAAAAAGTTTGAGTAAATTATATTGCAATCTAATTAAAAAAGTAATCTAATTTTCTTGTTTATGATCCAGGTGCAATTCTTTTAGGAGGCAATTTGAAAAATGTTGATGCACAAAAAGTTTGCCCACAATTTTGCTATGATTCAGTTGCATATATGACTTGCCCTTCTTCAGGTGATAAACACCTCGATCCAGCATGCAATTGTTGCATTGCATCAACTGGATGTGTACTTTATGAAGCAGATGGAACTCGTATTTGTACTGCTGATTGAAATATGATTATGATGTGAATGTCTCTATTCACATACATAAATACATATCACTTTTCTGAATTTCAATAATTTATGTTGTAATATGTGTGATAAAAAAATTGTAATCATTTGAAAGCATATGGAACTCCTATTTGTATGTAATATGAATATGGATATGGATTGATGTGATGTGAAATGCGCATTCACATACACAAAGACCACTCTTTTGAATTTCAATAATTATGTTGTAATATGTGTGATAAAAAATTATAATAAATTGTATTTATAAAAAGAGAAATGATATTTGTACAACTATTTTGTAACAACTTTTGTGACAACTTTCTCTCTCATACTCACATATGTTTTTACTTTATCTCCCTATTGCTTTGATTTTCGTGCCAAAACCTATATTTTCTTTGTAAATTTATGGTTGTCAAGTAAGTTGTCTATCAAATGATTGTTCAAATAACACACCTCTTATAAAAAATACAACTACTCTAGGCTTTACTTTCATGTTTTATGTCTTCAATATTATCATTTTTTTTTCCTTCAAAAAAAAATATTTTTTTGTCAAAAAAATGTCTCTAATAATTCATTGTGTTTTGGGTTTAATATTGATTACAAATCCTCATGTGCTATATAATAGAATTAACATAACAAAACTCAATTTCAAGGTCACTGAGCATAGCTCAGTCAACAGTGACACTAGAGTAGGTATGGGTCGAAGTTTGAACCTCAAATTTGTCATTTAATCTCTTTTAAAGGATGAATTTTTAACCATTATACTATAAAAAAAGAAATTCATGGAACAATCTCAACCGAAAAAAGTACATAGACCAAACCGTCAATGTCTAAAACATAGATTTCTCTTTATTTCATTCGTTTTAGAACTAGTATAGTGAAAGTACTATTTTGATTACATAATTAATTGTTTCAAATTAATACAATAAAAAATAATCATTCAATAAAGAAAATATATTGAGGAATGAGAAAGGGTGAACCCTGAAAGCGGGCTTGGTAGACAACTCTGTAGAGTTTGTTTTTCTTCTTCCGCCTATTTGAAACATAAGTAGTGAATGAGGCATCATAATCAATCTTCTCATTATTCATCAACTTTTGATCTAACTCGAGGTCTTTTGGCAAAACTGGGCAATTATGGGGTGGATAGTTAGAGAGATCATCCATTAGCCTGTTCTGATTGTTATCATTACCTATTTTGACAATTGGTAATTTATTCTGACTATTATCAACCACATTCTCAACAACCTCTAACTCTACTAACTTTGCTGACATGACACATTAATTACCACATGGACAATGGTGTCAGACGCTTCTAATTGGTCTTGATTAATCAATGAACAACTTTTTTCTCTCTTCTTCTCCGACTATCTTGTCTCCATTGTCCAATCTTTTTCTTCATTCTTCTTAACCAAAATTCTATAATCTTTCCATCACTAATCATAATCTTATTTTCTTATCAATTACATTTGTTTCCTAAATCCCTTAATTTCTCTGAAAGAGAATCCTAAATCCTTGGATTTCCAAAACATGAATTTGTTCCTTTACGAAAAATTAAATGATCGTGGTTGAAACTTGATCAAGAATAGTATGAAAAAATTGTTTCTAATAAGCTAATTAGAATTTGTTTTTATGTTTTAGATGGATGAATATTACCTGGATTATGAGTTTGTTTTGATTTGTGGAGGGACCACTTTGATAGAAATCGGATAAAGACAACGACTAATTTGCGATGAAGTAGATAAGGTTAGCAAGTATTTTGGCAGAAAACTCAAACTAATATAGTTAACATGCCATATCAACACAATTAACAGTGTTACATAAAGTATACTGACGAAGGTGTCAAATTGAGAAAAGTTTGACAAAGAGATAGATGATTTTTAGATGCTAATAGAGTCAACGACTAGTTTGAAAATGTGATAGAAAGACATGGACCAACTAATGGTTTACACGATATAAGGGAAAGTAACTTAATAAATATAATAGATTGATAATGTAATAGAAAAAGAGATAAAAAGAAATGTGATATTGAAATAAAAATGGCAATAAAAAAAGGTTAAACTGTACTTTTCGCTCCCTAATGTCATGATTTTGGCCCCTATTAAAAAAAATGGCAAAGTGACCCTCCATGTTTAGAGAAATATGTTTTTTTGACCCCCTAACATAAGGGAAATATGTTTTTTGACCCCTTATCTTTACGAAAAGTTGCGATTATGGTCCCTTTTTTGGGACACGTGGCGTCTTTTAAGCAATTTTGGGATGAAAGGGGCCAAAATCGTATTTTTTTTAATAGAGAACCAAAATCGCAATATTTTAAAACTTCGGAACCGAAAAGTACAGTTTAGCCTAAAAAAACCCGGTGGTAATAAGAAAGGTGTAGGAGAGGACATTTTGCATCCATATACCATGTCATAGACTCACCTGTCAACCAATCACACATGCTATCCAACTCTCTTACATAGCCTCCACTTTCACTTTGATTAAGCTCTGCCTTAATACAAGCCAAACATGAGTAACTGGGGAAGGGTTTTGGCCAGTGGAAATTGCTGAAGAAAAAGAAAAAAAACATCTTGATCATCATATCTTCCTTCTTCTTGTTGACTCACACAGGTGAGTATCACTTACTTTTTAAGATTGCATGTTTCAATTTTGAGGCATTTTCATGTTAGATTGAGTATTTATTCTTGTCTTTGAAAGATTTGTTTCATTTAAGAAGATCTTATGCATGCAATGCATGATCATATTGTTTTGATATTTGTTAGTGTTTAAAATGCAGAAAAATGAAGGATTTAATCAGCAATCTACCTGATTCACTTATAACTCACATTATATCTTGTCTTCCTACAAAAGATGCAGTTCGTACAAGTGTGTTATCTAAGAAATGGATAAACCATTGGATTTCCATCACCAAGCTAGATTTTGATGATGGTTTGTTCTATTCTCAAACGAGGAATAAATCAGGTGCAAAACAAAATTTTATAAACTTTGTCAATAGGACTCTTCTTTTTACACCAAGATACAATGTGGAAAATTTATCTCTTGTCATCACTAAAGATTATGATACATCTCTTCTAAATGCATGGATCTTTTGCATCTTGGAGAAATGTGTAAAAAAAATTTGTATCCATGCAATTTGTGAAGTCCCTTTCTCTACTCTTACATCTCACTACCTTTTTTATCATTCCAATTATTTAGAAGAATTGGTGCTTAAAATGTGTTGTTGTGCTATCAAAGTTCCTCCAAGTCCTTATGGTTATTTTACTTTTGGAAGCCTTAAAGTCCTCAACTTGTGTGCTGTTATATTTACCATTGAGGAATCTCTGGTTATTTGTTTACCAGTATTGACAAAGTTTAAGACAAAAAACTGCTTTTGGTTAAGTGCTTATGATGTCACTATTGAAGCGTCTCAGCTTAAAACTGTTTGCATAAAAGAAGACTTTAAGCCGTCAACTTGGGAGCTACGTAACTGCGAAATCAAATTTTCTGCTTCATGTTTGAAAGAATTTACTTATTGTGGTCATGATGGCATAATGCAACCCATTGTTTTGTCAAATCCATCAGTAGCTTATAATGCTTATGTTAACATCATTATCTATAAGCGTGGGAGTATTGTTGATCGAGAAATTGGATCAGGTGCTTGTCTCCTTCTTAAACAATTCAGTCAAGTGAAGTGTATCAAATTTCATATATGGGGGGAGGTAAGACTATATCATTTAACCTAATCTAATGCTGAATATGTAGGTGCCTGTTTTCAAGCACGACACTGGTACCTATATAAGTGTCCGTTGATTGAATGTAATTACTTGTGTCACTGTCAGACACCACGACACGCCTTTGATCCGTGCATGTTTGGATTGATGGTGAGGTTGACATAATCATGGTGCGCCAATGTAAATTTTGCAAAAGCTAGTACTCTTTGGAGCTTCATAAAACCACTGTGCCACTATGATTTTGTTAAGTTCACTGTCAATCCAAACATATACAAAGTGCTGTCGCAACATAAGTTGGTGCTAAGCATTGAATATATTCTTACATATTCACTATGATTTTGTCATAAATTTGTAGTTCGCATATATTGCTACATATAAAAGAGATGTTTTCTCAAGCATAAGTTTGTTCTCTTCAAAGGTTTGAAGTTTTTGTTTTTGGCATTCAAAATAAAAAATACAAATAAGTTTCCTTAATGTTTGTCATCCAGGCTCTGACACAACAAAAAATAGCAGTTTTACCTACATTTGCAATGTTGAGCCATTTGGATCTTGGCTTTGTTAGTGGTGGAGTTTTATTGAGTTTTCTTCAAAAGACTCCAGCTTTGAAGACTCTTGTTTTCCAGGTTCGTATTTAGCATACTTAATATACTTTAACGGGCTAATAATCATTTTGGCATTTGAATGTGTAACAAATAGCCACAATAGTCCCCTAATGTATCAAAATAGTCTATGATTGTGCAATATGTTAGTCAAAATAGTCCCTTATGTTAAAATGCTTCATTAATATCGTCACATTCGTCCCTCAATATACTCATTGTCATATTACTCTCAATAAGTACTTACCTACTGTCATATCAGTCCCTTATAAAAAGAGCTAATGTCAGCATTGAGAGATTATTTTGACTAACGAAGTGCACAATCAGAGACTATTTTAGAATTTTGATCGTTAAACATTCAGGAACAAAAATGACAATTACTCAATACTTTCACCTTTAATATCTCCCTCTTATTTGAACTTTGTTTGATTAACACTTCGTAGGGAATATCCAAATTCAACCAAGAGCTTATGAATTCTGCTGTTGTGCCCAATTGCTTAGCATCCACTCTCCAAGTTGTGAAATTTGATAATGCCCGTGGTTCAGAGCCTGAGCTGTTTTTGGCTGAATTTTTGATAGAAAATTGTAAAGTGCTTGAGAGGATGAGTTTCTCCCTTGTTGATGGTTGGAAGGGAAAATCTCAGGTCATCGAAGAATTTAAGGAGAAGCTGTACTTGTCTAAGAAAGAAGTCTCTTCTGTCATACTTGAATTTGATTAGCATGGTTGCAGAAACAAGTGGTTCAGATCTACAATGTTTCTTTTTCCTGCGTTATATAAGATGAAGATGATGTAGTAGACTACTATGTTTCTTTTGTTTACAATATGTGATGTTGTGGTGTAATTTTGTACCTGCAAGTAATTGTCTACAAATTATGACTATATTTTGTCCAAAAGATAGGTTAGTAGATTAGTTTTTGAGGGAGGTTAGTAAATTAGTAGCAAGCAAGTTTGTGTATATATTTTTGTTATAAAAACAAAGATGTAACTAGTGGTGTTATGTTATCTTGATGGAAAACTTTGCAAATATTATTGTGAAACGATTGTTAAGTTATTTTGTTGAAGCTGAGCAATACTCAACAGATTCTGGAAAGTAATACACATCAGTGCTGATTTGAATCTTACCTTATGACCGGAATCTTGGAATCATCTCCAAACTTCGCTGATTCTCCGAACTCGTAATCAAAGTTAAACAACCATTCCTTTGTTCCTATCATGTGATTGCTATACCCATAATCCAGAAACCAAACTTCATCCTTTTCACATCGGGTCCCAGCCGATGTCCCTAAAGGTGAGGTTATATGTCCGTAGCAATTGTGACATTTGTAGCATTCAACAAGTTTTTATCTTGTCTTCCTCTTCCACGCCCCCTTGATCCCGCACGACCCCTACCATGTCCATAACATCTGTTTGAGTTAGACATCTTTTGAGCTTGCTCCACATCTCTCTCTTTATGAGCATTCATTCTTGCTTCTTGAACAAGTAAACTACTATATAAATCATAAATGGATAAAGTTGTAACATCATCGGATTCTTAGTTGAATCTTGATGTCATGACAAGAGTTTCAAATTCTCTATGAAGTGTCATGTATAAGATGGGGTTCTCTGAAAAGTGGATCCAATGGATCATGATGTGTGTAGAAACAGTTGACTATTCCGTCATTGTGATCCACTGTCACCTTATCTTTTCATTCTGTGTGTTAAAGGATTATCGGCGTTGATCAAGAATGCTGAAAATAGAGGGGAGCTCCAAGGCGTCCGTGTTTGTCGTAGAGCCCCGAGGGTATCCCACTTACTTTTCGCTGATGATTTTTTTTGTTCTTTCAAGCAAAAGAGAGTCAAGCAATTGTGATGAAGCAGATATTAACAAAGTATGAGGAAGCGTCAGGTCAAGCTATTAGTCTCCCTAAGTTCGAAATATTCTATAGCAGAAATGTCCAAGATCCACTGCAACATTCCATCACAAACATCTTAGGGGTGCGAGCGGTTTTAGGTACTAGTAAGTATCTTGGATTGCCATCAATGGCCGGCCGCAGTAAAAAGGCAACCTTTAGTTTCATTAAGGATCGAGTGTGGCAGAAAGTTAGCAGTTGGAGTAGCAAATGTTTGTCCAAGGCAGGCAGAGAGGTTATGATCAAGTCTGTTTTACAAGCAATTCCTTCGTATGTTATGAGCATATTCAGGCTACCTAATTCACTCCTTGATGAAATTGAGAAGATGATGAACGCTTTCTGGTGGGGACATGGAGGTGCAAGTAATAAAGGGATGCATTGGCTATCTTGGGAAAAGTTATCAGTCCACAAAAATCATAGAGGAATGGGTTTTAAAGATTTGGCAGCATTTAATGTTGCAATGCTTGGTAAACAGGGATGGCAACTGCAAACGAATTCAGACAGTTTAGTCTCAAGAATTTTTAAAGTGCTCTACTGCCCGAATAGTAGTTATCTGGACTCTAAATTGGGGCATAATCCAAGCTTTGTTTGGCATAGCATTTTTAGCGCCAAGGTGGTTGTTCGGCAAGGTGTCCGCTGGAAGATTGGTTATGGTTTTAATATTCCTATTATCTGCGAGCCATGGATTGGGTCAGGATCTAACATCCCTCCTATTAGCCCTAAAATGTTGGCTCTTCAACCTTTTCCAATGGGTCATTTAATTGATCAAGATAAGGCCTGGAATGAATAATTGGTTCGACAGTTATTTGCAACTGAAACAGCACAAAATACTTTAAATACTCCCTCACACCAACAAGTCCAGATTGATAAGTTGGTCTGCAAGGCAGAGAGGAATGGGTGTTATTCTGTTAGAAGTGCTTACCGTATTTGCAAGGAAGATATTATAAACAATGATCATTTGCGAAAGCCTGGGTATTGGAGTGGTGTCTGAAAGTTGAAAGTACCTCCCAAAGTTAAGAATCTGGTGTGGAGAATTTGTAGAGATTGTTTTCCAACACGAGTGAAGTTGTGAAGCAGAGGCGTCAATTGCCCATCAACTTGTGTCATGTGTGAAGATCCCTCATGAAGATAGCTATCATATACTTTTTCATTGTAAAGTAGCAAATGATGTTTGGCTCGCAGCTAATGTTTGGCACTTGATTTCTCCGTCTCTGAATCATTTTGATAATGCATCAGATATAATTTTTAATTTGTTCCAAAAGTTGTCCACAACTCAGATCGAGAACATTGTCACTATAATGTGGAGCATCTGGAAAGCTATAAACCAAAAGTTATGGCAACATGTGTCAGACTCAAGTGTTACAATCCTGGAAAGAGCTAAACACATGTTAGAAGGCTGGAGGAATGCTAACCGCAAACAAAGTCCTACAAGTCAGAATCCCACATCACCTGTTGCGAGTTCCTCCCAACACAATCTGTCTAACAGAGATATAGAATTCAAATGGCGGAAACCAAGGAGTGACAGATATAAATGTAATGTTGATGTCTCTTTCTCAAGTACCAGTAATAGGGTGGGATTAGGTATGTGCATTCGAGATTCAGAAGGAAACCATGTCCGCTCAAAAACCATGTGGCTCACTCCTTTGTGTTCTGTCGATACTGGGGAGGCTCTGGGATTATATCATGCAATTCAGTGGATACATGAACTTCAACTTGCAAATGTTGATTTTGAGGTTGACTCAAAGAGAGTAGCTGATTATTTCAACAAAGGTCGTGGAGATGTCACCGAATTTGGTTCTATTATGGATAGTAGCATCCAGTTCTGTAGTACCTATTTAACAAACTCTCATGTCGAATTTATTAAGAGGCAAGCAAATGAGGTTGCACATGTATTAGCTAAGGCAATCACATCTAGTACTCACTTCTGTATCTTTGATGTAACTCCAACATGTATTACTGTTTAATTTCTAATGAAATGATATGTTCTTTTCTCTAAAAAAAAAAAAAAGTTGAATACATAAATTGGTTTCAAACTTTATCCTCTTAGGATAAAACTTTTCTTTTGGTTAGTAAATAAAATGGCAAACACAACTTGATCAACTGCACCCATACCATATTGTATTGAATTGAGATGAGTTATAGTATTTTAGAATAATTATGTGTTTATCACTCCATATCACCATGTTGAATCGCACATCGTTTAAAAGAGAACTGCTATATGACACGACATATAGCATCCCACGAATTGCACGACACAACTTATCAGTCACGTGCACTTCCCATTGTTATCCATTATTTCCTTTTTTTACTCAAATTTGTTATTTAAAACAAACAATTAAAAATTGAATAAAAATATGCAGAAGTAAGATCACATTTATGTAGTTATCATTGCCGCTATGGTTGTTGTCTTCAAAGATACTAAATAGAGACACACTGCAACTACTACTCCATATTCTCAGTCTCATATTGCGCCATTGTCTCCCATCGTTGATGTTGTTGTTTACATATAGGGAAGGATGGATTATTTGACTTTTGCTCCATGCCAATATTCTTATTGATTTAGTTCAATAATCTACGCGTGATTATGTACGCTAATATTTTGTTATGTTATAAATATGAGACATAAGTTTCACCAGTTTTGCAAAGAAATATGGCTTTAAAGGTTGTGACTATCCTTCTTGTCCTCGTTTGTGGTAAATCTTGAACCCACCATCTCTCTTCCTTCAACATAAAGTTTTTGTTTCATTCTTCTTCTTTAAAGTAGTTGTTTTAGCAATTTATGCTATACTTTGTTTTGTATAGATATAGAAAGATATTGCACTGAATTTAGCTTAACATTTAAACTAACTTAAGGCATTCATCTGATCACGAGTTTCAAATTAGATCGTCTTGTTCCATTTTCCACTCCATCCGTCCCAAAAATCTTTATCTCTCTTTTAATCTTACATTCTATGGAAATGCTAATTAGTGCCAAGATTAATATAGAATTTATGTATTTGAAATTGGTGAAAAGTGGAATGTTTAATTTTATGAAAGTCAAAAAAAAATTGTGGTATGAAGAGAGAGAGAGTTATGAAAGTCAAAAAAATGTTTAATTTTTAATGAAAATTTTCTATTTTTGACATCCTTGACCAATGTCTTTAAGGCCACGAGGAGAGAGAGAGTTATGATAGAGACCAATAAAAAAAATTAAAAAAGATAATTCAAAACCCATTAATTTATGTGAAATATCTCATAACTCTACTTTTTTTTTAGGGACTAACTCTTTACTTCTCTTTTAATCTCTCTTTCAGATATTTTGTTTTTTTGTGCACTTTCCACACACGCCTCGTGTTGTAGAGAACCTTTGTTTGTTGTATAAGTTTATTTTGCTCCGTTAAAAATTTAATTTAATATTATTTATTTTTATTTTATATGTAATTAAACCGGTGTACTAAACTTTAAAACATATGATATGTTTAGCTAATATTTTTGAAATAAAAGGTATAATTGAGTAATTAAGGGTTTTTTGCGTTAACTCTTCGATTTTTAGGGGAAAATGATCCTGGTAATCTGGAGTTTGACAATGAGGTTAGGATAGTACGACCAAGATCAAGAATCAAATTCGAGTTCTTCTAAATGATTCATCATTGGTGAAACTCATTAAACAATTGAATTGAACTCAATTGTTTAGTTTAAGTAATTAAGGTTGATGTAACATAGACATTGAGTTTGAAACAATTTGTTCTTTTTTAAGTACTTCCCTTATACTTTAATAGGTACCCAAAATGAAAATTACCTAATTAAACTTTCGTTAGATTGCTAAATTGAGTCTCTTTTTTTCTGAAGAAAAAAAAATTGATCAAATTATAAATGTAAAAAATATTTCAATCTGACTTTCTTATTTATGATCCCAGGTTCAGTTCTTTTAGGAGGCAATCTGAAAAATGTCGATGCACAAAAAATTTGCCCACGGTTTTGCTATGATAATGTTGCATACATGACTTGCCCTTCCACAGGTGATAAACATCTCTACCCAAAATGCAATTGTTGCCTTGCATCAACTGGATGTGTACTTTATGAAATAGATGGAACTCGTATTTGTACTGCTGTTTGAAATAAATATAGTTGTGATGTGAATGTCTGTTCACATACACAGAGATCACTCTTCTGAATTTCAATAATTATGTTGTAAATTATAATGATTTGTAGTATGAAATACAAAACTATAGGTTTAAATTTTATGTTTGATTTCTTTAATCCACTATGCAATTGTTTCCTTACATCAACCGGATGTACAATTAAAAAGCATTTGGAACCCCAGTAATTTAAACCTATAGTTTTGTGGGTGCTCCCTAAGGATGTGTCGGATCATTGTCCTTTGGTGCTAAAGGTGGGAGGGTGGGATTGGGGGCCTAAACATTTCCGTTGTAATAACTTTTGGTTGGCCTATTGTGGAGGAGGAGTGGAGGAATCATAATCTTAGCGGTTGGATGGGCTTTATTTTGAAGGAAAAACTCAAAAAGTTAGAAATCCTCTTGAAAGAGTGGAATAAGGAAGAGTATGGTGGTATGGAGGATAAAATTATTAAATTGGTGGAAGAAATAGCGGAAGTGGATGTTAGGAGTGAGGTGGGAGCTTTAGGTGAGGTGGAGGTCCAACTTCGGAAGGATAAATTTGAAAGTCTTTGGAGGCTCTTAAGGGCTAAAGATTCTCTTATTGTGCAAAGATCTCGCTCAAAATGGCTAAAGGAAGGGGATGCCAATACTAAATACTTCCATAATTGTGTAAAAGGAAGGGCTAGCCGGAATCAAATTAAGGCTCTTTTTGTCGAAGGGGAGTGGGTGCAATCGCCTAGTGAGATTAGAAGGGTGGTGGTGGAGTACTTCTCTAATCATGTGTCTACGGAGAGGTGGGAACGGCCGAAGCTAGATGGAGTAAATTTTGATAGTGTGTCCGAAGGGTTGTGAAGGAGAGTGATGGTAATAAAAGCCCGGGTCCGGATGGTTTTAATTTTGCCTTTATTAAAGATTTTTGGTACTTGA
>Ga0209282_1001134_pt1 | contig 14224 bp, 4 predicted proteins | sample Mtrugardesep15_FD_187529 | JGI IMG/M metagenome (GOLD analysis project Ga0209282, IMG submission 187529) | Root nodule microbial communities of legume samples collected from California, USA - M. trunc garden sep15 (SPAdes) (version 2) | ecosystem: Host-associated > Plants > Roots > Nodule...
TAGAGTTTTTTTTTTTTTCGTGACAAAGATGTTGACAGAGTTGTGTTTGTGACCTAATTATACAGCAATGTCAAAGACATATTAATTTTTTGATCTCACTCTTTTGCTTATATTTAATTGATTCTTATATTTATATATTGATTATTATTTATAGAGATATTCTTATGCCAAATTTTACAACATTCTATTCAAATCCCCAAGTGCATGAATTAGAATTGAACCATCAAAAAAAGATCACACTTTATAGAACAATTCCATGCAAGGTATTTGGAATCGGTAAGTGGAGGAGCAACTGTAACGGAATTTGGACCTTCATTTGGGTGAACATAGAAGACGGAATCAGTGTTTTGTGGTGGTTGTTGAAGAATAGCAGGAGCTTGACGAGGAGGCATTGTGAAGAAGATGATGCGAAATCAAGCAAGAACGAAGAAAAACAAAGAAAAAAATCTTCAAGATCCGTGCAAAAACGAGAAACAGAGAACAACGAATGAAGATAAATCGTTGTTGAAGCAAAACAAGAAAGAAAATATGCAATCAAGGAACATATCAAGACGAGAAAAGGAGAAGATGAAAAATCTTCTTAGAACGAGAAACGAAGAAGATGAAGAAGCTTGAAGAACAAGCATCAATGGTGAGAGGTGTAACTGAATCGTAGCAACCTTTCTCTCATTTGGAGAGAAAAGGAAACTGATACCAAAATAAGAATAGAGAGAAAGAGTGTGAATTCTCATTAGAATGTAACAAAGAGTACATCAAGTATTTATACACTGTGATTGTACTATCTAAAACTGAATTGCACTACACTAATATAGCTAGGTGTGCTACACTAAATCATCTCTACAATGGTGACTTGCACTGCAAGCTATCAGTGTTACTAAGCTTTTGTTCCTTTTGTACTTCATTGTGCAATACATACCATCCTCAAATATATCTATCAGATTAAACTTACTATCTATATCTCTTAAATGTTTATCTTCAAAACATAGTCTATCTATCATACATAACCCTCAACTTCCTTATAACAATTTGATTATTTTAAAATCATACAAAGGACTGATAAAATTGATAAACTTATAGACCAAAATCAGTTTCAAGTAATACATTTAACAATTTGAATAAATGTAAACCACATATCACATCCAATGGCGGTTGTGCTAATTATTTTTATTGTCGATATCTTTAAGATGATTAACCTTCAATATCCTTTAAGAAAAACTCTTAACCTTTTTTTTCTTTTTCTTGTCTTGAATGCTTTAACTAAATTTATCATGCCATTAATTTGTTTAAAACCCAAAAGAATTTTTATATGTAGGCATTAAACTTTGGACAGAGTTATGTGGTCTCTACCTAGCCATTAATTAAACTTACTCGCAATCACCCAAAAGTGCTTGATAAGATGACACTCAATTTCTTTCACCTTAATAAGTGATTTCGAGTTTAAATTCGTGCTATGCAAATGCAGTCGTATTAAAACTCTCGCTCTTTAAGGAGAGTTTTGACGTGATGTGGTTCTATTCAACTTGAGAAATTAATCGAAGCTAAATATATGTCAACAAATAAGATGGCTCTTTCTCTCAAAAAAGATAAGATGGTTCAAAATTGTCCTCAAAGAACTATTATACAATGAGAAACATACAGAACAAAATACCAAATCAAGTACTCGTAATAGAAAACTAAAAAATGAAAATAAAAGGAAAGCCAAACAAGTGTTGGTAGTAACCAATCTAGCAATCATAATCATTTTTCATACATTCTAGCAATCATAATCATTTTTCATACATGTTTTACTATACAAAAATATAACAATATTAATGCAGAAAACTCAATGCAAGGCCAAATCTTTACCAAATATAACCTCCTTCAAAGTTTCAGTGTCAAATCTGGTGAAGATTTTTCTCTGTCTACACATGGATTCACCTCAGTGAGCATGAAATTCTGTTGAGCACCACCCGCGCCGGATTCTTGTCGAAAACTACCTGGCCACATCAACTTTGACTCCTCATCTTCCAAGAATATTGGAAATCCAACACACCCTTGTTGCTCGAATCGCGTATAAGTTTTTACCTCATGATGATGAGGTCTAATTGTTGTTGGTGAGAAACCATAGTGCATTGAAGAGTGTGCTTTTATCCCTAATGACCTAAAAGAACCATGCAAAGGTAAAGATGCTAAACTAGCATTATACCTATCAGAAAACATTCCCATTCTCATAGCTCTTTTTGCTAATGTTCTTTCTCTTTTATGTGCATTTTGGTGTCCACCAAGAGCTTGTGAGCTGAAAAACTTTCTCTGACAGTAATTGCATGAGAAAACTCTTGGAATTGTTGCTGCTGCAGGTTCATTGCTGCTCTCAGAAGTGCTTGAAAGTGAGAATCCTATTGAATTTGAATCTCTTGTTGTTGGTATCTCATTGTTCTTGAAATTTAGACTTAAGTCTAGAGATATATCATATGAATTAGGATTTGTGATGTTGTAAAAGGTTTCTTGAGTTGATACATTTGAATCAACTTGGCTTGTAACTTCAGATTCATATTCTGCACAAGCTTCTACTTCAAGATCAATGTTTTCTTTCATGCTTTAGCAGTGAAAATTTTATTTTGTCCTGCAATTAGGATAACCTATGAGCTCATATATGTAGATATCATGAAAACAAGAAATTATTGTGTCAGTGAACATAATCATCCTATGATTTGTCTCCTTCTTTGTGAAAGTCAATTAGTCTTGGCATAGATAAACAATTATGTACCATGTTTTTTGATTTAGTTACATATTCATCTCATTAGTAAATATGTGATTGGATTTAAGGTGGAGCCAGACAAGAGTGCCTATTCATATTGGAGAAAACAGTTGAACACTTTTACTAAGACACTATTTCTGATTGAATCTTCACACATGCTTGTTATGTTTGCTTTATCTTTAGCAAATGAATTAAAAAGTGGAATAAAGTAGCAAGGATACATGCCATGAACTTCATGAATTATTAGTTAACCAATATATAATGTTTTCTCAATCATCATGGCCTAAGCAGGGTTTTAAGTAGCAGTCACGGTAACGGTTGCGCTCGCAATGGGACCCTTTATATTGCAGAGAATCACGGTCAAATGTGGCCGATACAACCTTAACCGCGGTTGCGTTGTGGATTCGGCAACATAAAAAGCCGTTTATGTCGCAGCTCAATTCACGGTTGCGGACCTTTATTTAAAACCATGGGTCTAAGCATTATAAATGATCCAAGATATCAAATTCCTTTCATTGTTTACTCTAATCTTTACCCTACTACCATCTAATCTAAAATCAGTTTGGAGTCTTTTTTGGAGATTGTTTCTCATTGTATCTTTTTTAAGAACCAAACCGACTTTCGTCGCTAAATATAAAATTCTTTTAAGATTTACCTATCCTTTTTATAAGACTCATTTCAAAATTTCAACCACATTAATTTTTTTTTACAAACATACCCCTCAGTATACATCTTTTCCTACAACATGTAATAAATGGTATGATGGTAACATAAATTAATTCTCTCTTTTGAAGAGTAAACTTGTAGAATAATATCATTTTCAAAAAAATTTAGACTATACATATCAACTTTCTTAATTCACCGGATTTAATCAACAAATGCGGAGGTAGTATAAGATTGAACACCATGATTAAATGCACCTCGGTCCCTTACTCGGAAAGAGAGGGATCAGAAACCAAGTTAAACATGAACACTATGCAGGTGCAGCTCAAGTTTTAGATGCAATAAGAGATAGATTAAACTCATTTTCAGCACACAAGATTGAAAAAAACAAAAAGCACTAACATACAGCACAAACAACATCAAACTATCCAAAACAAAGAAGTGCATGCAGATAATTCTTTCATTAAAATCTACAAAGATTTTCATTCTACAAGAACAAACACAAAGAAAGACTTACTTGGTTTAGTTTAGAGATGAAACTACTATGAACTTGAAGCCTTTGCAAGAGAGGTAGAGTTTAGTGGTGACAAAAACATGGCAAGAAAAGCTTTAAGATAAGGAGAGAACCATTAGTTTAGCAGCTCAAGTACAGAGATGATAGTAAAAGAGTTTCTCAAATTTCAAGATCAAATGAAAGTGGTTTGCTTCTGAAATCACCTAAACTAAACACTGTGCTTTGGAATTGGAGACATCTGTTTTCATTGTTGCTTTTTTCTTAACTATGACTGATTGTGAGAAGACAGAACTGGTTCTTGTATTTTCAATGTTTCTGAAAGACTAATAAAGAGTAAGGAGGTGTGAATTTTAATAATTTTTAATTAGTAAGTTGGACTGAAAAGGAATAAAAATATATTAATAGTAAATGGAGAGAGAGTGAGATTGTTGAGTATTGATGTTTGAGCATTAAAAGGATCAAGAGTTTTGGGAACAGAGGAGTAAGAGGAGAAAAATGAGGTTTTGAGAAGTATAAAAAGAAGTTAGATCCTCTTCGGCTGCACAATTTAGTTCGATGCAGAGCTATTATATTAAAAGAGAGAAAGTAATTTAGATGTTCTCTAACTTAATATAATAACTCTGCAGCGAGCTATATTGCACAGCCGCTGCAGACGATTCATAAACATGACATTCTCTCACCTAATTTAATAACCGATTATGCAGATGTTTGCATTGCACAACAATCGTGGAAGGTCGATACATATGAAAAGATATTTGGTTCCCCTTCGCACTTGTACGATAAAGTCTCTCCACCCGTATTTCCGCTCTTAGATTATCTAAGGCGGAGATATAATACTTTTGACCAAACAATCTATCGACTAAAGTGTGACAAAAGAGATTGCAAAAATAGTATAAGATCTAAATCTAGATTATAAACATTTTTGTTTTTCCAATTTTGGGGAACTTTGAACTAATGGTTGCAATTGTTGTTGTTGTGAGTAATAGTGTTTGGATGCACGTTTGCACCTTGAATATCGCGTTTCGAGGCACTATAGACGCGAAAGTGGAGAAACCACAATATTTAATTTCTTGGCAAATGCATGTTAGAACAAATGTATCGTGGTTTCAAACGAGCATTATGAATTCCACTCTACTAATGAGATTAATGTGTTGTAAATACAAGATAAAATATGGTTTTCATTTATTTTTCTTCTAATTTTGAGATTTTTCAAGAAAGCCAACTAGTAGTAACAAGTAACAACTACTTTTTCCAGTTCCTAAGTTCAAATCTAGAATTGGACTTATTGTAGATAGTATATGGAAGAACCAAAATTAAACAAACAAGAGTGTGTGCCTGTGTGGTCATTATTCCCACCAATGATTCTCTAGCCTTCTCTTTCTTTGTCCCTCTCCCCCACTTCAAAAGTACTTTAGATAGCTCCACAATGTATGGGGTCAGCTTTCAAAGTTTCATATTTGGTTCCATCTGTCACGTCTTCCAGCATATATTATTATTCATAGTATGTCCTATGATATTCTGTCAAAAAAAGTATGTACTATGATATAACATCATTTCTTTTTCTAATAACTACTCCACTCACCTCAAATAATAATACACCAAATGTCCTCTTCCCAACAACCGTTTTATATTTATTGAAATTTTATCCTTTTAATACTTGCAAATTTCCTAGATAGTCACTACATTTATTTGCAAGTTTAATATAAAACTATAAGAGACAATAATTAAAGCATGCAAATATTAGTTTTTACTTTTTACTCAAGTAAGAAAATTTTAGAGTATCTGAACTTCATATTATATTAAATATAGAGTAATAAAATGTAATACAACAATATGAGTCAGATCACCAGAAGAGTATTACGAAAAAGATCATGAGTTCAATCTTACTACTAACAAATTTCTTCCTCCCCTAACAAATTAGCCACTCATAGTTTTCTATGAAAAAAACAAGGATAGGATAAGAATACCAATTGAGTGAACATAATCAAACAATGAATTTGAGGAAATATAATGAAAGGTTTCTTTCCATGGCCTTCAATCTAAATCATTAACCGGATAAAATTTTAAGATAATGGGATATATGGTCCATTATTCCACGCTTGAAATTATGGAAGCATCATGGCAATAGATCCAACATTTGCTCTTTTCAACTTGTAAGAGTCCCTTTTCTTCCTTTGATCTTAAAATTTCAACCACCCGACTTGTCATCCAATTGCTTGTGAGCACGAGAAGGAATACATGGCTCTCACAAAGACATCATGATAGGAAATTATCTAACAACAATGTCATCATTCATTTTTTTCTTAATCGTATGGATTTGGGAGAAAATGTTTCATAATCCGAAATTTGGTTGAAAGGTAAATAAAATTTGGTAAAAATCATCTCAACCAGGAGTTAAACTCAAGTTGTTAGGTACAATTTGTCTTTGATTGAAGCTTATTATCCTGTATAATACATATTGAAGCATAAATCTAAGAAAACACTAACAAATGCCCTGAGAATTCAGAAGAGAACTTTTATATTGAGACCGGTATATTCACCATATTAAAACTTTGAAAATAATTTTTTCTTATTGCATAAAACTTTTCAATTATTTTCATGTATAGGGACCGGTATATTCACCATATTAAAAGTTTTAAAAACAATTTTTTATACACAAAACTTATCAATAATTTTCCTTTTTAAATCATTAACAAGTACCCTTAAGACTCACCCTAAATCTAATTACCAATTTTACTCACACATGGTTGTCAGAGCAGGACTTGTGCACAATTATTATGTGGCTACCCATTAAAGTGATTCAAATGATAAACAAACTCAACTTCAACTGTGTTACTAATCAATAATTTGAATTTACACGAAAGCATATATGTGGGAAGTGATAGCATCAGTACACTCAATAATAAGTCATTTTTATATGTAAGCCCACCACAAAATAAAAAAAATTGTGGCTTCATGATTATACATAAATTCTAATTAACATTTTTTTTGAAATCATATATACAAGTGGTAACACCAAATTATTATGTGAGGGTCATGGAATTATGTGTGTTCTCATTTTTCACAATAGATATTAGTTTTCATCAGATATCGTTAAAGAGAGTACGTGGAGTACTCTTAACACATTATATAAGATGAAATTACTTTGTTTGCAAACACGGAATGAAATCAATCCACCAATTTGCTAAGATTAATTTTTTTTTATCTCTATACCTTCTTTACTAATAAACCTCAATTTGCTCATACACGCATACTATACTTTTTTCTTATCAAGCAGCGTAATAGTTAAAATTCTCTTATAAAGATGAATAAGTAGAAAGTTTAGAGTTCGACACTATCTTTAATGTACTGCAATATTCCTATCAACTGAGATAAACTCACATGAATTATTTACTTTGGTTAAAGTATAGATAATAATAGATTTAATTAGTCCAAAGTGAAACTTCTTTTTTTTGAGGGAGTCAAAGTGAACCTGATCATTTATAATAAATTTTAATAAAATATTATACTTGTTCTCACTTTTTTTTTATTATTATAAAATTATTTTTTGTTAAAAATATTAAGAATCCACCGTTCGACATTAGAGGTTGATATTAGATACAATCATAACTTATACATTCTTTATTAAAAACATAACTTATACATAACTGCACTTAACATATGATATGCTACGGATTTATGCATGAAAGGATTGAGAGGAACAAGCATGGTTGGTTGTTAAGATAAGTCTTACATTGAATACTGATATGACAAAACTCTCTGTGAAGATTTGGATAAACAATTTAATTATGTGGCAAATAAATTAGTGATCAGTTTATTTTAAGGTTGCCACTGTAAGATTCCACAACTTGAAAAGGAAAAAAAAAATCCGAGATATTTTCTTAATTTATATATGTACTATTATGAATGTCATATAGTGGCCAGCTCCCAACTTCATGTTGTTCATATCAAAGCAAAAATATCTTAATAAAATCTAGTGTGTCTTTGCATCACTAAATTTGGTGTATTATGCTTGATTAATTAAGTGTTTATCTTCAAAGCACCAACCATGCATTGGCCAAAATAATAGTTAAAATTAAAGGGAAACTTGGAGAAAGAATATTAGAGAAGCACTTGTATAAAGGGATGACAAGGCAAAGTTTATAAAGTAAGTACTATGCATATCTTACAAAAAGTACTTTATGAAGAATATAATATCTTAGCAAAATTGGATCTTGCATTGCATGATGCTTTTGGGTTGAACCAACCAAAGTTAAACATAATTAAATAGCTTAAGCACAAGTTCAAAGAGGATTGGTCTTTAAACACTCAAAAAGATAGAAAAAGTAGCAAGGTGGAGAAAGAAAGGACACATCATCTATATATTATATGCTTCTCAAATCTTAGCAAATTTTCTATAGCTCTTTGTCCAGTTAAAAAGAATTCCATAGGCTAAGGCTATACCTACTAATTTGGCCATTGAGACCTAGGCACATGTACAAAGTAGATTAGTGATTTTCTTAACTAGATCATAGAGTACTATGAAATAAATATTAAAATGCATAAGAAATAAACAATAGTTCAATACATTGGAACAATACTTTTTCTATGGAAACTAACACAAGTACAAGAAACTGCCAAAGACAACATACAATATAGTTTTAATTTGGCTATGGAGTAATTAAATTGATTTCGAATGAGTTAATCATATAAAATTAATTTTATTTGAAAATAAGGAAAACATAAAGTGATTTATGTAAAAATAAATTGAATATACAAATTTGATTCTGCATTAACCAAAATTCATTTTGCTATTAGAATCGTTTTGACAACTCCAAAAACGAAGCGAAACATATATGAAATCGTCTCTACGAGTCTATCTATATATACTATTTTGTTTTGCTAGCTTTTGCTCTATGACATTATAAATGGCACGTGACCAAGTAACTCTAGCTACAACTTTTGGTCATGACAGTTAGAGACAAGTCCATCTTTCCTTTGTTTAAGGCAGTTCCCAAGAAGCCGCTCCTCCACTACCTTAAACCACCAAAACAAGCACAAATTGGTCCCCTACACCACACACTTTGATATTATATTGACTCAATGCATAGCTTAATCAGCATCGGTAATAAACTATTGGTATATACAATGCAGAAAAATAAATACATTGATAACATTGGTGATGATGCATGATGACACTCTCAACTAAGATAGTATTAGAAATTTTAAATTCTGCGACTAACTTGGTTTTTAATCAATTAAATATATTCTCATGCTTCCTTGCTTTATAATTATTTACCATAAACATTTTAGTTAGTGTTGTTTAGTTAGAGTCCACTAGAGATACTCTCAGTTTTGATAAGTATTTATTATCATAATGTCTTTTTCTATATTCTAATTAGTGTCTAACACGTGTTCATGATTCCAATTTATCAGAGCTTCCCCTTCTTAGCATTTAAACTTTGTAATACGCAGAACTGATTTTAGATGATATTATTATTGGTCAGATACCAATGTCAGGTGTTATTGAGAGGATATTAAACTTAATGAAATGCTAACATGTGTTCGTAGGATACATGTTATATATTAAATATAGAACTTGTATAACGTAAATTGTGTCAATTTTTTTCTCAAAATTGTAAAAATTATTTTTTCTTATTAAATATCTACTATTTGTCGAATTTTAACATGTATCTAAGACTTCGATCTTTGGCCACCAACTTGTAAAATACTTACATGTGGCCCAAGCAAACAGAAGATGACAAAGAGGGTAGAAGCATTACATGTGGCCCAAAACACAACATGTTCTCTCTAAAGAGAAAATTAACTGTTTCTTTGCAATTGGTTCTTTGCTTTTTAGTAACAGATTTCTAGATAGACTGTTTTAAAGAGTGTTTTGAGTAAAAATAAAAGAAGCAACCAAATGATCTCAACAACTGCTTGATCCGTAACAATTCTGATGTGAGTGTTAAGGTTCTATATTTTGACACAATTGAGGATTTTGACAAATTTGATTACTTATTTGAACGCCAAGATACTAGATAATCACCAATGAATATGCAAAAGCATGTTACTGATTTTCTTGTGGAAATGCAACTTCCCTAATCAGCATATGAGTGTGTTAAAACATGTAAATTTGAACTTGAGGAAAAAAGTATGCCATGTTCTAGTAGTGTTCCTTTCAAATACTGCAGAAAGTGATATGTGCAATGTATTGGCTGAGTTTATTAACAACAAAAGATTTGTACCTGGCCTGTACATTGTCAAATACAACAGCCTTCCAATTACCTTGTATATTGAAATGGATCCTCCCGGAAAAATTCATCATCATAATTAAAAATTTAATTAGGATTCATAGGTACATGAAGATGTTTGTCATTTAGAAAGCCAAGGAAGTATTTTAGATCACTCAACAACTTAAGCTTGAATAGACTCTGCAGTAATTCTTGAGTTGGTTGAATCAAGGTGGGATTTGGGCTTGCTAACACTGTGTCACCTGCATAGACTAATAGACTGCCAAGGTAGAGTCAGCACCTCTTGTGAACAAGGAGTGATCAACCGATGATTGATGGAAACCATGTCGGATTATGATAATGGAAAACTTATTATACCATTGCCTTATGGTTGCCTCAAACCATGCAAGGACTTACTGAGTTTGCATACCACACCCCCCCTCACTTGGATATCCAAGTGGTAGTCCATACATATTTCTTAAAAAAAAGGTCTTCATTCAACAATCATTGTTTACGTCTAATTGCGCCAGTTTTCAATGGTTGGAAGCAGCAAAACTTAGAAGTACACTGACAATGATGAGCTTGGCCACAAGGGAAAAGGTATCCATGAAGTCTAGATCAGGTTATTTAGTGTAGATTTTGGCCACAAGTTGTGTCTCATGTCTATCCAAAGATCCATCAACATTGAATTTTGACTTATAGATCCTTCTCGGACTTATATTTTTCATGACAGGAGGTAAAGATTGCACAATCCATGTATTATTTGCCTCAATAGATGTTATATCCTTACTCATTTCCATACAATATTTTGGAAGTTAGAGGCTTGATGGTAAAATCTAGGTTCATAAACAGATGATACTTGCAAGTCAAATTCATTTTATGATTGTGATAGTTTGTAATTGGGTATGGCATACATAGTTTTGTAATTGTGCATGTGTTCTATTTTGTCTAGAGGGTATCTAAGTGTTTACGTTGAAGTCCAATATGTAATTGTATCAGGACTAGGATTAATAACATGAGGTTCATGATCAGGTTCAATATTTGGGACAGTAGTAGGTCTAAAACTATGATAAGGAATTGGATTAGGCAAAACAACATTTGATAAAGGAACACGAGGTGTAGTTAAATGGGGTAAGGATTGAAAGGGAAAAGTATCTTCATGTAATAGGGCATATCTAGAAATGTGCAATGATCTAGTGAACAATTCATAAACTTTGTAAACTTTATAGCCACGGGCTGCCAACAAAGACGCACGAGTTAGCTCTTTGTGTGAATTTGTTGTGATGTTGAGGTATAATAGACAACCAAAAACTTTGAAATCGGCAAATAGAGGCAATTCCTCAAAATGAAACTTTCCTTTGAGAACTTGAGAGATAGTCCTATTGATGATTAATGTTACGGTTGAAACAAAATCTCCCCAAAACTTGATAGCCAAGTTACCTTAAAACAAAAAGGACCTTGCTACATTCAACAGGTGTTGATGTTTTCTTTCCACAATTGAATTATGTTCAGGTCTATAGTATAGAGATAAGAAAATTGGTGATGAATATATTTGTCTGCAGATGCTCAATCATTATAAATTCTTTGGCATTGTTAGTTCTAAGATTTTGATCCCTTTACCAAATTGAATTTTAACCAGTGCAAAAAGTTATTGTATTTTAGTTGGTGTTTCTCATTTGTGAATAATCAAGTAAATTAAAGTCAAACAACTAAAATCGTTCACAATTGTTAGAAAATAAATAAGATTTTCCATCGTAAGTAGAGTGACCATAAGGACTCCATATATCACAATGAACTAAGTCAAAAGAATTGGGAGAGAAATTATTATGAGAGGAAAAATAAAGTATTTCGAGAAAATAAGATTTTCTGTCGTAAGTAAGTTTATAACTATCATAGAGGGAAAAAATGCAAGAAATGAATGAAGTGGAACCTAAGTAAATGACCCAGGTGCTGGAAAATTGTCATTTAGTTGAGAAACTCATACCAATGATATGTTGACTAAAGAACTCTTGATATGGTTGCTTTGGTCAGTTGCTAACAATGTTGAGCAGACATAGCAAATGCATCTGGAGTAGTCTCTGAACTATCAAGAACACCGACCTTTCTTGAGTTGGGGGATACCTGTGGATTTTGAAATCTTTTTCTTGTGTTCAATAAGACTACAAGGTGATTTTTACAATGTTTCGAACCGCAAAAGCTACATGAGATTCAGCAGAAGTTGAGGCGACAAAGACCTCTTGGTGATAGAACATCATTGATAGATGGTAATGGATCCATTAGACGGTTTTGGCCACATACCTGATTAAGAGACTCGTTGTGTCCTGCAAGATGGTCAATGATGAGCCTTGTCTGTGCAATTGAGAATATTTCTCTTCAATTGAAAAGCATGAGTACCATTTTCCATTGAAAACGATCATCCAGATTGCAGCAATATCTACAACATAGATCACACTCACCGAAATTTCTTTGGAGATATAATTTAACAACCAAGATGAAATTGAGGATCCTTTTCAGCATATTTTGGGAGAGAACCATCAACAAAGCCTATTTTGTTTTTGTCATCGAGGGCCATCGACATTGCTCGATGCCAAGAGTTGAAATTGTCACCGGTGAGGAGTTGCGGAAATAAAATTACAACAGGATGATTGAAAGAAGGCAAAAAGTATGGATCATCATGATTACATGTGGTAGAAATCGTCGAGAAGATCGAGAAAAATCAAGTGGAAGAGAATATTAAGAAATATCTTCTAATACCATATTAGAGCATAGAAAAAACTAGTTGTGATTGCAAGATGCATTTCATTATTGATCAAGTGAACTTTAAAGTGAATGAGCTCTAACTAATAACTGAAAAATGAAAGAAAACATTTACAATTAGTTAGCAGTTAACAACCATCTATAACTAACAAGAGCATGAGAACTTGCTAACTAACAATTACTCATAATAAATCATCTATATTTAGGGTCTAACAAACAATGAGTTAAATAAAAAATTACCTCCAACAGAGGAAACATGTATAAAATCCAAAATAGCAATAAAAAGAGCCAAACCAAAAATAAATGTCATATTTGTTAAAAAAAAAAAATGTCTTGCATAGAAGTAAATGAAATCTTCTGGTGGCAATGGCCCAATTTTGTAGCAACAAATATTTTGCCCCTACTTTTATGCAAAATCTACTTTCTCATATTTTCATTCAACGATTTTAAAGATATTTTCTTCATCTTCTTCCAAAAATTCGCCTAACTTATCGGTCGCCATATACACAAAGGGGGGTACCCCACATTATACTATTTGTCACAAACCACACAATATCACGAACCTGTCCCAAATTCGATTGGATACTCCTTTGGAGGAATAAATGAGCAGAGTGGATAGATGAATACCTTCATGAGCACGTTTTTCGTGAAAAACATAAATTTTAAAATATATAATTGATTTCAACCAAGGTGATTTTTGAGTTTGATTTTTAGCATATCATGGACAACTAAATAATTTAAATCCCAAGTGAATATAAGACTTTTTTTTTAGAGGAAGACTATTTTTCTTTTTTCGTTTCTTCTTATATCTAAGCCCGGAAGTATAGTTTTATGACATCATAATAATTATTTTTAGTAAAAAATTATTTTTCTTTTTGATAAAGGGTCCGAACAACAATTAACTATTGTTTAGCATGTTTTAGTTATTTGTGAGCAATTGTTAGGTGTTCAAAAAGCAATTTCCTTTTCTCTTTCACGGTGTAAGTAGTACTCCAAATAAAGCCCATAACTTGTGAGTTAACTCCAGATTTAATAAATGATTAACCTTAGACCGTTACTTTTCCTATCCTATGAGTTTCTTGCACACTTTATTTGAATTCTAAAATCCGAAATATTTTAATGTGTTTTGGAAGATTTTATGGAATGTTTATGTCGTTTAGGTTTTATTATCGAACTACATAGAATATACGAGAAATCAGTAGAGTGGGACTAGAAGGAGTGTTCACCTTATTATGCATGATTTGTAAAGCGTAAGCAAATAATGTAATGTTCTTATTCAATATATAAAAATATGATTAATCTTTTTTTTTTTAACAAAGAGGGCCAGCCAAAGCCCAAAAA
>Ga0209282_1001135_pt1 | contig 14220 bp, 6 predicted proteins | sample Mtrugardesep15_FD_187529 | JGI IMG/M metagenome (GOLD analysis project Ga0209282, IMG submission 187529) | Root nodule microbial communities of legume samples collected from California, USA - M. trunc garden sep15 (SPAdes) (version 2) | ecosystem: Host-associated > Plants > Roots > Nodule...
TGACAAAAAAATACACAACATTTTAAGTTATATGTCTATTAGAATAGAAACATATATCTTTTTTTACAATGAATAGAAACATATTTATTATCAATTAATATGTATTAGTGACATATTAATGTATATTGATTAGAAAATCATCTTGATGAGTCAACCATGACTTAATATCATTGTATATATTGATTACAATATAAAGAAAATATCATGAGACATAATTCTATCATGTCATTGTAAACCACACAAGAATTGTTTGTCACTTTGTTATTATCTACTCCTTATAGTATTCACACACACACAAAGAAGAATTGGCGATGGAAGAAAAGGCAAAGATGGATATGGAAGAAGGAGAAGGGAAAGCACTTAATATCTACTTCATACCTTACTTAGCACCTGGTCATATGATCCCTTTATCCGACATAGCAACTCTCTTTGCCTTACGCCATCAAAATGTTACCATCATAACCACACCCTCCAATGCTCAAATCCTTGCCAAATCTATCCCTTTAAACCAACACCTCCGTATCCACACTGTTCCATTTCCTTCCCAAGAAGTTGGCCTCCCTGACGGTGTAGAAAGCCTCTCTGCCGCCACTGACATCGACAACATGATCAAGATCTATCAAGCCACTACTCACCTCCAACCATCCATCCAACATTTCGTGGAACATAATCCACCCGATTGTATTGTGGCAGATTTCTTGTTTCCATGGGCTGATGAACTTGCAAACAAGCTTCAAATTCCTAGACTCAGTTTCAACGGCTTCTCTCTGTTTGCAATTTGTGCTATAGAAGCTGTTAAAGCACACTCTCTCTATGAATCTGATTCATTTGTAATTCCTGGTCTTCCTCATTCTATTGCCATGAATGCAGCTCCACCGAAGCAGATGACTGACTTATTGGAAGCGCTTTTAGAGACGGTTTTCAAAAGCAATGGAATCATTGTTAACAATTTTGCTGAACTTGACGGTGAAGAGTATATCAAACACTACGAGAAAACTACGGGTCACAAAGCTTGGCATCTTGGTCCAGCTTCTCTTATTCGTAGAACTGTTCAAGAGAAAGCACAGAGGGGACAACAGAGTGCTGTGAGTGTGCATGAGTGTCTGAGTTGGCTAGACTCGAAGCGAGATAACTCAGTGTTGTACATATGCTTTGGAAGCCTCTGCCTTTTCCCTGATAAACAACTTTACGAGATTGCATGTGGGATAGAAGCATCGGGTCATGAATTCGTATGGGTTGTTCCTGAGAAGAAAGGGAAAGATGGTGAGAGTGAAGAGGAGAAAGGAAAATGGTTGCCAAAGGGATTTGAAGAGAGAAATATCGGAAAGAAGAAGGGTTTGATTATTAAGGGTTGGGCTCCACAAGTTATGATTTTGAGCCACACTGCGGTGGGTGCGTTTATGACGCATTGTGGATGGAATTCCACTGTGGAGGCGGTTAGCGTAGGGGTTCCGACGATCACGTGGCCAGTGCATGGAGAACAATTTTACAATGAAAAGTTGATAACGCAGGTACGGGGAATTGGGGTGGAGGTGGGGGCAGCGGAGTGGAGCCCAATTGGTATTGGGGAGAGAGAGAAGATAGTGGGGAGGGATAGTATTGAGAAGGCTGTGAGGAGATTGATGGATGGTGGCGACGAAGCTGAGAAAATCAGACGGTATGCTCGAGAGTTTGGGGATAAGGCTAAACGTGCGGCTGAAGAAGGTGGTTCATCTCATAGGAATTTAACGGTTGTGATTGATGATCTTAAAATATTGAGGGACCGCAAACTTCTAGTCTAAAGGTCATTTTGTTTATTTATATACATATACATATAGTCTATTACTTTGTTTCTGTCAAAGAAAATATAAATCTCGCTTTCTGGTCCCAGAATGATGAAAAAGGCACCAATTGAGATAAATGAAATAATATAGACTCAATTATAAATAAAATTTAAAATGTTTATGAATTTGATAGACTCAAATATAAATAAAGAGCAATGTGTTAAGACGTATGTTGGATGTAGCGCATATCAAACACTTGTGTGTAATAGTAGCAAAGGGCAAAATCACATTAAGTTCACATTTGACAGAATACATGATCGTTGTGGCCGGAAATTGAAGGCTTCTTTCATCAACACTGATTTGTTTTTGTAGAAACAAGTTTATATTATTTTTAAGGAGCATCTCCATTGAGGATTTCATCATTGAGTTTCAAACACTACGGGGCGTTTGTCTTACGGTTGAAAATTTTATGTTCAAGAATGATGTTTTCTGAGAAATAATAATAAGTATCTTATTCCCAGATATTTTTAAAAAAACCTATTTAATTAAGAATTATTTGTCAAATATCACATGAAATAAGTATCTTATTTGGTGTACTAAATATATAAATGTGGAAATGATTTGTTTTTTTCATTCGTTTTTAGACGCATTGTCAAATATCACATGAAATTCTTACACACAAATAAATTTAGGCATATTTTAATTGAGTTAAAACTTTCAAATAATATTTTTATGTTAATCCTTCGATTATCAAAGGAATGAAATCTTGGTAATCTTGCTGATAATACTTCTTCTACGTTATTATCGTTTAATCAGCTATGCTACATCAACGAATCTTAACAGCTATAATTCTTTCCCTAGTTGTATTAATTGATTGGTAAATCTGTACATCAATGAGAGTTATATTTCACTATCACAGCACCCGTAATTGATTGGTGAGCCTGGTGACCCTAATTGCAGTTTATACAAGGAATCTCAAAATGTTTTGTTTAAAAACAAAAGGAGAATAATAATGATCCATCAAATTAGCTTTAAAACTAGCATGCTTGACTTAATTAGCATGCTTTGACGTGAACATTTGATCCTTATGTGGAAGTGAATTAATGAACTCTTGGGCCACCTAGGATTCTTTTCTCCAATAAGACTGAACCTCTCAACATCAAGCTTGACTTATAGGTGTCTTCGTTCAATTTGTCATCCAACCACTTTTTCACTCTGTAGTAAACAGTTCTGTTGTAATGCTGATTTTGTGTCCTTGGATTCTTTAATGCAAGTGGGTCTTATTTACATGAATTATGTTTTGTTTTCAAACTGTGAAAGTGATAATTTATGGCGTATATCTATCTTTTGAAAATACGTGATTTGGTGGAAATCATGCTCCAAGGCTTTGGTATCATTGTAGAGTAGAGGCATACATAAATATGACATGTCTATTGCCATATGATGTGAGCATGCTCACATCCCCATATCGATATTTTTTCTGCATTTGATTTCAGATTTTATCTGCTATGACTTCAGTGTCATTCACATGTGCTCTACTATAAATATGTGTTTCAAGTTTTTATAGCTCTCAAGTTTTGTCTAACCCAGATTAGAGATTCAAAGCATGTGAAATTTAGTATAAAAGGAAACCTCGTCTTAATTTTGTCTAAATCATTACTTAGGCATCATAATCCTCTTTACTATATTTGAGTTTAAAAGTACAAATCAAATCAAATTTGAGCCTACATGTCTCTAAATTGATAGAAATTTGTTCAACTATCTTTTTCTGGACAAGGGTTTAAGAACGACAAACTTGGAGGTGAAGTGGTGTATGAGAAAGCAAATTCAAGAACAAATTGTAATGCTATGGTGAGATTTAATAAGAGAAAGGAACGTCTATATAAAATAACCAAGTTGATGTTGGATCGCAACCATGAGTTTGTACCTCCTGAGCAAAGACATATGCTACGTTCTATGAGGAATTTGTCGAATGCTGGTATGAGTTACAAATATTTGGAGTCATCCTTGTGATGAAGTTGGTGGATTTTATAATCTTGGTATAACTTTGAAAGATATCATGCACAACTATGTCTACACGGAGAAGTTGAAGTCAATTGAAGCCGGTGATGCTCAAGCATTAATTAACCATTTACAAAATAGACAAGCACAGGATGCCATGTTTTACTATAGTGTGCAGTTAGATCAAGAGTCATATTTGACTGATGTCTTTTGGAGAGATGGTAAATACAAAACTGATTTTACATTGTGGTTATGGTTTGGTACTCATATAAGAGCAAAACTACCTAACTATGAGCACAGTTTGGCTTCAACCAAATTTCAAAGAAAGTAATTTTATCCTTTTTATTTTCAAATCATTTGAATTACAAAACCAATAATCTAGCAAACTGCATAAGCATTGACAAGAGATGTGAAAGCAATGAATTGATCATCCAAAGAGAACAAACCAATGAATTAGTGGTCAAAACTCACAATCCCCTCAAACTATGCTTTTAAATTCACACCCACAAACTCCTAGAAAGCAAACACAGAAGATATTGATAGCATCAAAAGAACAAGAATTATTCTCAAATAGTACTTAATAATTTGCATAAAGCCAATTTTAATTTATTTTTAAATTGCAAAATTTTATTAAGATAACTCTTAAAGAGCACAAGTTGTACGCGATAGGAGAAAAAACTACCACCAAAGAAAATTGAGAATTCCAATTGAATTTAAATACCAAAATTTAGCAAAAAATGAGACATATACAAAAAATAAAATAAAATAAATAGATATAGCACAATTTGAATACATAATTTTGTTAAAGCTATTTTAAGGGAAAAGAATTGCCATATAACATTTTAGGTTGCTTCATAGGCAGTGAGTATTTCTGAAGCACCTGCTTTTCATCTTTTTTTAGTTGTTTCATTTTTTAACATACCATTATTTATAGTTATCTCATTGGTTGTCCCTAAGCATCATTAATAATTAGGTGAGTGCTCACCTAAGAATTTCTCATTCAATTAAATGTGCACTAGTCGTAGATGAGGGCTTGTTGAACTTTAAAAGCAATAGCAGAAACACTTTATGCTTGCTACTACAAATACAATACCTATATCATTATCATTCATCACGTTCATTCTAAAGTTAATTGGTGTCACTTTATAATCTTCTACTCCTTGTAGTATCCACACACACAGAATAATTGGCAAAAATGGATATGGAAAAAGGAGAAGAGAAAGTACTTAATATCTACTTCATACCTTACTTATCACCTGGTCATATGATACCTCTATGCGACATAGCAACTCTCTTTGCCTTACGCCGTCAAAACGTCACCATCATAACTACTCCTTCCAACGCTCAAATCCTTGCCAAATCTATCCCTTTAAGCCAACACCTCCGTATTCACACTGTTCCATTTCCGTCTCAAGAAGTTGGCCTCCCCGACGGTGTAGAAAGTCTCTCTGCCGCCACTGACTTCGATAACATGGTCAAGATCTTTCAAGCTACCACTCTCCTCCGACCACCTATCCAACACTTCGTGGAGGAGCACCCACCAGATTGCATCGTGGCGGATTTCTTGTTTCCTTGGGTTGATGAACTTGCAAACAAGCTTCAAATTCCTAGACTTGCTTTCAACGGCTTCTCTCTGTTTGCTATTTGTGCCATGGAATCTGTTAAAGCACACTCTCTTTATGAATCTGCTTCTTTTGTAATTCCTGGCCTTCCTCATTCTATTGTCATGAATGCAACACCGCCTAAGCAGATGAGTGAAATATTGGAAGAGCGTTTGGAGATGGTTTTCAAAAGTCACGGAATCCTTGTGAATAATTTTGTAGAACTTGACGGTGAAGAGTACATCGAACACTACGAGAAAACTACGGGTCACAAAGCTTGGCATCTTGGTCCAGCTTCTCTTATTCCTAGAACTATTCAAGAGAAGGCAGAGAGAGGAGAACAGAGTGTTGTAAGTGTGCATGATTGTTTGAGTTGGCTTAACTCGAAGCGAGATAGCTCAGTGTTGTACATCTGCTTTGGAAGCCTGTGTTATTTTTCAGATAAACAACTTTATGAGATTGCGTGTGGGGTAGAAGCATCGGGTTACGAATTTGTATGGGTTGTTCCTGAGAAGAAAGGGAAAGAGAATGAGAGTGAAGACGAGAAAGAAAAATGGTTGCCGAAGGGATTTGAAGAAAGAGTTATTGTAAAGAAGAAGGGTTTGATTATTAGGGGTTGGGCGCCACAGGTTATGATTCTGAGCCACACTACTGTGGGTGCGTTTATGACACATTGTGGGTGGAATTCCATCGTGGAGGCAGTTAGTGCAGGAGTTCCAATGATCACGTGGCCGGTGCATGGAGAACAATTTTACAATGAGAAGTTGATAACGCAAGTGCGGGGGATTGGGGTGGAAGTGGGTGCAGTAGAGTGGTGCTCAGTTGGTATTGGGGAGAAAGAGAAGTTGGTCGGGAGGGATAGCATTGAGAAGGTTGTGAAGAGATTGATGGACAATGGTTATGTAGCTCAGATAATCAGACGACATGCTCGAGAGTTTGGGGATAAGGCTAAACATGCGGCCCAAGAAGGTGGTTCATCTCACAGGAATTTAACGATGTTGATCGATGATCTTAAAAGTTTGAGGGACAATAAACTTATGGTCTAAAAGGCATTTTTGTTTATTCGTTTATGACGCATATATAGTCTATTAGTATTTTGCTTTCTGTCCACGGAAAAATAAATCTCACTTTCTGGTTCTAGATTGATGAAATAGGCACCGATTGAGACAAGGAAATAAATGAAATATTATAGACTCAATTATAAAGTAGAATAAAAATTATGAATTTGTTAGACTCAAATATAAATAATGAGCAGTGTGTTAAGGAGGAGTATGTGGGTTGTAATAAACAAGTTTAGCATGGTGATTGGTGATTGACGTGTGTGACTAGCTAGTATGCGGTTGTATCTGTTGTTCAATGAGTGATGTTAGAGAGTTTGGATATATTTTGTTTGAGCACATTCCTATTAGAAAAGTAGTATATATCCTTTGTTTTTCTCGCTTACACGCTATCATAGATGGAAAACCTTGATAGCTTAATACGGGAGGATTGTTGAGTAGTAATGGGTCAAAATGTACCAATAATAAACAAACAAAAAACTAATGAAATTAATGTGCCAATGACCAATGAGGAGGTTACAGAATTAAATGTGGTGGACACATGATTGGCACAGAATTAAATGGCGTGATTAATGGTGGGGCACTAGCATGCAATTGGTCACAAAAACATAGAATTTCGGCCTCGAAATGGCACCACACACTAGCACCAGCAAAAACAGAGCTGCAGGAGACCATAACAGAACATATGACCCAATAAGCAATTCGAGGTAAAAAAAATTGCTAGAAAGTATTTTTCGTTGCTCATCAAAGTAATCTTTGTAAGGGCAATCGAGAATTCCAATTCAATTTGAATACCACAATTTATAACAAATTTGAATACATAATTTTGCTTAAAGCCAATTTAAGGGAAAAGAATTGCCATATAACATTTTATGTTGCTCTAGAGGCAATGGAGTCAAAGAAGACACATACATACACAACGGTTGAAAGGAAAGCGATAAGTTTTTTGTTTCTTTTGTTTTTTTGTTAACATCATATTAGATGGGGCATTTTAAAGACTAAATTATCTTTTTTGTTTTTAACTATTTAATTAGTATCGGTTTGATCTCCTAACTAAAATTTGATTTATTTTGGTCCTTTAACTTCTCTCCATTATATATTTTGGTCATTTCCGTTAGTTTTAATTCAAAAATGTTAGGTTTTCTTCATTTTCTTCTGGAATTTTTCTAGGATTCTTGTTGTTGAATATTGATAGAGATGATATGAAGATAAAAAAGATGAAAAGAAGATGAAAAAAACCTAATATTTTCTAATGAAAAGAACCAAAATGTGTAACAGAGAGAAGTTAAGGAATCAAAATAAATCAAATTTTAGTTAGATAACCAAACCAATACTACCTAAATAGTTAAGGGACCAAAAATACAATTTAGCCTTTAAAAAAGTATTGTTATTCATAACCAAGAGCTTGTGATATTCTTTTCGACCAATCAAATCTATTCCTATGTAGAAATCACGGAAGGTAGTGGGGTCACAGTTATTTTAGTTTCACTTGCAATCTCTTCGTGATCCCTCTTGTGGTTAACTTATTCGTTGTATTAAGCATTTCTAAAAAAAAAGACACTATATTAGCTGAAAAACGGTAACTATCTTTTAATTCGAATTTCAGTTCTTCTTAATAATTTATCGTTTGTTGGAACTCATAACCTAATTATTTGGTTAAACGGAAAGTTCTAAACGTCGATGTACACTGATTAAGAAAACAAAAAAGAAAATATTAAATTTAAAAATACATTTCTTTTTTTACTTTTGAAAAGTTGACCACACAATTTCTACTACAATATCTTCTAATTTTGCTTCCTTAACTAATATGGACACTGTTTCTCGAAAAAAAAAAACTAATATGGACACTCAGTTCGCATTTTTCAAACTTAAATATACTTAATAACTTTTTTAGAGAGTACACACTCTAGTCACTTTTATAAACAAAAATTCTTATTTTAAATTCATTTAATAAATAATGTATGTGTCTATATTTACACCAAATACAACATTTATTTTATGAATCTAAAAATTACATTTTTGGACAAAGGGAATATGCTTTCTTGGTTTATTAGAGGCGAGGAGGGAGTATTTTTTTTTTTTCATTGGGTTTGTTGGACATTAAAAGCAATAGCAGAAACAATTAATTACTTGCTACTACAATACCTCTCTCATCATCACGTTCATTCTACTTCATAGTATCCAAACACACAGAGGAAAAGGCAAAGATGAATTTGGAAGAAGGAGAAGAGAAAGCACTTAATATCTACTTCATACCCTACTTAGCACCTGGTCACATGATTCCTCTATGCGACATAGCAACTCTCTTTGCCTTACGCCGTCAAAATGTCACCATCATAACCACACCTTCCATCGCTCAAATCCTTGCCAAATCTATCCCTTTAAATCAACACCTCCGTATTCACACTGTTCCATTTCCTTCACAAGCAGTAGGCCTCCCCGATGGTGTCGAACCCCTCTTCTCCACCACCGACCTCGACAACCTCACCAAAATCTATCAAGCTGCCACTCTCCTCCGACCACCCATCCAACACTTCATGGAGCAGCACCCACCAGATTGTATCGTGGCTGATTTCATGTATCCTTGGGTTCATGAACTTGCAAACAAGCTACAAATTCCTAGACTTGCTTTCAACGGTTTCTCTCTGTTTGCTATTTGTGCCATGGAATCTGTTAAAGCACACTCTCTTTATGAATCTGCTTCTTTTGTAATTCCGCATCTTCCTCATTCTATTGCCCTCAATGCAGCACCACCGAAGCAGCTGAGTAAATTGTTGGAAGCGCTTCTTGAGACAGTTTTCAAAAGTAATGGAATCCTTGTCAACAATTTTGCTGAACTTGACGGTGAAGAGTATATCAAACACTACGAGAAAACTACTCGTCACAAAGCTTGGCATATTGGTCCAGCTTCTCTTATTCGCAGAACTATTCAAGAGAAAGCAGAGAGAGGAGAAGAGAGTGTTGTGAGTGTGCACGAATGTTTGAGTTGGCTTAACTCGAAACAAGATAACTCGGTGGTGTACATATGCTTTGGAAGCCGATGTCATTTTCCGGATAAACAACTTTATGAGATTGCGTGCGGGATTGAAGCATCAAGTCACGAATTCGTATGGGTTGTTCCCGAAAAGAAACGAACGGAGCATGGCAATGAAGAGGAGAAAGAAAAATGGTTACCAAAAGGGTTTGGAGAGAGAATTATTGGAAAGAAGAAGGGTATGATTATTAGGGGTTGGGCCCCACAGGTTATGATTCTAAGCCACACAGCGGTGGGTGCATTTATGACACATTGTGGGTGGAATTCCACTATTGAGGCGGTTAGTGCAGGGGTTCCAATGATCACATGGCCGGTGCATGGAGAACAATTTTACAATGAGAAGTTGATAACAAAGGTGCATGGGATTGGGGTGGAGGTGGGTGCAACAGAATGGAGCTCAACTGGTATTGGGGAAAGAGAGAAGGTGGTATGGAGGAATAGTATTGAGAAGGTTGTGAAGCGATTGATGGACGGTGGTGATGAAGTTGTGAAAATCAGACAACGTGCTCGAGAGTTTAGGGAGAAAGCTAAACATGCAATTCAAGAAGGTGGTTCATCTCATTCGAATTTAACAATTGTGGTTAATGATCTTAAAAGATTGAGGGACAACAAACCTCTAATCTAAAAGTCATTTTTGTTCATTTATCTATGTGTATGACACATAAATGTAGTCTATTATTTTGTTTACTATCCACCAAAAATAAATCTCACTTTTTGGTTCAAAATGGTGAAAAAGGTACCCCTGTTGAGAGAATGAAATAAATGAAATTATATCATAAATGACGCTTTGGTATCAAACTGTGAAATGGATTTATATATGAGTTGTGCTATACACAACGAAGAGTTTGTTCACGAAAACATCATGACTTGTGATGTTATGTTTCAAAGGTTGCCACTTTAATCTTTGACTAGTGGAAAAGACGACAACTAGTTGTGAATTAGCCAATCATGTGACTTTACGATGCTCTCGGGTCAATATCTCTCGAAGTTTAGCATTTTCATTTATATATCTATATTCTTAAAATACGTGATTTGGTGGAAATCATACTCTAAGGCTATGGTACCATTGTATAGCTTAGTTAATAAAATAGTTATTGTTCTGGACCGAGCAAACGCTCTGAGGTCCATTTGCATAAGCTCAATACCAAACAGACCAAAATCCAGCATTTAGGCTACTTTACTCGCAACACACCCCTTCCGCGCGAGGGAGGTGCTCGAAGAAAACAGAGACTCATTCAAAACTGAAGAATAAAGTCTCCCCTACGTCTCCCACATATCTCGCTTGACGGTTACAACTCCCACGAATCCGTAACCACCGAGCCCCCATGTGTGCCACTCAACGACTCATGCATCCTCCAAATTATATAAAAGGTACTCTCAGTAGTCCCCAAGGTTTGATTTTTCTCTACTCTCTTTACCCTCATTATAAACTCAATACTGACTTGAACGTCAGAGTATCTGCAGATACACACTCCGCAGTTCTAGTCGCAACTACTGCCCTCAACCACCATCAAACGCCGCATTGTTAGTCACCTTCTGGTCAAATACGATCAGTTATTAAAAAAAGGATGTTGGTCATTAGGAGACCAAATTGTACTCCTTCCGTCTCAAAATAATATGCGGTTAAGGTTTATGCACAATATTTAAGAAAATAATTAGTTGTGTTGATTTCAATGATAAAAATAGTACTCCATCATTTACTAAAATATCTTTATTAATTGTAGTTAGTTTAGTAATTAAGTTTGATGAAATTCAATAAATAAGGGTATAACAGTGGAAAAAAATAATAATGCTACATTGATATTCTAAAGTGACAATTATTTTGAGACAAAGACAAAATACTAAAGAGAATTATTTTGAGACCGAGAGATTATCGTAAATGAGGGTATGTGTAATAATCACAAGTCTAACTAATTTCTTTGAGAGGAATCATGTTCTTAAAATACTCTTTCAAAAAAAATGTTCTTAAAATACTTTCTCCAAGAGATGTTAAATGGCTTAGTTGCCCTAAGTAAAAATAATGAATCAACTAGCTTAGCCGGTGATGATTTGCAGGGCTGGCTCAAGGGCCAAACAACTCAATTAGGCCTCAAAATTTTGGATGAACAAAAAAGCCTCTAAGAAATTAATTTGGTTATAAACTAAACACATTTTCGTAACTTAACTAATTATCAAAAATGTATCGACTACTCTTAATTATTATGAATTCAAATTTTGGTTGCCAGAAAATTGATTTTATATAAATATTATGTTAAAAAAATATATTTTTAAAGATTACATTAAAATGTTTGCTTTAGGTCTCATAATCTGTTGGGCCAATCCATTATTATTTGTGAAAGAGTAATTAATGTTGTTTGTTTATTGCACGTGGAAGGATACTAAGATACTCCTTCCGTTTTAAAATGACTGTCGTTTTAGCAAAAAAAATTGTTTCAAAATAAAAATCGCTTTGAGTTTCCAATGAAATAATAACTTTTTCTTTCAATTGTATCCTTCAATTAATATTATATATTACTTCTAAAGTATTATTTTTTCTTTAATAAAAAAGGCTTAATTGCACTTTTAGACCCCTATCTTTCTAAAAGTTGCGGTTATGGACCCCTAACTAATTTAAATACAAAACAGCCCCCTATGTTTTGATTCTTTAGCAGTTTTGGACCCCCAAGACAAAAAAAAAATAAAAAAATTGACACGTGGCACCTCACTTAGGGTGCCACGTCAGCGTTGACCGAGTCAACAATGGACTGGGGGTCCAAAACTGCCAAAGAATCAAAACTTAGGGGGCTGTTTTGTATTTAAATTAGTTAGGGGTCCATAACCGCAACTTTTGAAAAGATAGGGGTCCAAAAGTGCAATTAAGCCTATAAAAATTAACAAATAAAATTACAATTTTGGTTAAGAGCCTTGTTTTGAAGGTAGTGTGGTCTAACTTTTTATTGGAACACTATATAACTACTAAAATTAATATTGATGTTGTCTATATAATTAAAAGAAATTGTTGATTAATTCTTCTTCAAAATAGTTTATGTATTAGCAATTTGTCCTAGATCTAACTAGATGTAGTCTTGATATTATCCCGACCTTATTGTATGCGTACATTGTACCTCATTGAGTTTGATCAAGTTTAAATCAAATTAAGGGACTTGAACAAATGTTAGATTTGGGTTCGGGTTACACACAACCCGATCTAATCCGTCCTCTTTATATCTTATATATTAATGATACATGTATTTAAGACAAATTTGAGTCGACTTATTTCAACTTATCTTACCGACGAAAATACATGTAACATTGTTTGAGAGTTTATAAAAATAATTTATGACATATTCCTAAATTAGTTTTATAATCTCTCATGAACAACTTATGAAAATAACTAATAACTTATTTGAATATAGTTTGTCTTAATTTTATTTTAAAAATAACTTATAGATTTACGAGGCCTTAACTTTTTTTTTATTAAATACCACTTTTTAAAATTAAAATAATAGTCCATAAAAAAAATAAAAAATAATAGTAGTAACTATTAGAAGTTTCTACCAATTTGTCTTGTAAAAAATGAAATTTCTACTAACTTTTAAAAAAAAATGAGATTCCGAGATAAAAAAATCTAAAATATGATTTAAATAAGAAGTTAATTTGAATAGCTTTGAAAAATGATTTTCTTTTCACAAATAATTTTCATTATGATCAAAAACAACAATTTCTGCTTTTTTAAAAATCTCTTAAAATTAATGTTTTTATTTTTATAATCCTTAAGCCCCGTTTGGATAAACAACTTATATAGATGCTTATAGCATTAAGACTTATAATATTAGAGCTTACATCATAAGCTCTTTGTGTTTGGATATGTACACTAAAAAATACTTATATAGATTGAAGTGTTTGGATATGACATTACATAGGTTATTATAGAATTTTTAAATATTTTTAATTTAACAAAAAAAATCAAAGAATAAAAATAATAAAAATCTTGTTACGTGTGTTACTTTAATAAGATAAGTATATAACTATCTTTATATACTCATGCACCGCCAAAGATAACTAACATAATAATTAAAATATATGTTTGGAAAAAGTGGATACTGAGAATTGAAGGAGGTACATAAATTCATAAGCTCCGTATTAAGCTGTAGATTAAGCTGACAATTTAGACTTATTGAAATATGATATAAGCAGTTTATGAAACTATGATAAGCTATTTTTGTTTATTTACCCAAACACCTTTAAAAAGGTTTATGGAGTAGATAAATCTACATAAGCTCAAAATAAACCAATCTAAACGAGGCCAAGCTCAATATCACAAATGCTTATGATATGTGATTAAGCAAAGCAAAACCTATTTCCAATCCCCGCAAACTTATCTCAATTAAAGGATATTGTATATCATATAGAAGGGGGTCAGACATTTAAAATGTGTGATATAACGTGACTACTTAAAGAAAAAAAAAAAAAAAAAAAAAACCTGCCTCCAACTCTACATAGGATAGATGCAAAAGTCAAAAATATCCATCCACCTTGCTTAGTTGCCTTAAACTTTGAATCGCTTGGTCGAGGACATAGACGGTAATTATACACCACTCGTGTTCATTCCGCTTCACATCGGAGAAGAAGAAGAAATCGACGACGGTAACATAACATCAACCTTCAGCTGAAGAACAACCATGGCTTTACAGATGGCACCTGCCTCCTCCAAGGTTCTCATCCTCGTTGGAGCCGGTATTCTTCTCTCATTTTCAACAATTAATTGTGGTTTTTGTGTTGAG
>Ga0209282_1001137_pt1 | contig 14218 bp, 11 predicted proteins | sample Mtrugardesep15_FD_187529 | JGI IMG/M metagenome (GOLD analysis project Ga0209282, IMG submission 187529) | Root nodule microbial communities of legume samples collected from California, USA - M. trunc garden sep15 (SPAdes) (version 2) | ecosystem: Host-associated > Plants > Roots > Nodule...
CTGAAACTTTCTCCTCTCCAACTTCCATGATGGAAGTGAGAAGCTGAAATAAGATGGAGCTATCGCTCTCATCATTTCCAATGTTGCTAACTATTACTTGGAGAAGGGGTAGAAAATCAGGGGGCTTATAGTCATTCTGAAAAGAGAAGCAGAATCAGGTCAGTGAAAAAGGAAAAGAAACAACAGTGTTCTATTGACAAAATCAGGGAACAAAAAGCTCACATCAAGTAGTGTAGTTATTGCCCCGGCAGCAGAAACCCGCACAGGATAACAAGAAGTATTCTCCTTATCCGGCATAATCAATGCCATAAGCAATTGAGAATATACATCAGCACTCATCTCCTGAAAGGACAGACAAGGTTAGATACCAAGTTTTCATGTTTATATCACAGCAGATACATGAAACAATATTGAAACTCCATATGAAATCAAATTTGCTTGAGTTATGATAGCTAGATTGAGTGTGTCATACCTCTGGTAGACAGGAACCTAGTTCTCCAAGTACCCAGTTTGCACTAGCAATGAGGTGCGGTACAGAAACAGCTATGGTATACAGTGGCAAAATCCGTGTTCGAATGAGCATTGTTACAAATCCAGATTCTTGATCTTTCAAAAACTGTAAAAGAAAAGAGTTTTACAATATCCTTTTGAAAATTTAACTTCGAAAAACTTAAGCCTTTTTCAACAAAAGGTGAAATGTCCTCACATCTTGCAGACCGCCATATGCCATCAGTACCCCAAAGTAACTGCCATATATGATGATGCAACAAGAATAAGGTGCCATATAATTATTTTTAAGAATATAAACTAAACTAATATATACATGAATAAAGCACTGCTTATAACATGATACTGACAATAAGTACAGGAGGAAAATTAAAGAAAAGCAGAAAATGAAATAAGCTCTATAAAGAGTAAATGACACATACACAACAAAAACTTGTCCCCTTCAACCAAGAACACTTTAAAAAACACAAACAAAAGACACGATCTCCACGAGATATGTATAGGCATCAAATGGGTATAAATTCAGAGAATATAAATTCCATTGACTAAAGTCGGCTAAAAAATTCATTTAAAACTGATTGAAAAACATATAGGCAAAATTATTCAGTATTTCAGAATTACATTGCTAGCAAGGAACGCATAAAAAATGAACAAAGTAATTGGTCAACATAGGATGTGCAATAGATCTTAAAAGTAAGTCCATATAAAAATCTTTTTTTTTGCAATTAATTGATCAGGCAGGAATATACATGTGAAGCATACATAAAAACTCACTCATTTAGGACTTTTTTTTGAGACATGTTGGAATCAGAAGGAATGGGAAATTTAGACAAAAAAGGAAGCACCAATAACTCCCCCATAGAACGGCGCTGATTGCTTCTTTTGTTCTTTTGACCCTTTTTACGTTTGGCTGATAAACTGTCAATGGAAGTCTCCATTGGTGGGCCCTGCAAAAATTAATGACCACATGAACTACGGTAATAACCAAGGGGCATAGCTCAGTAAATTTTTATCAAGAAGTAACCTTTGACATTGAAATAACACCAAGTAAGTTTACTGCACTTTTTCTGGAAGTGAATAAATCCTCCCTCCATCCACAAATTTCATCCTGAACATAAAATTCCAGTCAGAAATCACAACAAATTATGTAAAACAATAGCAAAAAAAATCATGTTCATACTATATCTGAAGGAAGATTCTTCCGTATATACTCATCGGCATCTTCTTCCCACTCTGACATGTCCTACACATTACATTTCCATAAGACATTAATGAGAACATGTCTCTTGAGAAAAAAAGTCCATCCCTGTTGCTTCTACGAAATAAAAACTGACCTTCTCATTCATTACTAATGCTGGGAAGATTGCAGATTCCAATAGAGTTGTAAAATGAGGAGAAACTAACCTCCATCCCTGTGTTAATTGAAAAATAACATATTTAAGACATATTCTGAAGAATATGTAAATTACAAAATTCAAAGCATCCTCACAATTGAAACTGTAATTACAAATAAATTGCAATTGAATAAAATTTAAATAACTTACAGGGCCAGTCTCCAGCACATTTGAAATTACATCAAAACCTAGGGAGAGAATCCTCTCTAAAAGGAAAGGAAGTATCTGCAAGCGGAATGAGACTGTTAAGATTTTGAAATGCCGAAAAGTAAGAAATATAATCATAAAATCAAGGCTGCACAAGTCTAGAATCAAGTTATAGATAACAGAAGATTCGCAAGCCATGTGGAAAATTAATACAAGTGGTTAGCAAATAAAAATGGTGAGATGACACCAGTTAAAGGAAGTATATTCGTTAGAACTTTGGTAGTCCAAGTACTGGAAATAACAAGCATAACCATTATTCAAGCCAACAACAAATCAATTATTAAGAACAAAATTAAGAATATTATCTTACATTGGTATGTTTGCTAAATTTGACTATGGTTAGAGCACAATTTATAATATCTGGCATCAACCTGAAAATGGCGGAGATATATTTCATTATACAATATCAAACATGCTTATATCCAAAAAATTAAAATATTCAGAAACTTTATTACTTGTCAGAATGTTTCCTATGCCGTGTGACGAGGGAAGAGAAAATAAGTAGACTTCTTTTTCCAGACTTCCATCTAGTCAAATATATATCTACTTGAATGACTGTACAATCAAAACTCAGGGAACTCAAAATGCTCATTAGATCCCTACTAAGCGAATTCAGTAGTGGAGCTAAAGTTGATGGCATATAGGACTTTACCTGTAAGTAGGAATGTCAGATTAAAAATAAATTAAAAAAACGTCATATTAATAATGGTATAAAAAATATTTAGCACATAAAGACCGTAAATTCAGAAGGAGAAGAGGAAACTATGCATACACTCGTGAAAGGTTTCTTTTTCACAAGAATAAACAATTTCTCACCAAGGCCATCCCAAACATTTTGGAGACCCTGTTCTAATCTTAAAATTTGAGCACTCAGAATTATTATTAGAATTTAGGACCTCAGAGAAATTACTTACTGCCATTCTAATCTACTTGTTCGGATATGCGGTACGGAGCCCTTAAGGTATTCAATAAATATACATAGTCGGTACGTTATATCGATAATCAGTACACAATGAATAAAAAATTCAATAATATTTACCCCAAAAAAATAAAATTATCAACAACAAAGTAAGTGTTGAAAAATATTAATATATCATTAATAAAAATTAACTTTGACAAACATAATTTGTTAACAAAAATTAAAAGCTCAATTTGTATGTCAATCAAGTGTTAAATAAGTATATTTTATATTTTTTATTAGTGATTAGTAATTTATAATAAAATACACTGATGATAATGTTTTAAAAAATGTAATTCAATTTTAAGAAAAGAAGAGGAAGAAGTAAGTAGTTCGAAAGTGATGGGTGAAAAAAAAGAAAAAGATAGACCGAAAGTGAAAAGAAAAGAGATTTGCAAATGTATACATAATAAAGAAGCGCTGACCATCTTCCACAACCAAATACAGTAATAAAACTTTAGTGATTAATCAGAGAGAAATTTAGGCCCTGATCCAATTTAATTTTGAGGCCCTGTGCAAAGGGCCTTGTTGTGCGGCCACAGGGCCGGCCTTGCTTCTCGCAACGCAGCAGCAACTGACATGTATCAAGACTTACTTTAATAGCTATTCCTAGTTCCTAGTCTAAAAAAAAATTACAAACTGTTGAAAGATCAAATTAGAGAAAATTAACCAAATTGAGAAATACTATGTTCAAGGACATTAGCTTAAATTACTCAACAAACAAATGGTCAGCCTTCCATCTCAATTTCATCCACATATAATTTAAGGAAAGCATGCGTTGTTATGTCATAATGAACTGTGCAGAGCTTTGCATGTCAATATGGAATTTAGAGAATAGTAAATAGTTTATTATGTGTTATTGAGCTAGGCTCTCTTCTATACTCTTCACATTTGAACGAGAAAGACATTCTCATAGTATTAAGTCTGTTGACATGGTTCAAAAATCATCTTTCAAAAGCAACTCTGTAGTATGGACATGACTTGTGTGAAAAAATTCAAAAAAATTGGAAAGAATTTGCATTGAGACTTCAGAAAATGCCAATTGAAGCTGATAGAGCAAAAAATTAACAATGTCGAGTCATTAGACATTAATAACAAAAACTATTCCACAAGTGGAAAAACATCAGGAAAAAAACCAGAAAATAACTGAATAATGTTGTTTGGATTAGATGCTTTAGCATATAGACATGTCAAACCATTACTTATGTATATCAACAAGACAACAACTATAAACATGGCAAACCATTACTTACTGCAAAATGTAGGCATTTGCATATTGTGAGGACGGCTTTCTCCATTTCTCTGTCTGCTCTGTCATGGTTCGCTACAGCCTGACCCATGCATCATAAAATCAATCGGAAGTGAAGTTCATGAGAAATAGCGAGTAAAGCAAAAAAACAAAATATACCTTTCCAACAAATTGATGAAATACACCAAGCAAGGGCACGAGAATTTCCTTGGATACGAGCTCCAATTGCGGTGGTACTGGCTCCTTCGGGACTTTGGGATTCAAAAAATACTGCAAAAAGAAGTGCATTAAGATATAAGGTAAAGCACCCCATTCTTCTTCAAAAAAAGGTAAAGCACTCCACTAAGTGTCGGCTACATGGATCAAATTACGACATAATTTTCTATCATATACCATATTTCATTCCAACTCATTGATCTCTAGATCTTTCTAAATAGTTTCTCTTGTAGTTTTTTTAGTTCTCCCTCCGACTCTAATAATCTGACTACCCTCAATTTGATCTACTCTCCTTACGTATACAAAGATTTTACACAAAGTGTTTTATTATAAGTGACAAGCATTCATTTCACCTAAAAAGCACATCGTGAACAAATTACATAGATTAACAGAAATTTCCAAATTATCAAAACCACCAACTGTGAATTTCGATTACCTGAAAGGGTCTGAGAAGCGCATGAAGAACAATAAGTGCATTGATGGTATTCCATGTGGAGTTTGAACCATTGATAAGATGGCTATTCTGAATAGCAGATTGCAGATTCGGCACAAGTTCTGGCCATAAATTATGTTTCACAAAATCCGCGGCAGCAACAATTCGGAACTGCCACATTAAAAAATCTCAGAACATAAATAAATAAACAAATCAAAGCAAATCCAATTAAAATTAGAAATAACAAATAAAAAAAACACGAACCACTTCAACTAAAATCTTGAGAACAGGAAATTCAGCTCGAAGCAAAGCTTGCATAAGCTGATCTTTAAACTCCTTGCTAACATTTGAAGGCGTGGCGCCAGTACTATCAACATTGCGGCGCGTGTGGTTTTTGAGATAAGTAGCAGCAGCGATTTTCTGACCTTGATTTTCACCTCCTGTTGAGAATTGAGAATAAGATCAATTGAAAGTAGATAGAGAAAAATGAATCGGAGGTGGAGGATGAAGAATTGGGGAAATTACCGACGGAAATGGAGAGGAGATGGAAAGGGAAGTGAGGAGCTACGGAGAGACGGTCGAGCTCGGCGGTGGAGGTGTGAACGGCGGTGGCGTCGGGGCTGAGGGTTTGGTTGAGAAGATGAGCGATGAGAGTAATCTCCGCCATGGAAATTCGCGGTGTTGCTCGGAGATACTTTTCGCAATCTGAAAACCCTAGTTTCAGTCTAAACGTATTGGCGGGAAGGGAACATTTCCCAGTATATATATCTTGAAAAAAAAATAAAAATATTTTGTAATAATTATGCCGTAAAAAGGAAAAAAAAAATATTTGAAATCAAATTTTTTTGATGGAGATGCGGGGGATCGAACCCCGTGCCTCTCGCATGCAAAGCGAGCGCTCTACCATTTGAGCTACATCCCCACGTTGAAATTATTGCCTCTTTACAGTACTGATACTATGTTTTCTAAAAGCGGACAACAAATTGCACATAACCATTCGTTTTGTTTTTCTAATAAACAGCATACTGGGACTGAGGTACTTCTTCTTTTCAGTTTTCAGCCTTAGAGGCTTCCAAATTAATAAGATTTTCAGATTTATACAAGCGCTAATAGAAAGCTCCATCCTCCTTTATAGTACTTTTTTTCCAAATATATTAGCATTGATCGATTCATATATTAAAGTTTAAATTAAGTGTTATCATGTCTATATCCTATCATGTCTTTATCCAATTTCATATCATATCTTGTCTCTATCATATCATGCGCACCAAACGGACCCTAAAATTTTAACAGTCATCCATGACAAATTTTTAATGATATATTAATAGTATAGGTACATTCAAAATTGAATATGAACGTGAACAGTGAGCCTTGATTTCTTGTAGCAAGTAAAGTGAGTTTTGCCTTCATGGTATTTGTTATTGTTAGTCTCAAAATTCAATATTGATTTTGAGCGAATTGATTCTGATTAAAAGTGAGTCGAAAGTAAAATGATTTGTGTTTGGATACATTATGTAAAAATAAATTGAAGTACAAATGTATGTTTAAAAATCAATTATAAAATCAAAAACTACAAACTTTGACTTCAAGTTGAATCAATTCTCGGGCAAAGTTAATTCTACTCGAAAGCAAACAAATTGTAATGGTTTCCACAATTGATAGTGTAATAAAATGGATAATTGAAAATTAACTATTCAATCAAAAATAAAAGTGATAGATTAGAACTCAATTAAATTGTGTTATTAGTACAAAAAAGAGAATAAAAGAGACAAGAGAAGACTAAGTCTAAAGACTTAAGTCATTACTCTACAAGAGAGTCTAAAGGGAAAGAGAGGAGAGAAACTTCATAATTTTCTTCACCCCTTTTTGTTAACCATTGCTCCCTTTTATAGAAGGTTAAGAGAATATTTTCTTGTTAGAATTATCTCTTAATTGTTGGATCAAGTGACATATGTCCCTTTTCTCTAACTAATTGTTGAGTTCACTTTGGTGACTTGGCTTTACTTATATTTGAATCATAACACAAACATGTCAAATCAATTAGAATCAATTTTGACTCCTTAAAAGGGGAACCAACCATACAAACGTAATTTACCAATAATCAATCTAAATGAAAATTTAAGAGTGGTTTCATATGAATGTAGGCACTAGGCAGTATATCATTCAATTACGTCATATATGAGCAAGGAGTAGACTCACATTTATGTTGTAGATCGGTAACATGAGGGCAACCAAAAAAATAAGTCTGTTGTATAGATAAAATGGAATAATTGGCTTGAATGGCACATAATTATGATGGTCATTCTCTGTTATGTTAAACTAAAATGAAGTAATAGTTGAACGATTAAATTAGTCCATTTGTCATCATACTCATTGTGAACATGTAAAAACAGAAAGAAAAATGTGTCTTTTTGGAAAACTAATAGTCTCAATTCACAAAACGTACAATTACACAAGCTCTCTTCATTGCCCACCTACAAAAGGAGTCGAACACAACTAAACTTAAAATTGATCTCAAAGTAGCCCTACCACCATGTGAAGAAAAACTACAATAAGCAAAACCACTTGGTGCCTTGTCGAAAGAGCATTGTACACTCCCTCTGATATCATGCTTCCAGTTCCAGCAGCTGAGATACAAAATAGAATACAAAAACTAACAGTTAATATTAACCTAACAAGTGACAACTAAGATAGAACTTAGTATTCTATACAACCCTATTCATATTAACTAGCACCAAATGATTCAAAATCCAAAGAAGAAACAAGTTGCTTACCACATTCCCGTGTTGAATTAGTGAAACTTGAGCAGAGACAAAGAAGACCTTCAGTATCAGTATCAAACCCACAAATTCCACCAGATTGTTTACAACTTTCACATCCAGTATCAGGCACACTAAAAGAAAGTTTAATCCCATAAACCCAATCCAAAGGACCAACACCCCTCAATTTATCACTATTAAACACACTAGTATAATGTGTACAATCCAAAATATTCATACTCATAAACTTCACAGTATTATAGCTCGTGAAACAGCAAGGTGGTGAGCTATTTGTCATCAAATGAAACACCCTAAAAGCATTGCAACCACCGTAAAGTTCATCACAAGTGTGTCCTTCAAAGTTGAAACAAAGATATTTGTAATGGTTAAGAACAGGAGAGTCTATAGAGCAATTTAACAGAACAAAAACAGTGTCCTGTGATGGAGGGATAATAGCAGATTGAATATCTGTCATGAGAAAATCATGGTGTGGTTGAAGAATGGAGCATGTGGACATTGATGGGTCGTAGAGTACCATGGTTTTTTTGTTGTAGTCAATGGATTGGACTTTGTAAGAACCAGAAGGAGTTTGAAAGAATAGCTCAGTGGTTGTGCAGTTGAACATGTTTCTGAACTGTGGTGCTCCACAACCATCTTCTAAAGCGAATGGGTAGTTTATGGGAATGGTGCCACATGAGGTTTTGCAGGGTGAGAGTGTGTGAATGGGAATGGCTTGTAGTAGTTGTAGATGGTGGAGTGTTAGTATAATGAGTTTGAAGATTGTGAATGGTGTTAGAAGATGATGCATGATTGACAAGTTGGAAATTTTAGCAGAGAAAGCAAGGAAAAAAAGTATGGCTCGGAGGGTGGTTAAAAGGGTAATAACTTTGGGGTGGAAATGAACGCGTAAATTACTCGAGCATGGGTTTGAACTTTGAATAGCTTTATGAACGTTGGACACAGGTTGTGATGCACTTGATAGGTGGGATCCACATGTTGAAAATTTGAACAAAGTGAATACTTGTGATCAGCTATCAATGTTTTTGTTTTAAGAGCATTGGAATGCGTTGCTGCTCGGAATCTATTCCACATTTCCACTAGCCTAGCCATTCGGTAAATTTGATAGTACTACATTATGATACTGAGTTTGGCAGGAACAGACCCACACGAGCATATATAGTACTACATTATATATGCTTATATTTTATTTTTGAAATAATTATATATGTTCATGTTTTTGACAAAAATTATATACATTTATATATGAAGTTTTATCAGACGGAATTTTTTTTTGAAGGTAATTGCTTCCGAAATTATGAAATGATGTTTACCAAAACATATGTTATTATAATTATGTTGAAAGAACGTTAAACAGAAAAGCTATGGATGTTTTAGTGGTTGGGAGCGTTTTCTATAATAGGAGCAATAATAGGAGGGTCACAAGTTCAACTCCCACTGATGCTATTTTTTACAACCGGTCCAAGTTTTAAAACTATGGATTGCATAGTTCTTAAAAAACTATATGATTTAAAAAAGAAAAAGAAAGAAATGCATTCTTGAAGAATTGTTTAAAAACTTAAATTTTCTAATAAATTCATAAAGAACTCAACGGTGATGCATCCTAGAAGGATTAGACAAGTAAATCGATGAGATTTATTATATTGTTTTTGAAGAACTCAAAAGAATTCAATAATTTTACATCCCCGAAGGATTGCCAAAATTAGTCACAATGTTCATGATTTCTTAACATACACTTGTTTAGCATACACTATGTTAATTTTAATGTGTATTTTATTATATTATAATCTTATAATTGGTAGTATTTTAACGTGCACAAGCAGTCACGTTTTTTTCAATGTGTATTTTAAAACTATTAACTTACCCTACGTTACATTATATATGTAGTTAGTAGCTACTATTTTGTGTAATAGTATGATCATAGTAGCCGTTTTTTTTTAAAAAAAAAATATTATTAATTATTATATTTCAAATCCATGCACATAAATATTTATGCACGTTACAGTACAAAATCTGTTTTCTTTATATCATTAATAATATCATTATTGTTTTATACGGTAGAACAAATATTAGTTATATTTTAATTAATTTTCTCTTTTACAATTTTCTTCGTCGTCATTTTAATGATGCACTTAAGAATAAATACCATAATGTGAAAGATCCCCTTGTGCTCTCCAATAAGTTGAAAGAAATATATCTTTTCACCAGAAGTTGAAAAATAATGAAAAGAATGAAAAGGGAAAAGGTGGACAGAGTAGAAAAACAAATGAGAATATCTGTTGTTATCGATGTGGAGAAAAAGGTTATTGGTCTCGTACATGTCATATACCAAAGCATTTGGTTGACCTTTACGAACAATCACTAAAAGAAGTTATTTTATTTTTATGATAATAATAGTTATTTGACTTGTATAACTGTCATATTTTTCTTTGTTGTTCTAGTTAAATTCCGGAAGAATTTAACATTGAAGCATCCGTGAAGAATTGCTCAAACAATGAAGATCTTTTATGATATAGTTATTGAAGAACTATTTTTCTTTTAATATTAAAACATCTATAGAGGATTGGTCAAAGAATGAATATTTTTTCCGTTGTTTATATTGATTTGAGATTTAGTTCTATAAGAACTAATAATTTAACATCACTCGTTTGTGAAATATTCAAAATAAAAATATTGTGATTTCTCATTGTCATTGTTGATGGAGGTTTGTGGTTGAGTTCTCGAATAACTAGATCTTTGTTCACAATTGAAATATATAACATCTATTTGATCTTAGTATAAGTTAGACAAAATAAAATTATTGAAAAATTTGTCCCTTAAATATGCTCCTGAAGTAGCGAAATTGAGAAAATAATATAAAAAATTGATATAGTAGATATTATCATTGATATGATCATCTGAAGATGGTAAAAGTTCATTATTTGTGACTTATGATGATTATGATCTTTACTACCAATGAGTTCTCACAAGACATATAAATAAGAGGTATTGCCATCTTTTTGCATATTTGACACTCATAGTTTGTGCTCCACATGGTTTTTTCAAATGAAATAGTAAGTATTATAGTTGTCAATTTTGCATTATTGTTATTTTTAATAGATTAAGATTTAAGAACAATATTGTGTTGAGTTGGAAATCTTTTTAGTTGACAAAATAACTATAAATGAGATTTGAATTATTGATTCCTTCTAAAAGTATGTTCATGCTATTTCGAAGTCTCAAGCAAGTATTATTCTTAGAACTTGTCTTCACTAAGGAGACCTATTATTTTATGTATATTTTGTTGGATATTGTTTGTAAATGAAAGATGTATTTTGTAAAAGACTATAAAAATGATTGAATGAGTGATATAAAGAAACTAGTCGTAGTTTTACATTTAACACTACAAAAATTATCGAAGGCTCAAGAAGAGCCAATATGTTGTTATACGAAGGAATATAATTACACATTAAGAATGTAATATATTCCTCTATGTCTCAAAACTTCAAGGATATCATTCTAAATGGATATCATATTGAAATAAGAAATAAAGAAGATATTGAATATCTCTATATTATGAGACATATTTTGGATAAAATAAGTGCAATGAAAAGGTTACACGTCTTTTCCTTTGAATAATACTACACTTATATTAGTGAAATTGAGACACATATTATTGTAAACTAGAAGTTTACGAGTTAAGTTAAGAAAATGAGCTAAAAATTGCTACTCCATCGTAATTGTTATTGTTATTTTAAAAAATTTCACGACATTGCCAATGTTTTTTTTTTTTCCTTTCACATAATTAATTAATTAACGTAATGTTACCCTCCATGCAACCGGTTGCATAGTTTTTGTTTAAATCCTTACTTTATGCCTCTTAAACGTTGGGAAGTGATATCAACACAGAGGCTCCACAACAAAAATATCAACTCAAGTAAGTAAAGAAGTTTGAAATTTAAAATGAATTTGGGGGTGACACGAATAATATTAAGAAATAGATAAGGGACCCAACTACAATTTATGAAAGTGGAATTTGAATTGAAGCGGGTCATCATCCTTCATATTCTGCTCTTCAAATCTAACAACACCATTAACAATGATTCCAAACCAGAGCTCAATCCGCATTAACACCAAAATGCAGAAGGAAACACCAACTACTTCTACTCGAAACACCAATCGAAGAAACCTTCAAATCGAAACAAATGAGAACGAATTCGAATCTCAGAACCCAATCAACTTTCCACCACCACGAACACCGTTAAATTCAATACCCGATCCATCTCAGTATCACGAACCTGAACTTCTTCGTCATGCTCGTTCTTCTTCCGATAGGTTCGGGAACACTCCTTCCGTTCGGATTCCAAAGCCTCATTCCGAACCTAACTCTGCTCAGAGCACACCTGCTAGAAATTCTTCTCGAGTTTCGCTCGGCGGAGGAGGAAGTAGCAGAGTGAGCTTAGGAAAAGGATTTCTAAAAGGAACTGAAATAATTTCAACGGAAGTTCAGCATTTTGAACTTAAACATGATCCTTCGTTTTGGATGGATCATAATGTACAGGTACGTGTTTATCTTCTTTTTCTTCTTATTCTTCTATTGTAGTTTTGTTTGTGTTAAATTAGGGTTTTGTGTTTATTAGGTGTTGATAAGGATTCGACCGTTGAGTACCATGGAGAAGCTTTCACAAGGAAATGGAAGGTGTTTGAAACAGGAAAATGCTCAGACTATGGTTTGGCTTGGTCATCCTGAAACAAGATTTACATTTGATCATATCGCCTGTGAAACCTTATCACAGGTGCATCTCGAATCTCAAATTTAATTTTGTTACTGTATTAATTGTATTAATGTTGTTGGAAGCAAATTTGTGAGTTTTTTGGAGTTGCTATTTTTAGCCTAGTGAGTTCAATTTTGAAATTTGAAATATGAAATAGAGAAATTTCAGTATGGGAAATTGGCGTGTTGAACGGAAATTGAAACAAATGCTTATTTTAGTTGTGAACTGGTGTAGGAGAATCTTTTCAGAGTTGCAGGAGTGCCCATGGTGGAGAATTGCTTGTCTGGTTACAACAGTTGTATGTTTGCTTATGGTCAGGTATATCACTGGAGAGGATTTCTTGACTCGCTCTTTTGCTACGAGTTGTTGTGTATTGGTATCTTTTTTTTGCTGAAGTTGCGGCTGATTTTTGCAGACAGGTAGCGGAAAAACATATACCATGATGGGTGAGATCAAAGAAACACAAGGGTGTTTGGATGAAGATAGCGGGATAACACCAAGAGTTTTTGACTATTTATTTATGAGGATTAAAGAGGTGTGATACTTAGAACAATGTTTCCATGTTAATAGCATGTTCATTTCAATTTTATTTTATTTAATGCGGTTTCTAAGTCATTGTTATTGCTATTTTTATCTTTTATGTAGGAAGAAGAAAATATGAAAGATTGTAGATTGAAATACACTTGCAAATGTTCCTTTTTGGAGATATACAATGAGCAAATAACTGATCTTCTAGAACCTTCATCAACAAATCTCCAAGTAATCCACAATTTCCTGTATCTATTTTGATTGCAATAGTTGTTATTGCTTTGTGTCTAACAAATTTCAAATTCAATATTCTCTTTGTAGCTCAGAGAGGATATGAAGAAGGGGGTATATGTTGACAACCTTACTGAACATAGTGTGGTCACAGTCAATGATGTTCTGAGGCTTTTAGAACAGGTGAGATTTTGTGGTCAAATATATTTGCAATTTGAACTTACCGTTATATTTTATGTATTGGTGCTTGAAGCTTGCTCATGTTTGGCCATGATGTTATTCTCCTACAAAATATAACAGGGCACTGCAAATAGAAAGGTGGCTGCAACTCATATGAACTGTGAGAGCAGTCGATCTCACAGTGTTTTCACTTGCATTATTGAAAGCCGATGGGAGAAAGATTCTATGACTCACTTTAGGTTTGCAAGGTTAAATTTGGTAGATCTGGCTGGTTCTGAAAGGTAACTACAAATTTTATGATCAGAATCTTTATATACTGTTGCTTTTCTTTTTCCTAACATATCCTAACTTGCACATTTGTCTAGGCAGAAAAGCTCTGGAGCCGACAGTGAACGTCTGAAAGAAGCTGCAAATATAAATAAATCATTATCAACTCTCGGGTAGCTATCAAGGACCTATTTATTGATTTTCTTTCTGTCAATATTTTGTGGTTGAATGTTCATATACACCAACAGTAGAAAGAACTTGTGGTTATGTTCAATTGAGTGATTTCGTTATTTTCTTTTTCCATGTGCTTAGCTTGGTCATAATGACACTGGTCGACTTAGCCCACGGGAAGCCTAGGCATGTTCCCTACAGAGATTCAAGGCTTACATTTCTTCTTCAGGTAAGATACACTAAGTTCTACAAAATGCGATGAATGTTGTGTACCATCTAGTTCATTATTCTCTACAGTAACATAACGATACTCCCCAAAAATCTATGTGCAGGATTCTCTAGGTGG
>Ga0209282_1001138_pt1 | contig 14218 bp, 7 predicted proteins | sample Mtrugardesep15_FD_187529 | JGI IMG/M metagenome (GOLD analysis project Ga0209282, IMG submission 187529) | Root nodule microbial communities of legume samples collected from California, USA - M. trunc garden sep15 (SPAdes) (version 2) | ecosystem: Host-associated > Plants > Roots > Nodule...
ATAAGAGGGGAGGGGAGTGTATTTCAAGCATCTTTGAGGGGAGGGGAGTGTAATTTACTCTAAAGAAAATAAGTGTAAAAGATAGTGTTTAAAAAAGAACGTTTCTAGCACTCCAACTTTGCAAACACCATGTATGAATAGCCTTATTTTGTTTTGTTTCCACGAAATACTCCCTTTGTCGTATATTATGTGTTTTTTTAATGAATGCATATATATTTTAAGAAATGATTACTTTGGTTGATGAATTTGTAAAATGATGCGTATGTTATGTTGTCCATGCCCATATTAATCAAAGTGGTTGAAAGTAGGACTAGTAGAATAATTATACAAACCATTTAATTAATGGTCTACGTCTATCATATGAATTTGGTTTATCACATGTGAATTTAATGATAAATAAGGATATTTTAGTCAAAAATACAAAAATATTTATATACTTTAATTACTTCTTAAAACTTGTGTCAAGAGCTAAAACATCAAAAGAAAATAAATGAAAGGAGTAAAATTTAAAGCTTTTAAAATTAAGCATGTACAATTTTCAAGATTTTATTTCTACTTTTGATTTCTTAACATTTTCCCTTTAATTAAATAAGAATATTATTGGAGAAACTTAATAAATGTTGCCTTTATTTTTTCAAAAAAAAATAAATGTTGCCTTTATATCGTAAATGAGACACGAATTAATAATGAAACTCAAGTAACACAGTTGAGTTGCTCTATTGATGTTGGTTTGTGACTATAGAATGTGATACTCTTTAAAAGTCTCGGGTCTAAGATTCGATTATTTCCGGTGTCAATTTTAGTAGACTAATTTAACTTTTTCAAAAAAATAATAAAATATATTAACCTCTCAACAACTTAGTCCATAACTATAAAAATATATTAAAAAATCTATAAACTATATGAAATCCATCAATTTAGTCTTTGATATTGAGAACCAAATTGATAGATTTCCATATATTTTAATGACTAAAATTAACGAATTTTATTTAATTAATTGGAATATTGTTAGAGTTTTAAATATTGTCCGTTATGTTTTGAAAGACTAACTTCTTTGCTAGACGAACACATGTATACGGTTGCCCTTCTTTCTATTCTCTATAAAAACCAACCCATTTAGGTCATTCATTTCTCAAACCTCACAGTTCTTGTCTTCCTATATTGCGTGTGTTGGGTGTGGATAAAAATGACAGCTACTCATGGGGGAATAATGTTGTTCATGTTTCTTGCAGCATTTATGTGGTTTAATGCCCAAAATGCATTCGTGAGTTGTGCTTTAACATCAGAGTTACAAAACAAAATTGCTAAAATCAACCAAGAGGGTCCTTATTTGGGTTTAATCATACCAAATTCTTTTGAACTTGACCCTCTTCTTCAAAACCCAGGCTATACGGCTAGTGACAACATCATAGATTTTGCAGGTAAGTGCATGCGTCTATTCCCATTTAAAAGGACCAAGATTAAATTATACATATGAAAAATCTAAGTTTATTTTAACTAGAGCTGCACCTAGTAAACAATATAACCAACTAATTATAAACCTTCACTGACTTCTAACACCATCAACCGAAAATAATCATGAAATGAAATTTGCAAGGAAATAAGTAATAATCTATTAGTAGTGGATACTTTTTAATTTTCCTATTTATTAATTTTTTTATGGCTAATAACGAAGGAAGGAGATTTCGTTTTGGATCCATTGGCGACAAACCTGTTATACTAGTCATGACGGGATTGAGTGTGGTATGTATGGTTTCGTATAGTTGAAGGTTGCATATATAATTAATTATTGTGTTTTCTTAATTAACTACTAGTATTTTTGTACTGATGCATGCATGAAATGTAGATAAACGCAGCTATAACAACACAGCTTCTATTAAGCTTTTTCAAAGTAGATGGAGTTGTTCATTACGGAATTGCTGGAAATGCAAACCCTTCCTTGCATATTGGAGATGTTGCCATTCCACATTATTGGGCTCATTTGGCACTTTGGAGCTGGCAGGTAGTACACAACAGTAATTCTTATTTATACAATATATACTCGATCAGAAATTGAAATGAAATAATAAATAGTTAATTAAATATTATCAAAAAAAATCATAATACCATATAAAGTACAATAATTGAATCCAAATTTCTTTTATATATGGTAAATAACTTTATAATAACAACATGTAAAATAAATAAATTAAAATAACAACTAAAAATCAATGAACGTGCATGGTACTTATTTCTTTATATTTATCTCAATTCATCTTTTGGCTTTGTTATTTTGTCGACGGAAAGCTCGTGAATTTTATTAATACTCGAGACAAAAATAATTCATACACATATAGTCATTGTTGACTATAAAATATTGTAGGGTCCTTTTCGAAGGGAGTGTTTGGTAAAAATAATTGATAAATTACTAGTTTTTAATCAAATGATAGTTGAAAACTTGTTTTATTCAAGATTTTGAACGTAACTTATTGTATATTTTGATTTCCATTGCAATCAATCATACATACCTTCGAGAGCCCGTGGTTGAACTATATTTTCAAAAATAAAAAATAAAAACACAATAAATTTCAAGGTTGTATGTCACCTTTAATCAAATGGTTGAATTTTTTGGTTGATCAATCAAGTGGTTGAATTTAAATGGTTGATGAATTTGGGTTAATAAATCTTTTTGAAGAATTCTTGTTTGAGTTCCAACTTGAATAATCATTGGTCAAACTTGTTTACTTCATAAACAACTTTTGTGTTGGTAACACCTTTTTCTCTGAAAGTCATGTGGTGAAGCCAAAGAGAAAACTTTTTGTATGTTTATTATAAATTTTTAAAAAAATGAGAATCTAAAAAATATAAAAAGTATTTTGAATGAGAAGTTGTTTTTATAGCTTCTAAAAAAAATCATTTTTCATAACTGATTTTTTATTAAAAATTATTTTCATTATGGCTAACAAACACAATTAAATAGCTTATATTTTTGTAAAATATTTAAAAATTGAATTCTTTTTTGTATAATCTGCCTGAATAAGAAATATTTTCTTTTAAGTTAATCAACAAATACATTTTTTTTTTGGAGAAGTAGTGAAAACTTCATCTATTTCTTGTAATGGTCGCTTTTACACAAAAATGTGTTCTTAATAACTTTATCAAATCAATTTGATTTTGTTGATTTGGGTCATTTAAGTGTGTTCATTTTAAGGTCTCAAATTCAATTTTTCTTAGTGTCAATTTTGATGGACTAACTTGCCTTCTTAAAAAAAAAATCATGTGCATGAGTCGTTTATCCCAGCAAAGTTTACGGCTGAGAAGTCACTCATGGCCGTACTATTTGTTTTTTGAAAGGATGTCCTTTCAGACTTTTGTTTTTCTTTTTAATTTCTCGTCTATTTTTTTTGTCAGGTTGTTTAGTGGCTAGAATTCACCTTTTTCAAGGTGAATAAGTGGGGTGTCCGGGGTTCGAACCCCGACCCCTGCATATAACAATGCATGTCTCTGCCAACTGAGCTATACTCACGGAGACATTTCTCGTCTATTTTTAACTTATAAAAAATAATAAACCGAACAAAATTACTAATCGTATCGTTAGTTTTTACGGAATAAAACTAACCTCAACTGAGTGGTCGTTTTACTCACGTCTCATTTGTTAAGGGCAAATACACTAAATTTGAGTTGTTGACTTTTTTATTAAGCTAATTAATTTAAGGGTTTATATATTATACGTAAATTTATACATGTTAAAAAGTTCAAAAAAGCAAGTTTCTACAAAAGCTTGTGCATTTAGTATTAAATATGTATTATTTTGATAAATAATTTATGTTTTTGAATAAAAAAGTTTTCACTTTTAGTTGCTTTAACAGTGTAAAATTGATCAGGGTTGGCCCAACATTTAATCAATGACTTTAGAGCATTTTATTAGAAGATATTTTGTTTAATAACATGCAGCTTTTTTCTAGGGGAATAACATGTATTATATTTTATTAGCTACTTCTATTAAAATGAAATAAAAGAGATTGTAATTTAGTAAACTTTTAAGAGTTGTGTTGGAGTAAGTTAATGCTTATTAGATATTAATATTATAAGATAAGATAAGTGAGATGGGACTCATATGAAGTCCACTTAAACTATCTATTTTTTTAAGAGGCACTTAAACTATCTCTTAATAACAACATCATATTGAAGATGTTCTTAAACCAACCTTAACATTTTTAATTTAGTTGCATAATTAATTAGTTAATTGGTTTTGCGTATAATTTTTTTTTTTTTTTGTGGAAAGCATAATTACTAATGAATATTATGCATGTATTTGGTTTCAACTCTAGAGAGTCAAAAGTTATTCTCGAGGCTGTAGAATTAATTCTTGTAAAAGCTAAACTTAACATACACTTGAACTTGATAAATTAACGAATTGCATATTTGGCGGAGCTTGTAATAATCTGATGGAGATTAACGATTGTATATGTGCAGAGGTATGGTCTAGGGCCTGATGACACGTTACCCTTAGAAAACAATGGAGATTACACCAGGGAAGTAGGGTATTTAAAATTTGCAGATTTTACATCAAACTTAAGTGCTGGCAGTACCTTTGACAACCAACTCAACAATCTATGGTACCAACCAGAAGAGATTTTCCCCGTTGATGGCATTCCTGAACAAAGGCAACATGCTCTTTGGGTTCCCGTTGATTCCAAGTACTACCGTATTGCCAAAAAACTAGAGGTATGTAAGTAAGGCCTTGATTCAAACTACTATACCGTAAATATATATGACTAGGGTTTCAACTTGTGTTTTCTTTTATAAAAAAAAATATTATTGCCAAAATCATTACAATAAGTGTAAAATCAAATACATTGAAAGACATTTGTTTATGAGTTTCATAAACAATTGATGTGGTTAATGTTTATTCGGATATTATTTTTCAGCAAATGAAGCTAGAGGCATGCATAGACTCAGACACATGCTTGACAACGACACCAAGGGTTGTGCTTGTAGAAAGAGGAACAAGTGCAGGGTTCTATCTAGACAATGCAGCATACAGAACCTTCATCTTCAATAAATTCAACGTGAGTCCAGTGGACATGGAAAGTGCATCAGTGGCTCTTATATGCTTGCAACAAAGGATTCCTTTCATTGCTATTAGGGCTCTCTCTGATTTGGCTGGTGGCGGCACCGCGGAGTCGAATGAGGCTGATACCTTCTCACCACTCGCCGCAACCAACTCTGTTGCTGTGGTCATTGAGTTTGTGAAGCTCTTGCCATCACACCACTCCGAGCGGTGAACTATGTTATGATGATGATGTTTTCAATAATCCGCAATTAGTGCAATTATATGCACATGTAGACAACAACTTTGTTCTTGGTTTGGTTGTCTGGAATGTAATAAAGCATAACATTTCTTTCACGTGAATTTGAAGAAAAAAAAAAAGGTTATTAAAGATGGAGAATTGTGCTCATAAGGTAGATTAACCAAAATTTACTTTTTTAAAAAAGGTTAAAATATAATTAAATATTAGAAAAGACAACCTTAAATACTTAGATATTTGATATATTATGTCTAATAAAACATTCAACAACAATATATATACATCAATTAATTTTTTGATCTGATATTCTGTTGTGTGATCCATCCAAAAACACCCCACTTATAATCTATTCTTGTGTTTAGCTTTACTACTGCTCCTCTCAATAGAGGGGTGTTTCTTAATTCTATATATTGTTGGTTGATTTTGGACTTGGTCCGATTATTGATAGTCTCTTAGAAGTGACACTTATTTTGCTTGTTGTTAGGACTCATTTTTGTTGTTTCTTCTTCTTCTTTTTGTTTGTTATACTTTGTATGTTATTTTTTAAATACTTCTTATACTCTTTATACTTTTTGGTTTTGGTATTTTAAAATAATATATTTTCCATTAAAAAAATAGGAAAGCAAGGTCACGTAGCAAAAACAAAAAACAAAAACTTGTGTAGATTTTTCGCCCCTAGACAATAATAAAAGAAAATTAAAGTTATTTTTGTCATATTAATGAACGTGGGTGTGATCAAATTGTCCATTACAAGAAAAAATTGTCCCTATCGTCGGCTAAATTTGTCAAAAATTGACCATATAAATTTGAATAGTCTCATCTAAACTTTAATAAAAGTCTATGCAATGTTCGTATTAATATAAACACCAACAACACGCAATCTTTCTTTTGAAAAAAAAGAAACACGCAATCTTCCTCTAAAAAAACTCTTTTTGTAATAATTAATATGAAATGTTTTATGGCACGACAACTTTTGTTGCACCATATGCACGACTTATCAATTCCAGATTAATTTGTCTCTTTCTTAAAATCCAATTCCAGCCATCTCCCTTTCTTATACTCCATTTAATTTAAATACTAATTTAGTCCTTATCAGTTCAACATTAAGCTTTGGTTACTGTACATGCCTTTGATAGTAGAAAAATAGAATCACTATGTGATACACGGTACAGTGAGTACCTTGATGGTGTTGCTTTGTTGAACTCACGCTACAATATTTTCAAAGGTTGATGCTACGTATAACCAAACCTACACCTTCCGGTCATAAATATAAACAAAATTCATATTTTATATTCATTCAATTAATAATGTATGTTGTCTATAATAAAGATCACATGCATCATTTATTGAATGAATCTAAAACATAGATTTTTGTTTATATTTATTACCAGAGTATGTTGTAGAAGCACAACTTCAAACTATATGGAGAATTGGTGCAAGCGGTTGGATGCAAATCTTAAATATTATTATTTGCTAAGTTGATGCTTACATTGCGTTGCATAGTAATATATAACAAAGACAAACATTTCATATTGTGAATAAATAAATAATTTATTTCACATTTATTCTACCTGTGTCAAAAATCAATATTTTATTTCACTTGTGTCAAAAAGATTGCTAAAGAGGCTGAGGTGTGTGAAAAAACAAATGCTAAAGGTTTTTGTGCAAATGGTACGATAAACTTGTCGTGCCATATAACACTACTCTAATTAATATTCAAGGAAAGAATGGTCAACATAGCAGAGTTAAACAAAATATAATGCAAAATAAAAACATGAACTTGTGCAGATATTTTTAATTTTTTTTTTGAAAAGTTTTTACATTTTTGCTTAGAGAGTGTAATAAAGAAAGTGAAAGACATTTTTGTCTTATTAATAAAGAGGTTGAGATCAAATCGTCCACTACAACTATAATATTCCGTTCGTCCCTTTTTTATTATCGTTTTAATACATATTTAAAGTTTTTATTTATGAAGTTTCTACGGTACATTTGAAAATTAAGATATATCGGTGTTTTTATTTTATAAATCGATAAGTTAATGATCATTTTTATGAGATAAATATCTACTTATCGACTTCTATATCTTAAAAAATATTATTTCATAAAAAAAAACATTATTTCATTGTTTACAAAGAATCATACTAAAACTTTTATATTTTGTTGTAAAAAATAAGCAGTATTTTCTATTATAAGTAATAAAAATTCTGAGATTTTTTATTTTACTACACCGTTATTTTTGGTAAATAAAATTTAATTATTATAATTTTAAATGATAGAATTTTTTTTCCTTCAGAAAAATTCACCAATTTATTTAATATTTAGTGTACCGGTAAACTAATTTTTTTTAGTGTACTATATAATTTTCCTAAAAATAACAAGGTTTTGTGACCAGCAATTGTTTTTCTTTAAAAGAAACAAACAACTGTTTATTATGGAAGAGAGACAGAGTACGTGTGTAAAAAAATTATTAGAGAGGAGTAACTATAACAATTATTTGTTATAAGAAAAATATAACACATCAAATTCATATTAGGAAAAAAAAAACTCCAAAAGTCATCTTCTTTTTTTTTTCTTTTAATTTAAGTGTACTACAGTATTATTTTAATTTCATCCCAACCAATCATGTTTGAGTCGGTCAAGAAAAAGGTCAAATGATCATGATAACTTGTGCCCTAATACACTTGTTAAGCAATCTAAAAGTAGAAACATTTTTTTTATATAATTTTGTGCATTTAATTAATCAAAGTAAAAAAATTAAATTCATATACATTGCTTACAACAAAATATTTACACCCTTCGGTCACTATTATAAGCAAAAATCTATATTTGAGATTCATTTAATTAATGATGTATGTGGTCTTTATTGTTGACAACATACATCATTTAATGAATGAATGTAAAATATGAATTTTTTCTTATATTTTTGACCGGAGGGTGTATATCTTAAGAGCACAAGTTAGCATTTTTCAAAGGTCAATCAATATTTTTTTTTATAACCCTCTTGTTCTCATTGGAAAGGTTGGTAATTGGAGTTCGGGTGGGAGGTAAGTAAAACCTAACCAAAAATTATTTCAATCAAGAATGATCTCACGTTTTCCTAAACAATTTGTCATTTATAAAGCTTATTAATCACTTGAATCCAATTGTTTGGTTTACAAAATACAAATTTTATTGATACAATGTTATGTTTACATCAAAGGGTACATCACTTATATAGGAAGTAAATTACCATAGCTGACCAATAACAAACTGTTAACTAACTACTAACCGACTATATTTTTCATAATTTTATTTCCCTCTATTCTTACAAGGACCATAAGATTTAGTACAGTAAAGAAAATAAACAAAATTTACAATGCTCAAAACACATCGGTACTATCTTAACAAGTGCCTTATGATCTTTCACTTGATCAATTGTACAAAGATTCCATGGATTTAAAGCTCTTCGCTCCGGTGTTAGATCTTCCAAAAGATTTCTCATTATGCATTCTTTGGACCATACAAACTATGAACATGACAAAATAAATCTCATTATACAAAATAGGTTGAATTATGCTCTTACTCCCCACAAACATGCCATTTTTGAGTTTTTATATACCTTGTAATTTTATTTTTATTTTTAATCTTTGCAAATATCCATTTTTTTCTTTTGGTCTTTTTTTACAAACCTTTGTGTTTTGTTTTAATCCATGCAAAGCTGGCTCATATTGAAATCGATCCTTGTACTATTAATTTTAGTGAGTAAAATCAAATATTCTACATATTATACGGACCAATTTTAATATGAATAATTTTTGTATGAACTAAACAAAACAACAAGGACCAAAAGAAAAAATTGATATATTTACAAAGACTAAAACAAAACATTTTAAGAGTCTAAAAGCAAAAGTTATATATTTGCATCAACCAAAAACATATTTAAACCTACAAAATATGTCTTATTAAAATTACTTAAATAGTAATTTAAGAATAAAATTGTATGCAATTTGATTAGATATAGGGCCGACCCTAGGTATAGGCTGAGGGTGCAACGGACTAGGGCCCTTGCCCATAGAGGGCCCAAAAAAAAAATTATTGGAGAGGGTGCATGTAGCAAAACTCAGAACATTTGGGGTGCGTATAGCAATCCGTATTAGAAGTGCCAGAATAAAATCCTTTTGCCGGCCAACTTGTAACAAATAGAAAGAAAAAAAAAAGGCCCGAATAAAAAGAAAAAAAGAAGATTGCTTTATAGGCCCCCTCATATCTCTTTAGGCCCCCTAAAGTTACAAAAATACCCTTAATAACATATGCTTTTTTCAATTAGAATTCTTTTTCTAATTCTCTTTGATAATGATTGTTATAATTCTCTAATTGAGTCCGGTGTTGAATTCTAATTGAATTGATTTATGCTTTTTCCAATTGAATCCACTATTGAATTCATTGATTCTCACCATTATTGAATTCTAATTGAATTGATTTTTGTTTTTTTTACAATTTAAGCATGTATTGTACACACGTGAATAATATTAATGAATTGTAGCTTTTTTTCAATTGAAGTATTGTACATCGTACATGTGAATAATGTATATAGTTTGTATTGTATTGAATCGATTCTTGCCTTTTTTTTTTCAATTCAATTTTCAATTTTTGCTTAAAGTGAATTCTTATTAATTAAGTGTTGACATATTTCTTTTTTTAAGGTGCTAAAACTCCATTGTACTTTTAAGGTGCTATTGTTCTCTACTTCACTACTTTTATGGTTTTTTTTGTTTGTATTGGTTTCTATTGAGTATTTGATTCATTTTAAGATGTTGCCTAAAAAATATTTATTTGGTAGTGAGAAGCGGAAAAAAAGAAAAAAAAACACAAAATGAAGAGTTAAATTTTCAATGATGGTCTATATTTATATGTTATAGTTTTATTAGAGTTGATTTCTCTAGAGATAGGTTGGTATCCATACCTATAATTTTACTTAACTTTGTTGGGTTAGGTTCGGCCCCCCAACGTTTTTTGTTTTGTTATTCCTTTTTATTATTAATAACATATAGGATAAGGTGTATTTGACACACGATATTTTGGGGTGCCGGCATAGCTGGGATGTCAATCGCCATAACTAATGTATGTCTCAAGAAAAAAATTTATGATGTAATATAAAAAGCCCTTTTTCATACTATGCATAAGGTCCGTAAAACCCTAGGAACGACTCTGATTAGATACTATATGTTTAGATCAATAGTGAACATCTCATTAAAATAGGATGATATCCAATGAATGACAAATGAGACTTGAAAAAGAATGTACCTTAATTTTTCAGTTGGAGCTAGAAGACTGGAATCCTTGTCATGGTGATAGATGTCATTCACATCCTCTTGTGGTAACTGCAAAATCTGTTTCTGTAAGAAGCTACAATGACATGTGCTAAACCACTTAGCATGTTCCTCTTAGGCTCAAGCATCACATAAAATGGAGTAGCTAGTGGCTATAAACATTAAGATAACAGGAACACCAAATCCTACTGTCCACTCCATGTTATCTTGAACATAGACAACAACACTTAATCCTAAGAGTGTCGACACACGACACTGCGGTGGAAGCACAGTACCAGTTGATATAGCCCTATTTGATTCTTGCATTTTCGTCTCTCTTGCTTAATTGATCAACACCCAAGGCCAAGGAGGACGAGGACGATCTAATGCCTCCAGATCCAATGCACAAGGGAGCAAAAGAAGAATACAACATCAAAAGCTGGAATATTGTAGGGGAGTTGCAGCTGTTTGTATGTTGGTAGCACATTGGTCTTGATAGTGGGATCATAGTTGTTAATCACAGCAGAATCATTCCCATGCAACCCTAACATAGACAAGGGACAAAAATCAATTTTAATGAGAATGTATTGATTTTGAATCTTTTAAATTCTTACTGACATAAAATCCTACATGGTTGTGGACTGTGGAGTATTTTCTTCTGTCTGTTAATTTCGTGTTGTCTTCTCTGAGTTGGGTAACTCTGGTACTCAAACTACTGATTATGTTAGATTATAGCATCTTATATATAATTGTCATTATAAAAAAAAAAATCAAGATCAATCAATTCATGTTTCAAACTTTAAATTTTGAACTTGATTTACAAAGTCAGAACTTGGACCGACATCTTGATCTGACACTACAAATTGGATGATTGTGTCAAATGTATGATTTCCAAATAGTTGAGAATTTAGATCCAAGTCGGACAACTATATTAAATCGAGGCAGTCAAGCCCGATAATGTTGGTATGTAAAGATGGTGCGCAAAGAGACCAACTACACAATACCTCGAAATTTGAAGAGTCCAAATTTTGAGTTTTTGGTATTTCATTTTGTAAAATTCTAATATTTTGAAATAATTTATGGGTCCAGTAACACTTTCTTTTTACTACAGTTTCAGTTTTTAAGATTACAATAGATATCTAAAGTGTTTTAAGACGTCCATGGACGTGAGGGTAGTATTTGAAAAAAATATCTCAAGTCTTTGAATAGAGACAACCTTATCTTACAAATTGGTTTTGTAAAATTGAATTTGAGTCAACATAAAAACTTCTCCCTCCGTTTCAAAATAGATGTTCATTTTGAAGATTAATTTTGTTTCACAATACTTGTCTATTTTAAGTTTCAATGCAACATTAATTATTGTCTTGTCAATAATACCCTTATATATTTATTATAAAGAGAGAAAAAATAGAATGAAATAATAAATAGTTAAGGGTATTATAGAAAACACACATATAATTTCATCAAAAGTAACAAAATTTATTTAGCTTCTTAGTTACAACAATTTCTTCAAAATAGACATGTATTTTAAAACGGAGAGAGTAGAAGGCTAATAACATAACCAAAAGCAATCACGGAATATCGACCGAAATAGGAGTAATCTAGGAAAGCGGCAATGAGGGGAGTGAAATTCGATGCAGCAGACCAAATCAAGAGAAAATTAGTATCTTCAGCAGTCTGCACTCTGCATGTTATACTCTGGAGTTGATGGTTTGTTGTGTTTATTTCACACACTAGAGCTATGTACGTGTGACCCACGAGGAATTGAAATTATATATTTTTTTGGTACAAAGGAATTGATATTGAAATTGAAATTATATATAGAAAAATGTTTTGATTTTGTTGAGAAAATAAATTATAGAAAAATATCGGGGTGCATCATATTTGATGGACCGCATGCATATCTTTATCATGGTTATCATTTTCTTTTTATGAAGGAATCTGCTTTATGGTTATCATTTGAATATTACGTTTATCATTCATGTTAACAATTTTAAAATGACAAGTTTGAGAAAAATTTATAATAAAGTTACTAGTTGCTGTCGAAAAATGCTATGTTCTAATGTTAAGGATGAATTGCTTAGCTTCATTTTTCTCCTGTGTACATCAAAAGTTTGCTTCTAGTGAATTTTTTAACTTGAGAAGGTGTAACATTGACGCTTGCATATTTATTCACCTTAAAGGGGGTATATTGGATTGTGATTTTAAAAAACTATTTTGATAAAAAAAAGTCTTGAAGATTTTAAAAGATTGTGGAGAAATGTATTAAGTTTCAAAAGATTTTGAGGGATTTTAGCTCATAGACTTTTAAAGATTTAAAAGTATTTTATGAGAGTTCATAAGATTTGACATGACTATCAAATTTTAGCAATAATTCAAAATTACAAGAGATGACTAAAGATAATAAAACATCAAAGGTTTGCATGATAAAAAATAAAATCGATACAATTTTTATGGGATTGACTACTAATAATAGTATATTATAAGAATAATTACTTAATAAAATCAAACTTACTCCTTGAAAAAAAAACTTATTGATAATAATAAAATAAACATGTAAGAGCACGAAAAAAATAAACATGAATTCATGAAGAAAATAATGTGATCAACAACAACCAATTCGTGAAGAAAATAAAAACGAGGAGAATAAAAAAAAATTAAAACCTGGAAAAAAAATAAAACAAACATGAAATAAGGATACTCAGAGAGATAAAAGAAAAACTGAAAGAGGTATACACACATTGACGACTGAAGTGGGAGAAGGAGTAAAAAAAGTCTCAAGAAATCTCAACTCTTCGCATGAGATTGTTAGTTTTGAAATTTTTAACTAAAAAGCCTCACAAAATCCATCATATTAAAGAATCCATTGAAATCTATATATTTTTGAATATCAAGAGACAATTTATAAGTTGTAAAAAATCTTGATGGAATATCACCGAATTTGGTTGGACTGTTTAAAAAATCTTAAAAATTTTAATTGAATACCACAATAATTATTTCTAATCTTTTAAAATCTTGATCGAATACCTCAAAAAATTTTATAACTAAAAAGTCTTTTAAAATCTTTCCAAATCTCAATTCAATACACCCACCTAATTGTGGGGTTATTAAATAATTTGTTTTGGTCTGAGAGATGAGTTTAATTTATTTACGAGAGCTAATTAGACTCTTTGCTTCCAAGACATTTTTTACTCTTGATATTAGGATTGGTGAAGGTTATGGTCTAAAAGCAGCAACTGAGTGGTTATGGAGCTTAATATAAATATCAATTTTTTTAACTTATTTTTATTTATAAATGGAAACAAACGGAGTACACCACTACACCCCGTCAAGCATGTTAATTACGTCACGTCAAGCATGTTAATTACGTCACACATTTCTTCTCTCCTTCTCCGACAGCGTAAATAGTTTGAGTTGTATTCTTGACACCGGCACACCTTAAATATATATTCCCTCTGTCCCTTAATATAACCTCCCTTTTGTTTTTTTTTGTTCCTAAATATAACCCCTTTTCAAATTACAACACACATTAATTATTTTTTTTCATAGATACCCTTATTTAATACTACTACTAATTATAAAAGTACAATAAATTGACTTTTCACTTTATCTCTTTAATGAGGTTAATTTTGTAAAATT
>Ga0209282_1001139_pt1 | contig 14217 bp, 4 predicted proteins | sample Mtrugardesep15_FD_187529 | JGI IMG/M metagenome (GOLD analysis project Ga0209282, IMG submission 187529) | Root nodule microbial communities of legume samples collected from California, USA - M. trunc garden sep15 (SPAdes) (version 2) | ecosystem: Host-associated > Plants > Roots > Nodule...
GTGAAAAGTCAATTTATTGTACTTTTAGAATTAGTAGTAGTATTAAATAAGGGTATCTATGAAAAAAATAATTAATGTGTGTTGTAATTTAAAAAGGGGGTTATATTTAGGGACAAAAAAAAAACAAAAGGGGGGTTATATTAAGGGACGAAGGGAGTAACTTTTTCCCTCTTATAAAGATACTGAATTAGTGAATTAAGTGAACCTTGGTAGAAATTATAAATTACAATATAGTATTGATATGGTACAGCAAGTTTTAGTAATATATAACTATCTACATAATTAATTCAATGTTCACTAACATAGATTATTTTTAACAGTGCACAAATGGGTTCCAGGTAAAGGTTACGAAGACATATTATAAACCTCATAAATTTTCATTTAATCAGTAGACGCTGGAAATCATGCTACTAAAATCTCATTCTCAATATCAACCCTTTAAAATATGCGAGGATTTAGCAAATCTCAAATTATCAACAACAAACTGGTCAAGGCAAGTTAAATTCAAACAAAGGCAAGTTCAAAACAGAAAACCTGCTACTACTGCATCTTTTTTACCATGCACACTTACAGAATTCAAGAAACATTAGTCTTGTTTCTGAAATGCCAGCCCTCAAACTAAAATGCTTCAGATTTATCTGTCATTAGTCATTACTATTACACTACCTCCAACAAAATTAACCAAATGTCATGATTCATTAATATTAATTATTTATATGATTATGTCATTCATTAACTTGAAATCAAACTACTATATGATTTTTATCTTGACCCCACCAATAAATTGCTCATTTTCATTGGTTGGTGGGCAAGTTACCCACCATTTTTTAAAGGTAATTTAGAAAAAACCAATTTATATTAATTATTTACTGTAGAATTGGGTTGGTGAGATGGCGACCTATGTCAAATCCATTGATAGCAATCATTTGTTGGAAATAGGACTCGAAGGGTTCTATGGGGAAACAATGCCACAAAAGAAGCTATTCAATCCCAATTCTCTTCCAGTTGGAACTGATTTTATCTCGAACAATCAAATTCCTCAAATCGATTTTGCAACCATTCATCTATACCCCGATACATGGTAATCCTATATAAATTCATATAATATTTTATTATTAAACTTGACTTTATTAATTTTTGGCCAAATTGTTTTTTTTTCCACGTAATTCAATGGTTATTGTACCGTCATAATATTCCTAAAGGCTTAAGAACCCTCTATAAGGACTCAAACGCCCTCTAGAAGGGTTTGGACGCCCTCCAGAAGGGCTCCGGAGGCCTAGGCGCGTCCCCTTTAGGGCGCCGCCTTTCTTAGCTTCTAGAACTATCTAGAAACCGCCTAAATACCATAAATACCCCTATTACTTGGAGGTTAAGCAACCGAAACTCAAGCCCATAGCAGACTATAAATACCTCCCTTTAGAGCATTCTAAAGGCATCCAATAATCAGTCTAAACCCTAGAAAGTGATACAAACCCTAGTATTCGCTACTCGTACTTTTTTGCAAGTCCAGTTATAAATTCATCTCTTGAGATGAATAAGTAAAAAAACCGAGTTTCAAACATAGACTCTAACGTATAACAATAACTCTATACCAATTTGGATTATTATATATGAATTACAAGGTTCAAACGAGACAGCCAAAAGTGCATTTGTTGACAAATGGATAGAAGCTCATTTTCAGGACTCAAATACTATTTTAGGGAAACCCATTATTCTACAGAAGTTTGGAAAGTCTTCAAAGTCACCTGGATTTAGCATAGCTATAAGGGATAGTTACTTCAAGAAAGTATACAAAGCCATATCTACAAATGCTATCAATGGAGGCTCGTGTGCAGGTGGAATTGTTTGGCAACTCCTGTCTCAAGGAATGGATACCTATGGAGATGGCAATGAAGTCATTTTTGAGAACAATCCTTCAACTGCTGAGGTCATCAAACAACAATCTGTGACAATGTCAAAAATCAAATAGTAGAATTGCAGAAGTATCCATTTTCCTTATCCATCAAAATATGTGCATGATATAATATATCACACCATATCATATAAAATAAGAACATTTTACGGAATCTCTCCAAAAAAAAAAGAACATTTTACGGAAGAACAAATTTATTTAAGTTAATAAATATTCTTACTCCTCGTGAGTCGTGTTTACCTAAGAAGTACTGTTTCAAGGATGATACTAATATTATAATCATGTTGTGTTTTTTAATAAAGAGCAGCACCGTTTTTTTTCTTTTTTTGGTACAAGCAGCACCATATATTTCTAATGATAACAAAATTGAAAAATAAGACGGTAAATACAGTAATAATATACTTTCGGTAGAAGATTGGAACAATCTCCCAGCCTTATTATTGGTGATCATTTGAAAATAGTTTTTGTTTGATTCATTGTGTGTACATTGTACAAAGTAGGTATTTAAAGGCGAAACTATTTTTACTGGCCGAAATGATGTGGTTTTTTTGGGTCTAGCCTTCCTCAGCTATTTCAGTGAGCAGTGCGTTGGTTTCCATTGTTGAGGGTTTTGTGGCTCCCTACGTTCGACCGTCAAATTTGCACTTTGTGACATGATATATTCTACTGAGATTTGATTCAATCTGAGATCTTCAAGACCTATACACTAGTTAGTAGACTTGAGAAAAAATCAACTATATATTTTTAACCGGGTTGTTCTAACTTTCGTCTAACCTTCCATCAACTAGGAGGAGGAAACTCTCGTCCAACCTCTAATCGTCTATCTGTTGGTTTTGATTAACATGATAATTATTTTCAAGTGTAAATATTATGTTAGATATTTTATCTCAATTGATTTTTACCATGTAGATTTCTAAAGTAGATAGGATCTTTAGATGGTTGTGTATGATATGGGTAATGTTTCAATTTTGAGCTTTGGGTTGGTGTTTATTCCTCCTCTTAAAGCCTTTGTTAGCTGCAAACTTTTTATTTCCTTTGCTAAATTTTGCATGTCATATGCCTGTGTCAATATTTTTGTTTTCTTTTTACAAAAGGTTAATTGTTCAATTTGATTCTGTAATATGTACAAAGTCTGAAGAATGACCGTGGAAAAAAAAACACAAATTTTACCCTTATAATTTAAGATTCTTTCTATTTTAGTTTTCCAATTTTTTCATGCATACATAAAGCCTAGAACATAGAAGTTGATTTTTTTTTCATGATTTTTTGCCTACAAAACTAGAGAACGAAATTTGATGTGTGTGTATACTTGCTTATTTAGAACAAAATTGCAATTTTGCACGTGTAGGTCAAACAATAAAAATAAATCGAGGTTGCTTCAAAATGCTATGAAACTTTTCATATCCTTTCTATATATTTTAATAGATGGCTTTGCAAGAAAAAAAATCATCTCAAATTTTGGTTTCTACGTCGAGGTTTCCGTTGTTTTGTTTTTTGAGTTTTTAACGCTTTAAAAATTTATAATTGATCTGTCCATCGACAGAAAATTCTAGTTTTATCTAGAAAGCCATATTTTAATGTCTTAAACATGTTTATAAAGCATCATGAAAAAATTCAACCTCTAGGTCAAATTTTTGAACTTTAAGTCTAGATGGAAAATATGAAGAATCTTAAATTGCAATGCTAGAATCTATGTTTTTTTACATGCATGTTCATTTTTTAGACTTTACGTATTTTACATAGTCAAATTAAATAATTAACCCTTTAAAAACATAATATTTGTATTATTTTACTTTTTTTCTTCTTCATAGCTTTCTCTACTTGAGGTACTTTTATTTAAAATGCGTCGAAGATGAGAATCTAACTTTTATGCTAGATCTAACCATTGTTGTTTACTATATTTAACATTTATGTTATAAGAAAACAAATACTCTAGTTATATATTTTTATAAACCCTTTGGGTCTGTTTGGTTCAACGGAGGGGAGGGGAGGGAGGAAGAAGGAAGGGGAGGGGAGGGTAGGGATTTTAATTAAAAATGTTTGGTTCGCAAGGGGAGGGATGGATTTTAAAATTAATTTATCATTTTACCCTTAAGCTTAATTAAATAATGCTTGTTTTTACGATTTTATAAACCGATGAAACAACAACGATGTAATAGATAACAACACGATGTGGACAATGAGATAATAGATTACTCACGGACAATGAGATAATAGACTACTCACAGTTCACGGTGGAGGAGGTTTGAAGCAGCGGTTGGCGACAACAAAGTAGTAGTAAGGTTGGAAGAGTGAGTTTTACATGTAACAAATAAGAGGGATAGACAACATAATAATAAAAAGTTGCTACAAGATAATATAACATAATAATAATAATAAAAGTTGTTACAAGGATAATTTTTTTTTAATAAAGTTGTTACAAGGATAATATAACCTAGTAATAATAAAAGTTGTTACAAGGTTAATATTGAAATTTTAAATTAATGGGAAGGTTAATTTTGGCAATGCAATAAAATTTTAAAGAGATCCCATTGCCTCCCTCCGAAAAAACTCTGATTTGGGGAGAAGCAAAAAGTGGATATTGAAGGGAGTTTGCTCCCCTCCTCTCCCCTCAAAAACACACCAAATTTAAAATATTCCCTCCCCTCCACACCCCTCAAAAACTCTCGAACCAAACAGACCCTTGCATTTGTTTCCATCCTTAAAGAAATGCATTAATTTCTTTCTTTAGTAAATAGATGAAATAACAATAAATATTGAAAACTCATACACAAGTAGAGTAACCGGAGTTTGAAACTCGTTCACGACATCCAATCTAACAATTTTAACATTTTTGTCGGTTGAATCACTTGAGTCACATCTCAAAAATGGCCTTGCACTCTAAAGTTTTTATTTTTTATTTTTATCAAAGACGAAAACATTTATTGATTTTGTTTAAGGAACTAACAAATGTCATTTGAGCATTTCTTTGAAAGTTAAAAGTGAAAATTTTATCTTGAAAATTGTGTATTCAACATATTGAAATGTTAAAAAACAACTTTTTTTAAATAAAAATATCAATTATTTTCTTTTTTAAATCATTAATAAGTGTTTTAAGGAACGACATTTGTTACCTTTTGATTAAATGCCGGTTTGACTTGTTTCAAAATATTGATATAAATAAATTGGCATATACTAAAAAGTAACTCTTCTCCCTAAAAAATAAGTAACTTCTATTAATCATATCCATTGAGTTAATGAAGTAGGCCTCTTCTATAGGTAATATATTAAAAAAATGTCAATGAGACTTTTTGTGAAGACCAATATTATTTTTATTTGTATTTTAATTAATTGGTAATATTTTATTTTGCGTCCTAATTGCAATGTGAACTACTGTTTAATAAAAATAACTAATACATATACATTGTATATGGTCAGATACTTTAATCAGTTGCTTAATTTGTGCGTATTTATTAGTAAAAATAAACTTTCTACCTTTTTCTTCAAATATTTATAAATGTGATTACACTGAGTGTGAGCTACATACATTTTGATATTATTGTGATTGAGAATCAAGTCATGAGGTTCCAAATTTTACTATTAACATATTTCATAGTGTCATTGGTTATTGTTCAACATGGGAATTGCCAAAGAGTTAACGTTGGTACTGGTTTTGTTAAAAGAAAAGGCACTCATTTTATTTTAAATGAAAAACCATATTACTTGAATGGATTCAATTCCTATTGGTTGATGACAATGGCATCTGACCCATCTACAAGGACAAAGGTCACGTCCACTTTTCAACAAGCTTCTCAACATGGTTTAAATGTAGGAAGAACATTGGCTTTCAACGATGGAGATTATAAACCTCTTCAGATCTCTCCTGGTTCTTATGATGAAAATGTCTTCAAGGTAATATTACTTGATTAGTAACTAGCTTAATTATATAAATAGCTCTCTAAATATAATATATGTTTAGTGCGTAAATGCTTGATATGTACAAATTTAAAACCTTTTGTGTGGTATTTTTTTGACGTTGCATGAAAATGTGTCTCTCCCCTTAGAAAAACAGTATAATATAAAAAAAGTGTTCCTACAAAAAAAAAGTGTTATTACTCCACTATACTTTTACATCATTTTAAATTTTACTTGCTGGATTTTTCGTTGAATATTTGCATGTGTATGTAGGGATTGGATTTTGTGATATCAGAAGCAAGCAAATATGGAGTGAAACTTATACTGAGCTTGGTGAATAATTGGAATGATTTTGGAGGCAAAAAGAAATATGTGCAGTGGGCAAGAGAACGTGGGCAAAATGTCAAAATTGAAGATGACTTCTTTATTAACCCTATTGTTAAACAATACTACAAAAATAACGTTAAGGTATCATACATAATTTTGTGTGGATTGTTAATGATTTTATATATAACTCAAAAGTTTGATAACATAGTATTTTAGATGGATTGATGATTGCAGGCTGTGCTGACAAGAAAGAACACCGTAAATGGAGTATTGTATAAGGATGACCCAACCATTTTTGCATGGGAGCTTATGAATGAACCTCGTTGCGTATTTAATGACTCCGGAAAATCAATTCAGGTCCTTTTTTTATTTAGTTCATATACACTTTTAGTGTTATTTTTTTAAATTGTCAATCATTCGCAACCGTCGTATAATTGATTTGTTGAGCCATGTTAATGCTATAAAAAAAAAATCATGCCGAGAGTGCATGAAAATTAAACTCATTTACTTTATGTTTGCTCTACATATAAAAGCAAGTCTTTCATGTGCGTGTCTTTCTCAAACTTAAGAATGCTTACAAAATTATAAAAGGGCATAATATATATACTAGCAAAAAGACGAGACATGTCCATCTATTCATATTTTCTATCGTGTAATATCTATTTTATTTATGTTGTTTTATAATATCTATTTATCCGAATTTATTTAATTTTACTTTGAATATTCAATTTATATGTTTTTCATTTTTTTTCTTTTTGAAAAATATATGTTGTTAATGATAAATGTGTTATAGAATTACACAAAAATCAGTAATTAGTTTCAAATTTCCTATAACTTTGGTGTACCTTATATTTAAATAAAAATTTGAAAAAAATTGTGTTGTTAAATTTAAAATTGTCTTAAAAATAGTTTGACCAAAAAGTAGTTGGCAGTTAACTTTTAAGTTGTATTTATATAATGGCGTGTGTGTATCTATATATACCTTGGATGGTTACTATTTTTGTTTCAAAAGTTCAATTAGTTGTTTTAGAAAATCAAGAAATAAACGAATTATTTTTTCATTTAATTATATCTTTAAAAAGTAAGAGTATACACTAATTGTACTTTATTTTTATTTTTGCCAGGTATTTGTAGTATACTTGCATTAGAAATACTCAATCTAATACGGTCTTTTGAAAAATTGTCCAAAGGTGGGATCTTACCATTTTCAGTAAGAAATAAAATTATGATAATAAAAATTAGAGAATAATTGAAATATTTTTTTTTAAAATTTATTAAAAATAGTAATGTCTGTCTTTGGACCAGATATATGTGAGACGCCTCTAACGATATACATTTCTTCAAGACAAAGAAACATGTACCGGTTGCATGATTAGTTAAAACTTAAAAGCACACCATGGCATTTGCAAAAATTAGTGATGGAAAAAGTAATAATCTCTGTTTCAAAATATATAAATTACTATTGTAGAATTCTTAACTTGTGCCTTAAACACATGTTAGCACAACCCATATATTTATATTTATGGTCATTCATTAACAATGTCATTGAAATTAAGTTACTATGAATTTTTGACACATAATTTATATTATTAATTATTTATTGTAGAATTGGGTTGGTGAGATGGCTGCCTATGTCAAATCCATTGATAGCAATCATTTGTTGGAAATAGGACTCGAAGGGTTCTATGGTGAAACAATGCCACAAAAGAAGCTATTCAACCCCAATTCTCTTCCGGTTGGAACTGATTTTATCTCCAACAATCAAATTCCTCAAATTGATTTTGCAACCATTCATTTATACCCCGATACATGGTAATATTATATAAATTCATCTAATCTTTTTTTATTTTATTAAACTTAACTTTTTAAATTTCGGCCAAATTGTTTTTTTTTCTGCACGTAATTCAATAACTATAAATTCATTTCTTAAGATGAATAAATAAAATTTGAGTTTCAAATGTCGACTCCAACATATAACAATGTCTCTACCAGCCGAGCCATATACTTATATTTACATAGACTTTTTACTCAAATAGTTAACTCTTATAAATGGGAACATATACGAGCTTAAATTATTAATTTGGTTAGTATTGAGTTTGAAGAAAGATAATTTATGTTTAGATATTTTATCACTCTATAAATAGAATTTTGGAGAGAAAAATCAATTTTGAATGGATTTTTTTTTTATAAAATCACACATTTGATGTAAAATATAAGTATCCAAACATAATATCAACTCGTCTTTGTCTAAAAAAAAAAAATTATCAACTCGTCTTGGACTGATGTATCATCTTATCAACCTAATTTTTTTACATAAAAAGAATACCAATCTGGATTATTATATATGAATGATGTAGGATGCAAGGCTCAAACGAGACAACCAAAAGTGCATTTGTTGACAAATGGATAGAAGCTCATTTTCAGGACTCAAATACTATTTTAGGAAAACCCGTTATTTTACAGGAGTTTGGAAAGTCTTCAAAGTCACCTGGATTTAGCATAGCTATAAGGAACAGTTACTTTAAGAAAGTATACACTGCCATATCTAAAAGTGCTATGAGTGGAGGCTCATGTGCAGGTGGAATTTTCTGGCTACTTCTGTCTCAAGGAATGGATACCTATGGAGATGGGTATGAAGTCATTTTTGAGAACAATCCTACAACTGCCGAGGTCATCAAACAACAATCTGTGACAATGTCAAAAATCAAATAGTAGAATTGCAGAAAGTATCCATTTTTCTTATCCATCAAAATATGTGCATGATATAATATATCACACCATATCATTGAAAATAAGATTTTTTTTCTTCATGGAAGCACATATTTATTTAAGTTAATAAATAGGAAAATGCTATGTTTCTCGACAAATAACTTCCCGAAGCTATCACGATAGTGTAAATTAACAGTGTGGGCCACTTTTTGTGTTTTCCATCAACCCATGTATTGTTATAGACAACCAAATCCAACGGTTACCATACATTCATGATTTCTTCGTAATGAATTCCTTAGCTGAAAATAGCATCATTGAAATAAATATTCTTACTCCTCGTGAGTCGTGTTTACCTAAGAAATAATGTTTCAAGGATGATTCATGATACTAATTCATGTTGTCTTTTTTAATAAAGAGTAGCACCATGTATTTGTAATGATAAAAAAAATTGAAAAATAAGACGGTAAACACAAGTATAATGTACTTTATGTAGAAGATTGAAATAACGTCTAAAAAATAGATTATAAGCTATTACGATGTTATTTGGGCATTTCTTAAAACACTAAAAAAAATGAAAATTTAATCTTGAAACATTAAAAAATAACTTTTTTTACATAAAATTTATCAATTATTTCCTTTTTCTAAATTATTAATAAATGATTTAAGGACATTTGTTAATATGACCATTTGTTTAAATTTTCGTTTGTGTTTTAAAATATTGATTTAAATAAATTGGCATGTACTAAAAAGTAAGTCCTATCCCTTAAAAAAAAGTAACTTCTATTAATCACATCCATTGAGTTAATAAAGTAAGCCTCTTCTATAGGAAAAACAGAAAAACAACTTCTTTTTTGTTGCAAAAAGAATTTTCCAAAAAATGTCAATGAGACTTTCTGTGAAGACCAATATACTTTTGTGTTTTAGTTAATTGGTAGTATTTTTGTTTTTCTTCCTAATTGCAATGTGAACTACTGATTAATAAAAATAACTAATACCATATATATTGTGTATGGTCAGAGAATTTAATTAGTTGCTTAGTTTTTGCGTATTGATTTGTGAAAACACACTTTCTACATTTTTCTTGAAAGATTTATATAAATTGGACTACATTGAGTGTGAGCTACATATATTTTGATTATTGTGATATTGTGATTCAAAACCAAGTCATGGGGTTCCAAATTTTACTATTGACGTATTTCATAGTGTCATTGGTTATTATTCAACATGGGAACACCCAAAGAGTTAACGTTGGTGCCGGTTTCGTTCAAAGAAAAGGAACACATTTTATTCTGAATGGGAAGACACATTATTTGAATGGATTCAATTCCTATTGGTTAATGACAATAGCATCTGACCCATCTACAAGGTCCAAGGTCACATCCACTTTTCAACAAGCTTCTCAACATGGCTTAAATGTAGGAAGAACATGGGCTTTCAACGATGGAGATTCTAAACCTCTTCAGATTTCTCCTGGTTCTTATGATGAAAACGTCTTCAAGGTAATGTTTCTTGATTACTATCTAAATTATATAAAAAAGCTCTCTAATTATATAATATATATTTGATTTGATGGGTAAATGCTTGATATGTACAAATTAAAAACCTTTTGTGGTGGTATTTTTTTTGACGTTGCATGAAAATGTGTCTCCCCCTTATAAAAATAGTATATAAAAAATGTGTTATCACTCCACTATACTTTTACATCATTTTATATTTTACTTGCTGGATTTTTCGTTAAATATTTGCATGTGTACGTAGGGATTGGATTTTGTAATATCAGAAGCAAGCAAATATGGAGTGAAACTAATACTGAGTTTGGTGAATAATTGGAATGATTTTGGAGGCAAAAAGAAATATGTGCAGTGGGCAAGAGAACGTGGTCAAAATGTCAAAATTGAAGATGACTTCTTTATTAACCCCGTTGTTAAACAATACTACAAAAACAATGTTAAGGTATCATGCATAATTCTGTATGGATTGTTAATGATTTTATATATAACTCAAAAGTTTGGTAACATAGTATTTTGGATGGGTTATTGATGATTGCAGGTTGTGCTGACAAGAAAGAACACCATAAATGGGGTAGTATATAAGGATGATCCAACTATTTTTGCATGGGAGCTTATGAATGAACCTCGTTGCATAAATAATGACTCTGGAAAATCAATTCAGGTCCTTTTTTTTTATTTAGTTATATATATTGTTAGTGTAATTTTTTTTTTTAAATTGTCAATCATTTGCAACCTTCATATACTCCATCCGTTTCAAAATACATGTCCAATTTTTGTAATGTGCACTAATTACTTGACTTACTATACTTTTTAACTAATGTATAAATACAAATATTAGCATGTAAGATGTTGTTTGATTTGTCTCGACAAATATTTTTAAAATATTAAATTTTTATAATTTTTTACTTTAGATAATTAAAGATATTAACAGTCAAAATTGTGCATTGACATATGTAAAGTGGTTGACTTGGACAAGTATTTTAAAACGAGGGAGTATTTAAAAACGTTTGACTTTTATTATAATCATATTTTGATTTGTTGTGCCATGTTAATGCTATAAAAAAAATGCCGACAGTGCATGAAAATGAAACTCATTTCCTTTCTGTTTGCTCTACATATAAAAACAAGTCTTTTTCTTGACAAAAATAAACAAAGTCTTTTCATGTGTGTCTTTCTCAAACTTAACAATGCTTACAAAATAATAAAAGGACATACTGTATATACCAGCAAAAAGATGGAACATGTCCATCTATACATATTTTTTATCGTGTAATATCTACTTTAAATTGATGACTTTATTTATGTTATTTTTATAATATCTATTTTGTCCAAACTTATTAAATATTACTTTGAATATTCAATTTATATGTTTTTAATTTTTTTTCTTTTTGAAAAATATATGTTGTTAATGATTAATGTGCTATAGAATTACACAAAAATAAATTATGGTGTGGCTTAAATTTAAATAAAAGTTTGAAAAAAATTGAGTTGTTAAATGTAAAAATGTCTAAAAAAAAGTTTGACAAAAAATTAGTTAACGTTTGAGTTATATATAATTTTGGATGGTTATTATTTTTGTTTCGAAAGTTTACTTAGTTGTTTTAGAAAATCAAGAAATAATTGAAGTATTTTTTTCATTTAATTATACTCTTAAAAAGTAAGATTATACATTAATTGTACTTTATTTTTATTTTTACTAGGTATTTGTAGTATACTTGCATTATAAAATACTCAATCTAATATGGTCTTTTGAAAAATTGTCCAAAGGTGGGATCTTACCATTTTTAGTAAGAAATGAAATTATAATAATAAAAATTAGAGAATAATTAAAATATATATTTTTAAAAATCTATTAAAAATAGTAAGTTCTATCTTTGGACCAGATATATATATAAGACGCCCTTAAAGATATACATTTCTTCAAGACAAAGAAACATGTAACGGATGCATGCATGATTAGTTAAAATTAAACTAAAAGCACACCTTGTGGCATTTGCAAAAATTAGTGATGGGAAAAGTAATACTCTCTCCGTTTCAAAATAACTATAACCATTTAATTGATCATATTGATTAAGAAAAAAATCTATAACTAAAAAAGAGAGAAAGAATAATACTCTTACTAAAGTACCCTTATAAATTATCCTTCATAGAGTTATTAACTTGTGACTTGAACACATGTTAGCATAACCCATATATTTATATTTACCATCATTCATCAATAATGTCATTGAAATCAAGTTACTATGAATTTTTGACACATAATTTATATTAATTATTTATTGTAGAATTGGGTTAGTGAGATGGCTGCCTACGTCAAATCCATAGATAGCAATCATTTACTGGAAATAGGGCTTGAAGGGTTCTACGGCGAAACGATGCCACAAAAGAAGCTGTTCAATCCCAATTCTTTTCCAGTTGGAACTGATTTTATATCCAACAATCAAATTCCTCATATCGATTTTGCAACGATTCATTTATACCCCGATACATGGTAATCTTATATAAATTCATCCAATCAATTTTTATTAAACTTAACTTTTTTAATTTTGGCCAAATTTTTTTTTCATGTAATTCAATGACTATAAATTCATCTATTGAGATGAATAAATAAAAATTTGAATTTCAAACGTTAGACTCTAACATATAACAATGTCTCAATCAACCGAACATAATATAAATTTATTTTAAACAAATGGAATATTTTTATAAAATCACACATTTATAGTAAAGTGTACGTAATTATTAAATTTTCAGTTAAGTATCCAAACATAATATCAACTCGTCTTGGATGATGCACCATATTTTATCAACCTAATTTTTTCACATAAAAAGAATACCAATGTGGATTATATATGAATGATTGTAGGTTACAAAGTTCAAACGAGACAGCCAAAAGTGCATTTGTTGACAAATGGATAGAAGCTCATTTTCAGGACTCAAATACTATTTTAGGGAAACCCATTATTGTACAGGAGTTTGGAAAGTCTTCAAAGACACCTGGATTTAGCATAGCCATAAGGGATAGTTACTTTAAGAAAGTATACAATGCCATATCTAAAAGTGCTATGAGTGGAGGCTCATGTGCAGGTGGAATTTTTTGGCAACTTCTGTCTCAAGGAATGGATACCTATGGAGATGGCAATGAAGTCATTTTTGAGAACAATCCTTCAACTGCCGAGGTCATCAAACAACAATCTGTGACAATGTCAAAAATCAAATAGTAGAATTACAGATTTATGTAAATTGATAAATATTCCTACTTCCCGTGAGTCATGTTTACCTAATAAATAATGTTTCAAGGATGATACTAATATTATATTCATGTTGTCTTTTTTAATAAAGAGTAACAACATATATTTATAATGATAACAAAATTGAAAAATAAGACGGTAAGTACAACTATAATGTACTTTCTGTAGAAGATTGGAACAATATCCCAGCCTTATTATTGGCGATCATTTGAAAAGCAGGTTGGGACATGTCAAAATGGGACACCACTTGTGTACCATTAGAATACCAATGTTATATAACATTGGCCAATGAAGGTGTGGCACACAGGAAGGTCTAAAGAGGAAAGAGAAAAGATATGCATACGAAGTGTTACGTGGCACACCTTCATTGATCAATGTTATATAACATTGGTATCCCAATGATACACAAGTGGTGTCCGTCAAAATAGACACCACTTGACGTGGTCTAGGAGGATTACACCAACCACGATTGTTACTTGAACGAGCAAAGTTTGGGGGACAAAAATTAGTGGCAGTAATTGTTATGGAAGTTCCCCTGAGGCACCATTGGGGAACTTGACTTGCATCACAAACAATCTGATAACAACCACCCCATGACTTGCCATCATTAAAC
>Ga0209282_1001140_pt1 | contig 14214 bp, 10 predicted proteins | sample Mtrugardesep15_FD_187529 | JGI IMG/M metagenome (GOLD analysis project Ga0209282, IMG submission 187529) | Root nodule microbial communities of legume samples collected from California, USA - M. trunc garden sep15 (SPAdes) (version 2) | ecosystem: Host-associated > Plants > Roots > Nodule...
ATATATATATATATAACTTTTCACAATTCATATTTCTCTGAATCTTTCAAATCCTCGTTCTCTCTTTTCTCTCATAACTGTTTTCTTCATATTCAAGTTACCTTCACATAAATCCTAATCCATATTGTTTTTTATGACACTCTGTCATTGCTAGTTTAGTAGACATTTTTTATGTAATATTTAGAGTAATTCATCAAGAAAATGGAGCCGAAAGCACACAAAAAGGGAGATTTCGGATTTCAAGCAAAAAGCAATTGGGGCGCCGAACTGGAGCATTCGGGCGCCAAATTTCAGACCAGAAGGAAGCTTTTAGCTTCGTAAAAAATCGGGCCCCGAATAGGACAATTCGGGCGCCGATTTGATGTTTTGCAGAACGCGTTTTGACGGCTTCGGGCACCGATTTTGGGGCTCGGGGCCGATTTTCACTGGGCTATATATAGAAAAGTGCGTTTTCAGAATAAGAGTTCACGAATTTTGAAACCTAAGGCATATTTTGGAGCAGAAGCTTTGCAGATTTGGTGGTCAGCCATCATAACTCATAGTCTATCATCCAATTCATGTATGAATCCTTCTTTTTATGTTAGTTATCTCATACTTTAGCTATGAGTAACTAATCTCCTTGTGATTGAGATTGAGATGAATCTGATGTAACCCTATGCGAATATTAATTTGTTGAACTTCTTTGAATATCAATGAAAGTCTAGTTTTAATTTATATTATCTCGTGTTTAATGCTTTTTGTATGTTTGTCATTGACTATTAACCCTAGCTTTATGAATATGCAAATCGTTCTTAGAGATTGAATGACCACTAACCCTGACTTTTGACTCTGATCTAGGTAATAAGTTTAACCTAAGTAATCAAGCTAGAGATAGATCATTATTAGGTTATGACACATGGATTAATGTTCTATTAAAACCTCCAACGGTTTCGAATTCACTTAAGAGATTAAGGGGTTGTTACTCGCGGGGAGAATTCTAGGTCAAGATATTGGGTAGAATTATTGTGTTAATTTTTCGTTAGGCTAGATAATCATTGATTGAATTAGGAGTGCAAATTACCATAGGAGTGTGTTAGAGGATTCAAAAGTCTTGATCATATCTCTTTCTCAATTTCTAAAACCAACTTTTAATTACTTTTCTCCGTTTATGTTCTAAAAACAAGCCAACTGCCAATGGCAACCATAATTTTAACAAATCCTTTTTAGTAATGAATTTGCCAAGTAGAAGTTGATTACAGTCCTCGTGGATACGAATTTTTTTATCACTTCAATCGAATTTGGTACACTTGCCAAATATCAATCAGTTTTCCCTTAACAGACACGATGACTAACAATGGTAAAAAAAAAAATGGCACATTGACTTTGGTAAATTTTATATTATTTGAAAATGAATTTGCTAACCTATTAAAATTTTCGGTTTATAATATTATATCGATCTTTTTTGAATATATTTTTTGTCAAGTATAAATATTCCTTTTACTAGTTTTATATAATTATATTTAATTTAATAATCCAATTGCATAAAAGTATATGAATAATTTCAACATAAGTTCAAATAATTTTAAAAAAATGAGAATGTGATGTCTAGTGTTAAATGCAATTAAAAGAATAATTCGGTCAATATATATTTAAAATCAATTTTGACTCAAACTATCCAAACAACATCAAGTCATGATAATAACTTTTATATGAGTGTATTCAAACATAAATCAATTCACATCAAAATCATTTTAAACTGAAATCAATTATCTCAAACTCAATGTTATTAAAATCAATTATCGACGCCACCAATCCAAACACACACTAAAATGATATAAAAAAAACTCAAGACACTAAATTGACTAAGAAAATTAAATTTAATGTTTAATATTTGTAATTTAAAAGACAAAAATGAATAAAAAAACTCAAGTAATTAAATTGTCTAAAATAATTATTTTAAGAAAGCAAAATAGAACGAAATCTTAAATATAAATTTTTTTCTTGGTCAAAAAACATAAATATAAATTAAAGAATAAAAATTAATATATGTAAGATATGCTATTTATTTTGGAGGGACTAGTCAATCAAATGTGCATTTAGCAAAGAAAGTAAGTGTTTCCTTTTATAAGATATGTGACATATGTTATTTATTATAGAGATTTTTTCTACATTATTTAACATTTAATGTTACATTTATATATTACATTTTGATTGGTTGATATCTTGAAAGGGTAATCTAACACTCCCCTCATTTACATATTTTTAAACATGTTGTTACTACATCGCTTGTCATGCGGTGGCATTGTTGCCAGTTTTGTTATAATTGTTAATTAATTTTACAATAACCAACATCCCATGCCCACTTTGGTGTTTAACCACTCCACAACCACAATCCACATACTGGATGGAAGCATGTGGAATTCAACACAAGTCTGGTCACAACATGCATCATTATTAATTATACTATACTTTGTCTATAGAATAAATTAAGAAAATACAAAAAAATTACTATATATACGGTCTTGTTAGAAGCCACCTATGAAGTGTTTTTTAGCAACTCACACCTTAAGATGTGATTTCCACTTTTTAGTTATAAACTTGTTAAAAAACACTTTCATAAATATTAGTTGGTGTATTTTAACAAATGCTTATAGAATAACTTGCTAAAAGACACCTTCATAAAAGGCGTCTTATAGCAAAACTCATATATATATATATATATATATATATATATATAATGGTGAAATAGAATGGGAAGTTAGTTGTTGGTACTAACAAACCTAACGTTGCGTTAAGGACAATCTCAATCAAATATCGTGCCAATAAGTTCACAGCATAGGGACCGGTTTTGCTTGCCTTGCCTTGCTGTTTGGAATGCATTGCTGCAGTCTATTTCACCTCTATCATGGCACGTGACTGGGGCCTCACATTCCAAAGCACTTCCCATTTTTTTCTTTAATTTGGAGGTACCAATATTGAAGAATAATATGTTACCCTTTTTGTTTTTCAACAACAAGTATATAATCATACTTTATACAATTAAGTACACTTCACTTAGCAGGAGGAATATGTTATATGTGATTTGGTTCAAAAATTCCACATTGTGGTAGTTGTAATTCCCAACTTTGGCCTAATTATACACATGATGTTAGTTGAAATTCAACTTTTCTTATTTCTAGTCCCTACATATATATGTGTTTATTTTTCTCTCCTCCAACACTCCATGTGCATAAAAATTTCAACCCTTTATCCTGCTGCTTTTCTGGCTGGAATAATAGAATCTATCTTTTATTTATCTCTAAAGAGAGAGAAGGTTATTGTTCTAATAATGCAAGGTTCTTCTGGCATTGCATGTGCAGCAATCACCTCTCTCCACTTCATTTTTTTTTGGCACTTCTTAGCCTCTCTTTTAAACTACGCATCATCGCATAAGCCTTAGCACTTTTTGTATATATATATATGCCTTTCATTTACCAATAGTCTTAAATCTTAATGTCATAACTCATATACAAAACAAATCCATAGAAACCAGCCACAATGAGCAGAAGAACTGTACCTTGCAGCCGATCTTGGTGAGTGCTAAATTAAATACCAACCATTTCAATCTCATATATAATTGTTGAACGTACTGATGATGAATTTGTTGTAAAGGTCAATCAGTGAGGACTCTCTTAAAAGGTATGTACAGTTTGCAAGTGAAAGTTGCATACAAGAGTTATTAGCAGCTTCGGACACAAACAGAGGAAACTCAAACAATGATGAATGGAAAGTGCTCACTCTTGACAATGGAGTTGAGATATCAAAAAGAAGGTCAGGTTCATTTCACACTTTTCGCAGCCGTTGGGTTCTTAGATCCGTCTCTCCACAACAATTCATCACTGTGGCTAATGCCATTGATGCTGCAAAGGTACTCATCAATTCATATCATTTTTCTCTCATGATCATGTCAGTGTGTTGGTTACTTTATGATGAAGCTTCTAAATAAATGGTTACTTATATTATAATGAATGTTAATCCAGCAATGGGACTCTGATTTGGTGGAAGCAAAATACATAAAAGAAATTGAAGACAACCTAAGCATAATTCGTCTTAGGTTTGGAGATAACTCTAAGCCTCTCTTCAGGAATAGAGAATTCATTGTCTATGAGCGCCGTCAAACCATGGAAGATGGAACTGTGGTTAGTTAGTACTAATAATTTCATGAACAAAATCTTAATGATTTTTTCTCTCCTTCAAATAATGTAAACCGGATTTGTAGGTTGTAGCAGTTGCTTCACTGCCAAAGGAAATAGCTGCTGGGTTACATCCGAAGCAAAATAATTCAATCAGAGGACTATTGTTACAATCAGGATGGGTAGTTGAGAAGCTGGAAGATGATTCATGTGTTGTTACTTATGTTGTTCAGGTAATTAAAATTAGTAAGTTTTTTTTTGTATTCCTCATAGTATATATATTTCTGCACAACAATAAAATCTTGACTAATAAGTTTTCCTCGTCGCTTTGTTTTATTCAGTTGGATCCTGCAGGGTGGTTGCCCAAGTGCTTTGTCAATCGATTTAACACAAAACTGGTTATGATCATTGAAAACCTTAGAAAATTAGCCCAAGCATGTCCAAGTGAAGCTGAAAATTGATGACCACTTTGTAAAGTTGCGGAGTCAGAAGGGATCAGTGTAACCAAGCATTGTTAAATTAATGCGATATATTATTTACTTACTATCGTAGATTATAGGTAATAAATAGAACCAAATCAATCATTTGAGCCAAATGCCAATATTAGCATTGCAATACAATGAAGCTGAAAGTCTTTGGTGTCTCTTTCAATTTCTCATGGTATCAAACGCTTTGAATCTTGAGCAAGAAAATTAAGAAGGGAATAATTTAAGTATGGTATATGAAAAAAAGAAAAATTATTTAAAGGCGGAGCCAAGCCCTTGATTTCAAGGGGGCCAGGAAAAAATATGCGAACAAATTAAAATGACAAATCAATACACCACAACACCGAGAAATGCCTCCTATGCTCACACTTTCATTTGGCATGTCAGTCATATCATATCAAGAAATTTGTTTTTAGAATATTATATTCAATACCCAACAGGACCTAGAACATGTTACATAAATAATACTTCTGCACTTGATTGCATGTAGATGAAATGAAAAATAAACACAACAGCATGATTATCATTAGCATTTGAGCACTCCTTTTCATTTCTCTTCTAGAATCTTCATTAGAAATAGGCTGATTTAATTTCGTGTAACACAAGGAATTGGAAATTTGACTATTGTAACTAACTCTTGGATTTTCATTATCACTATCCCTTACGTAAAAAAAAATAAAAAAATATCCAACACGTTGTGATTCATTAGTTTCCTTGTGGGAAAAGCCCATCAACGACAGTATGTTGGATTTCAACTTCATTGCTTATATCCCATTTTAAAAAATAGAATAATTATTTGTTTTAATTCATGAACAGAATTCACTTTAGTTTTTTTGTTTACATATAATCCCTCAAAATTACAAATTCATACCTAGTTAATCCATCTGCCATGGGCTATTTTTAAGTGTTCAATTGTTTTAGGGATAATGCATTCTGAGTTGGTAATTTTTTAAGTGACTAAATTGAATTTCACCTTTTTTATCTGAGACTAAAGTTGGTCTTTGTTCTTCTTTTTTTGTCAGTAAACTCAATTTCATTTAATCAAAAGAGTTGGGCATTAAATCGAAAGCCACAACGTATCAATACAAGAATGAGTTTCTTCAATAAAAAAAAATCTGATGATATAGCAATTGCAAACTTAGATAGATAATAGCTACTTATGTTTAAGTTTGACCAAACAAAAATTCATTATGTATTTTCCTAAGTTCATGTTACTATCAGCTCATTCCCCTTTATTAAACACCATGTGTGACTGTTGGACCATATTTCACTCGACATTACCTAATTTGTTTTTGACTAAAAAATAAAAAGTTATATTAGTTTAGTTCTTCTGGCAAGCAATTAAAAGTAGGGTTAATAGTGTTTTTCACCCCTGTAATATATGTCATTTTCGGTTTTCACCCTATAAAATTTTCGGTTTGATTTGCACCCTCGTAAAAATTTTATTTTCTGGAAAACACCCCTAATAGGCCATTTTCAGAATTTTTTTTCAAGAAATTTTGGTTCTTGAATGGTCTATAAAGGGTGTTTTCCGGAAAATAAATTTTTTACGAGGGTGCAAATCAAACCGAAAATTTTATAGGGGTGAAAACCAGAAATGACATATATTATAGGGGTGAAAAAAACTATTAACCTTTAAAAGTAATAGAAATACACTCTTGTGTTAAGTCACATGAAGAGTTCGAGATATAAAACTATGTCTTAAACGCAAGTAGAAGCTACAATCATTTTTGTCAACATACGTTAGCGGTATAAGTCTACTTAAAATCTCAATGAAGAGTCGTATTTATGGATAATAACACGACTAGTACTCGGCACACTTCAGAATTACAGCTGAGTTAAAAACAAAAGAAACAGTATGATTATAAAGAATAGAGAAATTTGTGAAAAACATTTCATGAACTTGACTTTCCAACTTGTGAATGATAAAGAGGGCATCAATATGATGCTTAGTGCTCATAAGTTACAACATTTGTAAAGGAGCTGGTCAAGATCAATAAAAGGTTAGAAGTAGTTAAGGAGCAGGTCAAGATGAATAATCTAATCGAGTACACTGTAGATATGGAGGAGGCAAGGTAGATGGCCTACAAACAAGATCGATGCAGAGGCATTTAATTGTTGAACTGCTGCAGGTAACTGAGTTGTTTGGGATACAAGTTACCAAAATGTAAGTGGCATTTGGAACAAAAAGTGGCTGCAGCAGTGCATCAAAAAGGACCAGACACAGTATAGATAATAGAAGCCAAGTACAACTGATTTATGTTGAAGGGATGCGCATAAAATGATTCTGTTTGAAAAGTGGAACTGTACTGTTGATGCTGGCCTTGGATTCGGTATCGGTCCAATAAGATGGATGGAGTGCCAATTATACTGCTGAATCATTTTGCATTATGGCTAAGTTGTGAATCTTGTGATCAGTTCAGTAGTTTGAGCGAGCAATGTTGGGTGAGATGGATGTAGGCGTTGCAGGGAGCTATTTTAATTGTATTTGGGTGTTGTCTTTTGGAATAGGCCAATGCACAGGCCTGGTAGAATTGGGTGAGATGCTGTAGTGTCATGTAATGTGACTATTCTTGATGTAAACCAATATCACATGGCATGTGTTGTGCTTATGAGAACTAACTATTCATAGCAAACCTAGGACACTCCTTAGTCCTTCTTTATCAAAGAAATAGAAAATAAACTCATCATAAAACATGGCCAGATATTTAACAAGCAGAAGTATGCAAGGATGAAATGGTTATGCATTGACTGAAATACTATTAATCGAAACTTGAAAACATTGATCAACTCAAATTTGTCCACATACTAAAATGGCTAGTAAGAATATCCACAGCTAGGAAATGGAGGGAAGGAACCTTCCAAGCAACTAAAATATCCCAAAACATTGAGTAATAATCCAATAATAAAAGCTAATATATAGGACTTAAAATTCTATACTAAGGATCTTTTAGGGAAACCAAAGTCAAGGAATGAGGAAATACTGTAGGATGTGACAAGGATTGTGGGTTGAGTTGTAGAAAGGAACAAGCATGAGCAATCTTGTCATTCTTCATGTCATAGATGTATAACTCTGCAGACACCTTAATCAGCAATTTCCCATCTTTGAAGCCAAGAGGATTCATCCAAGGATTTGTATCATCACTCTCCAACACTCTATTCCGTAAATTCAAAAAGACGCGTGGATATTCTGCTTCAAAATCCTCCAAAAGTTTGCAATGCTTAAGCACCCATTTGAACTCAAAATAATCTTCAAGAGAATCAAGACACCACACATGAAGACCTTGTTCTGATACCTGAACATAATGAAGCCTTCCTTCATATTCTCCAATGCAAGCTTGAGGGACCGTCCTAAACTCACACGCCGGAACAGGTACTGAGATCATCAAAGACAGCTCGTTTTCAACATTAAAAGTGATGATTTGATCACCTTGTGTAAGCCAATGCAAGACACCTCCTATGTATACCCCTTTGTTTTTAATCAAACCATCATTACAGTCGCATATCTCATTCGATTTCTTCCAAGCTTTGGTTTCTGAGGAGTACAATTCAAATGTGAAGTAGAACGATTCCTCCTCCTCATCATCATCATCATAGTCATTATGATTCTTCTCAATGCGTTTCACCCTAACCAATTTGAATTTGGATGGCTCAAAATCAAAATCAAAAGCAAGAGCTATGCTATCGGTTATGTCGCATTGAGGAGGGCAGTTCAATTGAATCCATTCTTTGTTTGAAGGATTGCAGAGATACATGGTTGGATTCGGGGAAGGCAAACAGCTACGGCAACAAACAATTCCTTTGCATGATCCCAAAACTACAACGTCTTGAGGAAGAAATCCAAAAACCTTTTGGTGAACTACTTTAGCAGCGTTTTTGGGCTCGACAGGAATGTAACTAATGGTTTTAACATCATGTTTGCAGAACATGTACCTGTCTTGAACAATGAAGCCATTTAGAAGTAGCTTTGTATTTTTGAGTTGATCTTTGATGAATGAACGGCTTGAAATGATGGTGTGCCACCCTCTGGAAATGCATTTCATGCTGAGCAATGGCTTGGCCGGAACGCGTGTGAGAATAAGAGAGATCACGTCTCTGTTGAGAGACCCCTCACACTCACTCTCACTCTCAACCTTAGCCATTTTCATTTTCTGAAAAATAAAAAAATAAATCAGTAGTCTTTGGTGATTAGGAAAAGTTCAAAAGAAACAAAATGATACTGATACATGATCGATCATCATTCATCTAAGATCTAAACTAGGCTTTTCATTCTAGTGTTGTGTTGATGCCAAAAATGTGAATGAAGAGAAAGAAGGAAATGCAGAGGAGCTGAAAGGTCAAAAGCTAAAAAATAAATAGTATAGTGATGAACCTGTTAGGTAGAATGAAGAGAAAAATGGAAAGAAAGGAAACGTGATGAGTTTGTAACAAACTCTCTCTCTCTCTCTCTCTCAGTCTCAGACACGGTGCGAGTGGCATGCGTTCATTGCGTTGTGTGTGTGTGTGTGAATTTCAGCTGGCGTTTTTGCATAAGTAGAAACAAATACTATCATGTACGCTTTTTCCTCTTTTTGCCTTTTAAGGAAAATCAATACCAACACTTTTCTTACTTTTCACTTTCTTTAACTCCTTTCATCTAGTAATAAATCCTATTTTATCCATGCACAAATTATTATTTTTAATACTTTCCTTAGCAAAATACCTAAGCATTTACACATTTCATAATTCAATATAAGCATCTAATATTATATTTTATTTTATTTTATTTTTTTATAAAAAAATATATACGCGTATGCAACGATCCTAATGCAAAAGTTGTTGTGATTTATAGAAGTTAGAAAAATCGAGCTTTAACATCGATGTGAAAATATTGTCGTGGTTTCGAGGTAATGCCAAAAATTTGCCGCTGAACCAATAAGATGCTAAGTAACCGGCACACTCACCCAAACACAAAATTATATAGCCTGTTGGAAAGGTAGCATCCCTAACATTAACATGCAAAAATAGTAGTAGAAAATACTCCATAAAGAAGTAGTAAAACTTATGAAGAAATTATAGAGCTAATATTTGTTTGTATTAACGAAGAAGTAAGAGTACAAGCAATAGAAGAGGAATGCGATGGTTTTTGTCGTTTAGGTCAGTAACCTGTGTTTCTCTTAGCCTCTGCTCACCTAGCCACTACTCCATTATTAATTAATAGCCATAGACATGGTAAGGTTTTGCTTGCAGAATACTGCAAACTACTTAGTGGGTAAGTTACTTTCTTTTTAGGAAAAGATAAAAATGAGATTTGAATACCAAGAGTTTTTTTTTTTTTTTTACTTTTAAAAGTATTTCAAAGCAAAATACTCCTACTTATTAACAAACTCGTATATGTCCTCCATCCATCCCTTTAGTTTTCTGAGTTCTCTTTGCCAAATTGGCAAATAATCATCCATCAATAAAAATAATGTTAAGTGCATTTTAAGGTTTTTATAAAAATATTTGAAAATTTTAAGCTAAAACGGCAAAACTAATAATGAAATCAATTTCTATGCATTAACAATGTAATTTTTTACATATCCAACCAAATCACACAATAGTGACACTTTTATTGCTTAGTTCCTAAAGTATCTATGTGGTATGATTTTATTAGTTGTATATGTAAAAAAAATTACATTATCATGCATCTAAATTAAATTTATACAATTTTGTCGAGACAATAAAGATAAAAGTTTTAAAAAATAATGTTATACAAATATTGGCTCAAGCAAATGCCCTAAAAAATATAAGTTGGTCCAATCAAGTCAAATAAGTGTATAACTTGTCGTGTAGTCTTGTTGTTCTTGAGATTTCGTGTACTTTGTAAACTAGATAATAATGCCCCACTAATCATTTGAATATTATTCTTATGATATTTTTACTGCAAATTTATTATTAATACTTCGTTCATAATCATTATTTTCTTTAAATAATCTATTAAAATCATAACAGGACTATTTAAAACAACATAAGTATAGATATATTGCAAAATCGTGTTCGTAAATATAATCAAAGATAGAAAATTCCTTACTCAAATGTATTTTCATGTTCTTTTTAGGACCGTTGACAATTAATGTATTTTTTTAGGATCGTTTCTTAGTAATTCATCTTATAAGTCACATCAAAGATTATTCCATGTTATTAGATCATAAATTTCTAATGGAATAAACCGAGTAGGTTGTTTATCGGCAAAAGTAAATGATATTATTAATTTTTATTATGACCGGCAGAGTAAAACTAGGATCGTTCATTCTCATATATTTATTAATCAGCAGTTTTACTCTGCCGGTTGTTTATCGGCATAAGTAAATGATATTATTAATTTTCCACTTTTTTCTCATATATTCAAGATTAAGATTCAAACAATTTATGAACTTAAAATAGGGAAATCAATTCCACAAAAGGAAGAAAATAAAAGGACCAAAACTGTAATAAATCTGAAATATATCAGGTGTATTTTGGCAAATAGTTGAGACCTATAAACTTTTGATGTAAACATTTTTTAATTTAAACCTTCTGAAAAAATTAAATCAGTCCTATCACACATCCTAAATATGTCCAAGACCTTCACTGTGTGAGTGGCTAGAGATTAGCTAAAGAAATTCACATTCATTCATGTTACTATGCATTTGAATAGTCAAAATTCAAAAAAAAATAAAAAAAAACTCATGTACAAGGAGTCATGAATCTTGTAAGAATACAAGGTGAGACCACATACGTTTGTCCATTACGAATCTGATTGGTGTCCAATACGGTTGAAAATACAGGACACCCTGCAACAAAAGCTAAAGCCTTTTTGGTCTTTGAAATGTTAAATACTAGTGCCTTTGTTTGCATAACCGTATGAAATTGGTAAGGCTAGTCAAATTTCCTTGGGGATGGTCAGATCCTGCAAAACACCCCATCGTAAAACAATACCTGAGGCGTGACAAAATTATTCCATAACCCAGGAAATATTGGAACCAAAGGTAACTCTTAAGAGTAATTTTGTGAAACTCTTTTTCTAATTGTCTAGTGATTCTAAATAACTTGCACATAACCTTGCACTGAAATAAATAGATATCTCTTATATACGTATATACAACCTGATAAATGCATGGGGGACTTGAGAGATGCTAAAAATATGGAGCATATTTGAAAGACTTTTTAAAAACTTTTTTTTAGTTTTTAAAAACTTGTTTGCTAAATTATTTTTAAAATTACAGTTTTGAAAACTGTTTTGAATTTTTTTAGTTTTTGGGACTAAAAAACTAAAATATATAAAAGGGTAACTATTGTAAGAAGAGGACTTGTATATTTCAAAATGACTAAATTACATCTTTTTCCTCTGAAACTCAAACCCATATAATTTCATTTTTTTTCCTTGTAAGTTTGAGAGAAATGATAAAATAAGATAAGAATGGTGATATGTGGAGAAGTGGCAGAAGAGTGTTGAGAGATGAGGAAGAAAATCAAAATGTTGTCAAATGGATTGAAGCTTATGGAAAATGGAAAGACAAGGGCACGATGGAGACATGATTTTAATTGATGTTTTGTTTTTATTAATGAATTTTTTTTTTTTTACTCTGGGGTTGGGTTTGGGGTATTTTTGGTTGACAATTTAGATTTTTTTTACTATTGACTATAGTTAAAATTTATTTATATAATTAAAACTCATTTTAGTAATTACACATCCAAAAGTAATTTTAATTCAAACTATCTAAACAACTTCAATTTATACAAGTGTATCCAAACATAAATCAATTTACATCAAACTCACTTTTAATCAAAATCAATTCTCTCAAAATTAATTATATCAAAATCAATTATCACCGCCGTCAAACCAAACACATACTAGGATTTGTTGACTATAACGGTAAAATAACACTAATTAGAAAATGAAATAAATGAAACGGCATAATGACCAAGTCAAAACAAAAAATACAATTACTAATAATAAGGGTTAAATATGTTTTTGGTCCCTATAAAATTAGAACCTTTTAAGTTTAGTCCTTACCTAATTTTAATAGTATTTTTAGTCCCTATAAAAAAAATTGCACTCAATATTAGTCCCTACTCAATTCAAATTTGTTTAATTATGCTTAAACTGTTAAGTTTTCGAACAATCTTTTGCAGACGTGTTAAGAACATTACTAAAAGTTTCTCCGCAAAAAATTATCGCCAAATTTGATTTTTACTTTCGTATTTTTGTTATTTTTATCTTTAACTTTTGTCGTTTTAAAAAATTCATATTTAATTCATTTCATGTTAAAAAATTCTAAATTTTAGTAAATGAACCTTTCATAGTGTTATAAACTTGTATAAAAAAATCGAACAAAAATTTAAAAGTTTAAGTATAATTAAAAAAATATTGTTTTAGCAGGGACTAAAATTATAAGTAAATATTTTTTGTAAGGACTAAAAAATGTATTAAAATTAAGTAAAGACTAAACTTAGAAGTTCCCAATTTTATAGGAACCAAAAATATATTTAACCCTAATAATAATAATAATTAACTTTTCGGTAAAAAAAATAAAAATTAACTTTCTAATAACTTTCAAATAAATTAATAAAAGTACAACAGGAAATACAAGACAGCCTGCAACAAAAGCTAAAACCTTTTATGTCTTGAAAATGTCAAATACTAGTGCTTTGTTTGCATCGTAGCATGAAACTGGAAATTTCCAATTCCTTGTGTTACTCGACACCTGCATAATTATGCAGGACAAATGTCTTTCTATTGTTTACATTTTTATGTAGTATGAGTCATCGTTTTCTGACTTTTCTTTGTCAGGTTGTTTTGGTCTTGATGTTAAATCAAAGTAAATTTTCTGCTTTAGACTAGAGTTATTATAATATACTTTCCTTTTAAAAGAAAATTGGATGCACCGTATTTACAAAAATATTATTTATTACCTTAGTACAAAACTATATGATTCATTTAAATATTGTATATGATTAATTTAGTAGTGTAGGTCTTGTTTGTATCTAAATGACAAAATTATTGTAAACTCATACGTATAAATCGAAACGTCGGAGTTTGAACCTCGTACAATGTGTTTAACCTAGCAATTTTGACATTTTACTAGCTAGGATTTCTGCATAATATCCATTTTTAAAAAAAAACAGATATGTACAAAAACATCATTATACCTTGGTAGCATAAAATAAAATATTTATTAAATGAATAAGAAAAAGTAGTATAAAATATTTATAATCAGTAAATTGTCATTCAATTTTTATCAAAACCAGTGGCCACAAGGGTGCTTTGACTTTTTGTATGAGAAAATTACTACATTCAGCAAAAAGGATAATTTGGGTTTTGTACACATTTACCTTATTTGTCTGTGCAAAAATGATTTTGTGAAGTTGCATAAAGCATGATAGTATGGGAGTATGTGAGTTTTGGAGTTTTGGGGCTACACTGTCATGTACCTTAACTGCAAAATTGGTGCAGTGGACAATCAATGTAATAAAGTTCAAGTCAATTGCACAAATATCATCCTATCATTTCAAACATTGGTTGGAATTTTACTGTAGAATTCTGTTGTAAAAAGGGTTTTTTTGTACAAGTATTG
>Ga0209282_1001141_pt1 | contig 14212 bp, 7 predicted proteins | sample Mtrugardesep15_FD_187529 | JGI IMG/M metagenome (GOLD analysis project Ga0209282, IMG submission 187529) | Root nodule microbial communities of legume samples collected from California, USA - M. trunc garden sep15 (SPAdes) (version 2) | ecosystem: Host-associated > Plants > Roots > Nodule...
TCCAAAAGGAACATTGTTAGTGTTATATTATATTGATAAAAAAAAAAAAAAGCATTATAGTCAAAAAAAGAACGCAATTAACTTTTACATCTCCTCTCCTCCATTCCCATCATCAAGATACAAATCAGCTTCCAAAAACAGAAATGTATATATATTATAGTAATATAATGTTTGTATTCTTATGTTTTTTTTCTTATTTTTAAAAAAAAAACAAAAACAGAAATCAAAATAATATAAAAAAACATAAGTATCAGTGCGTATCAGGACGTATCGGAAAGTATCGGATAATTATTTTAAAAAATAAATAAAATTTAATATTTGGATACTCTCTTAATACGTATCAGGAAGTATCAGACATGTATCGATGCAGGATACGTAGGAAATACGATACGTCATCCATTTTGAAGTATCGGGGCTACACATGTATGAATATAAGAGAGATGAAGGATAAGAAGAAGGGGAGAAAACTAAAGTAGAAGATCCATATCCAACAATAAATGGACGACGTTTAGCGAGAGAACTTAGTAGGTCTTAGCTTGCACCGCATTATAAATTGTTAGATCAAATAATATCCCACATGATATCATTGTGCATTATCAACAATATTATTTCTCTCTCAAAATGATAATATTAATTCCCTCTTTTTGTTTCAAGAAATGTTATGGTCACTGTCTCTAACACACTTCTATAACACATATCATCAGTCATAATTAGACACTTCATCCACTGGTTTCATTACATTACCTAATAACAGGTTGCACCGGTTGGGAAACTACAACGTAAAAAAAAGTTGAGAAACAACAATTTTTGTATAGAAAAACCAACTTTAAAAATTGAAAAAGGAAATAACTGCAACATCGTTGTTGCTCTCTACGAGCTCCAATATCTCCATGGCTTCTTCATATTTGTCCATGGACAAAAACCTTTATGATTTTCCCTGCTTTGCTGTAAGCTTTTATGGCCTTCAATGTCTTTGTAGAGAGTAATCTAAACTGTATTCTCCATTTTTTTATCACAATCAATTGGGTTCCATGAAGAAAAAATTGGTTTCCAATTTTGAGTTTTTGATTTAGGATCCACATTTGTTAAGAAAATTAAGGGATGTGCACCTGTTGAAAATTTTCGTCCTCTAAAGCCATGTTGTAAGGAATTGAAATGATTGTGTTCGAATCTTATTTGCAGATGGAGCAATAAGAGATTTTAATTTGGAAGGCTATTCATATACATCCCTCTTTTGGGAAGGGATGAACAATATGATGAAACTACAGTTCATTGAGATACACCCCTCATTTGGGAGGAGTTTGTCTGTTTTAGAAACACATATACTGAGACAGTGTTTTGTACTCAAGGTTGGTGTATCATATTGCTAGAGTTGCCTTGAATTGTATTTACTTTGAAGCATCTCGATCATGGAAATGCGGTATGGATCTCAAAAGGTGATTGTGAGATCAAGACATGTGCTTGTGTAATTGCTTATAAAATATTACAAATTGAACATTACATAAGCTAGATTTATTGATTGAAAATGGAGTTTCTAAAACCTTTTTCTCATTAAGTGGTCGCCCCCGACTGAACCCCTCTTTGCGAATTACGTGCATTGGATTTATTTCTCATCATTTTGTTCATGTTATTCTCAAGGAGGAGTATCTAATACCTCTAACATCTGTGCAATGGCCACAATTCCAAAAAAAAATGTGAGACTTGGAAAATCATTATGTGGAGAGGCAATGTTTGTTTAGAGAACTAATGAAATATTAAAAGGTGTAACCTATCATCCGAAGAAGCAAATGCAAATAATCCAAATTGTGTATGATGACGAAGATGTAATTTCTCATAATTGGCATGTATATGATTTAATTTCATAGTGCATTGATATTTTTTTATGGTCTACAATAAACCAACACTTTTTGTGTTTTATAATGTACCACCATTTTTTGTGTTCCATAATGGATCGACAGTTTTTTTGGACACTAATTCACCAGCTCTTACACGCACACTAAACTCAGACTCTCCATTCCTTCTTACATTTCTTACAAACTTGGGTGAAAATCGAGTATTTCAAGCATTTCAAGTCGATGTAAATGTATATAGATTTCACAAAGACTTTTAAAATAAAAAAACAAAAAAATCCACAGAGACATTGACCGAGCTTAAAAGCAGCCTTGACCACTTCTTTCATTTAGCTCGTGGGACTCATATGATTTCATGGGCTGCATGTCATGTCCCTTACATAACTCTTAGAGATGGAAACGACAATTATAGCGTACATGATTATTAGTCGGTTTTCAAGGATGATGGTGATGTACGATCCCTATTTTAGATCATTGAGGGTTTAGAAGGACCGATCTATCAAATTTAGTTTTTGTAATTTCATTATGTTATGTTTTATGAATTGTTTGTTTAACTTTTATGTTATGTAATCTTAGTTGTGTTCGACTCATCTGTACGTTTTATTGGAAAAAAACGTTTGTGGTAATTTTATATTCTGTTTTGTTGGGGAAAAAAACAAACTTGAATTTTGATGGAGCCTTCCGATCCAATCAATACGTGACTTTAGATTGAAAAAAAAAAAAGAAAGGAGAAAACAATTATCATGTTTTACATTTAGATCTTTATGGAACAAATAGAACCTTGTAACTTCCGATCAACGTAAAACACGATAAATACAGCCCATCAAAAGACACAGTTTGATCCTGTCGACACATAATTTATGATGAATCCTGCTCTTTACCCAAATCATTTTGCTCATTCTCAAGTAAAATGACCAAAATACCCTTACGCATGTTAACTCATGCTAGTGCAAATATCAACGTAAGTTATGATATGTTGCATGAGTTAACTCACGCCAAAAAACTCACTGAAATCCAAGCGTTGGTTACTTTCACCCATATTTCACATTTTAAGCATCATTTACGTGTGGTGATTTATAATAAGGGTATGTGATATGTGTTGTCCATAGCAATGTAGTTAGGAACGAGTTCCTACGTAGGATTGGTCGGCCGGTGAAAGAACGTAAACACGAGGAACATAACACGGTTCGTAAGTAGGATCGATAGGTTGTCGATAGAATTGAGAGAAATATATAGGGAAAATAGAGGAAAACAGGGGAACCAAGCATAAAAACAGAGATATTAGAGAGAAAATAGAGGAACCAAGCAATAAAACAGAGAAAAACAGAGGAAAAATGGCAAAAAACAAAGAAAACAAAGGAAACAGAGCAAAACAGAGAAAACACAGTTCGTAAGTAGGATCGAAGCACGATCGAGATGTTGTGGCACGTAAGATTGTGCGATCCTACGTGCTGGGACTCGTTCCTGACTACCTTGGTCCATAGCATGGATATGTATAAAAAGTGGACTCCACACAAATAAATGCATTGTCCTGTCCATACTTCTATATGTTTTTTGTCTACAAGATGCCACGCGTTATTAGACATTAATTATTTCAACACTTGCACTGTTTCTTTTCTTGCACTACTTCTCATGTTGTTGAACCCTCCTAATATATTACTAAATTAATGAAAAGAGTATCACCACACAATTATTTTGAAACTAGCGTAAATAAAGAAATAGTGAAGCAGAATTTGTCAAACAGAAGAAGCAATGGCGTAAATGGAAGAAAGAAGAAGAAATCACCACACGTAAATGATGCGTAAAAAGTGGAATATGGGTGTAAGAAACCAGCCCAGCGTGAGTTGACTCACGCTGGGATTTCAGTGTTTTTTTTTTTGCGTGAGTTAACTCACGCAGCGTATGTTAACTTACGTTGACATTTGCACTAGCGTAAGTTAACATGTGCAGCGTGAGTTAACATGCGTAGGGGTATTTTAGTCATTTCACTTGAAAATGAGCAAAACGATTTGGGTAAAGAGCATGATTCATTTATGATTGTATGATATATAGAAGAGTAATTTCAGTCTTTTGGGGGGCTTATGAGCAACTAGGAAGCCCATCAAGCATTTATATTTCTAGAAATTTTTGGGCCATAAAAATTAGTCACAAGAAATACATCATCCGATTACTAATATAAGCAAAAATCTTTTTTGTAAATACATTCAATAAATGATGTATATGACATATAATAAAGACCATATACATCATTAATTGAATGTATCTAAAAAATAAAATTTTGTTTATATTAATGACTGGAGGGTGTAGAACCTAATGAGTTCGAAAATTGATGTTCCCATATCAAAGGTTACTAGGAACCACAAAATTATCAATATAACATCATCAGTAGTTAATTGTCGATGAATTTTAACTGATAGTAATTAACTGCGAATAAAATTTGATATTAAATTTGTTATTTCACAGTGTGTCTTAGCGTTGTGTAAAATGGGAAAAGCAATCTTCAATGGGTTCACATAAACATGCACATAACATGGGCCAAGCATACACCACACTTATGTTTCGTCAAAAAAACACAAGAGTCCTGCTCTTTACCCAAATGTTTTCGCTCAATCCCAAGTGAAATTACGTATATACCCTTACGCAAGTTAACTCACGCAGCGTGAGTTAACTTGCGTAACTTACAAGATCAGCGTGACTTAAGTCACACAGCGTGAGTTAACTCAAGTCGTATAACAGCAACACAGAACTTCATTTTTCTACTTCTTAAAAAACGAAAATTTCACCCCCAAACCCGAATTTCATCATTCTTGCGCCATTCAAACCAAATTTCGTCAACAACATCAAGTAAGTGATGATTATCTTAATTATTTGCATTATTTTGGTTGAAATTTTTGAATTTTTATAGAAATTTAACATTTTTAGGGTTTTATAGTTTTTGCTTGCATGTTAGTTTTGTAGAAATTTATACCGGTACGACCCGCATTATCAGCCACATGTGTATCAGGAGCAGCCTGGATTTCATCCGGGTTACGAGTATCAGGAGGGATATGAGTATCACCATGGGTACGATGCTCACTTTGAGCAGCCTCCTCAGCACCAGTATATCGATGCTCCTGAGCAACATCATGTCGATCCTCCTCAGCAGCAGCACCATGCAGAGCCTGCTCAAGAGGACGAGGATGGGGGCTTTCCCGGGGGGCCTTATGACTTGTCACTTTTACCGAACTTCGGTAATCACGTGGCATTCAAGCTTTAGAATGATTGAACAGTAAGTATAATTTGATTTTACTATTTATGTTTATTATTTCATGTTTACGTATAGTATTTTTAGGTATAATTACGTAGAATATTTTATGTTTACGTACAATATTTACGGATAATATTTATGTTTACGTATAATATTTATGTTTATTATTTCATGTTCACGTATAATATTTTTAAGTATAATTACGTAGAATATTTTATGTTTACGTACAATATTTACGGATAATATTTATGTTTACGTATAATATTTTTTAATTTATTATTTATGTATTTTATGTTTTGTATTTCAGATGCAAGCCTCACGCAAGATGCCTGGCGTCTCACAAGGGAAGAAGCTCAGGCTTTCTAAATTGCAGATTCCCCTTCCGGTAGATGATAACCAATGGTTCTGGAAACTGGTGGATAGATCCAGGCTAAGGCTCCTCCTTGTGACAGGGTACGAAAACATCTCCCACGGGTTAGTGTGTGCCATGTGTGAGAGATGGCATGAGGAGACCAACAGCTTCCATCTGCCTGTTGGGGAGATGACCATCACATTGGATGATGTTGTTTCTCTTCTAGACATCCCCGTCGTTGGACGGCTCATTCAGGATGATGATTTACATCCTAACCATGGTGTAGAGATGCTGGTGGATCACTTGATGTTTGTGATGGGGGAAGCGGTGGGTCAGGTGCATGGTAATTCAGGTGCCTTTATCACTTACACGGCTCTGAAAAAACAATATGAGACCCTGTCGAGTAGGTGTAACCATCTGGGGGATGAGGAGGATTTATCAGAGGAGGAGGAGGAGCTGAGTTGTGTTAGGCCCGCATGTGTGAAGACGTTTTTGTTGTTGTTGCTTGGCTACATCCTTTTTGCCGGCAAGAACAGCAAAACCATTAGTCTTTTGTGGAGGTAAAGAGCAGGAGTCCAGGAGTCACGTAGAGGTATTTTGGTCTTTTCACTTGGGAATGAGCAAATTCGTTTGAGTAAAGAGTAGAATTCAAAACACAACGTCTTACCATGAAGAAGAAAACATGTACTAACATGCATAAAAAATTTCAACCCAAAAGAAAGCATGCAAATTTTCTTGGTTGATAAAAATAATACAATTAATTATACTTCAAAATACTCGAACAACATGCCAAAATCAATTACTTATATATATATTTCTAGAAATAATTTTCTCTTCCAAAATTAAAACCAAAAGATGCACTTAGATATTTTTGGCATAACGAGATCAGAATTGCCAGATTGTTCCGGTCCCATGGACTGACGAATATGATTTAACAAGGTTAGATCATCGCTGCGCCAATGTGGTTATGGGCATGTCTTGTCCAAATTTTCAATTTAATTTTTTATTTTAATGAATATATAATTTCTTTTTCCTTAGATTATCTCTTCCTACAGTGATGTTTTTTATTCATATCCATACACATTCTAGAATTAAGCTCAGATTTCTATACCTAAAGAATATGATTAAGTTCCCTTCATTCAGTGTACATAATGGTCCTAATGAATTTTATTAAAAAAAGTGCATTTGTAATTTTATTTATAAACATAGATTTCCATTCTTTGATTCTATAATATACAAACTCCTAATCAGAATAATATCCACAGGAAAATATATTGTTTTTTTGGATGAAATATATACGAAAATATACCGTCTTAGTATAAAATAATTTTGTTCAACGCCAACATATCAATAATTGTAAAAATTTCTCTTAAGGCATTTTTTTTTCCTTTTACAAGATATCAATCAAGAAACCTCTCACTCTAGCTTATCTTATTATTATTTTTAAATAAGATCTCACTAAGAAATGTTTTTGCATACTATGCAAATCTACATACTTCCACTAGTTTAATATTATTACGCCACATTATTATTTTTTTAATGCAAGGAGAGGTGTGTCCAAATCTCATTTTCCTTTGGTTTCCACATGATATTCAAAATCTCATTTCCTTCTGGGCCTCTGGCCAGCTACATCAAATCTGACATTAATGACAAAATTTATCAGGTATGCTGGATAGATATTTTCTCTTTTACTACTACACGTGTTTTTATTTTCAATTAGGTGCAGACATGTTCTTTACACCTTTTCATAATAAATTATACGTTGCGGTTTTATTACATTTCATTTGGATATGCTTCTTTAGTAATGTCAAAAAGAAGCAATCTGTTTTTATTTTTCTTTTACAAAGTAGTAGCAGTCTATTATTCATTCATAAATAAGGAATCAATCAAGATATGGTTATTAAAATAAAATATAAAGCAACCAATATAGTGTTGGAAGAGTTGATATTATTTGTCCTCCTGAGTTTAGTTCATTTAATATGGACAATACATAATATATATAAAGTCTGAGATTCAAATCTCGATCACTAAAAAAAAATTGATATTACTTCTCTTATAAAATAACCTGAGTTTGTTTCGGTAGTCATTCTAAAGAGAAGAAAATGTTATTTTTTCCTATTCAAAGATTAGTTTCATAGCAAATAACCTATTCACATGATGCTAATTTACGATAGTGTCCCTATTCACATGCTAGCCTATCGGTTGTTGATTGCACGATCTTCTCCTGAAGATTTGTTGAAGTGTTGATTTAAATATTATGGTCTCATGCATTGCAAATGATAAGCATCTAAGATATATAATATACCTCCCGCACATACATATATTATATACATCTCAAATCAAATTTATTGTTTAATTTATAGTTTATACATGTATAATATATACGGTCAATTATGGATGGAGGAGCAGTTGATTAGATTAGAAAAAGGTGCTGCCAATCTAATTGCAAACGTGATGGTGCTCAAGTACAATCAATTCGATTAGGGGCCCATGCATTCATCAGGAAAAGTTAAAAGAAAAAAGTTGATTAAATGTTTATACAAGAAAACATATTGTGATCAGGGAACAGGTAAGCATGGTGCTCTAAAAAGCCTGCATATCTACTAAAAGATGAGCACTTAAAAAGCCATGCCTCTCTTGAATAAATATATTAATTTTCCAAGCAATTATTCTACCTCCAAGGGAATCCATTCTTATATTATACTATTAAATTAATACGTAGAACAGGAAGCAGATTAGACAACATTGGCTGGAAGACAAGGATAGAGGAATAATATATGACAAAACCTGCCTTATTGCCTTCCTAACTTTTCATTATTTAGTAAAATAAAATATTAATATGCAAAGATTAGGCAAAATTTCAGATGTCAGCATGCATATGCTTTAAAAAGGCAAAGAAAAGTTGATTCATTTTAGTATTCCTTCCAAGACAATCCATTACCTTTTTAGGGGTTTAGGTAAAGAAAATGAAAAGATTGAGGTACACATCATTGGAGAAGAGAAAAGGGGAAATATAATATTGTGGTGGTTATTATCACATACTCCTTCCTCCCCACTCAAAGATAAACAAAAATATTAATCAAAAGTGACAATTAAAAATAATATAAGTTTTATATTTAAAATTATAATTTATCTTTATTTAATTCTTTTTAGAAACTTAATTTATGATGATAAAATTTGAATTGATCTACCACATATTAGTGTGATACAACTAATCCATGTTTGAATATTTGAACTATTTGATTAGAGGATAATTCATGGCCGGTGTGTTTGAAAAAAAATACTTCCACCATAGTAAAATATAAACAAGTGAAATCTAAATAGTCAAAGTTTTTTTTCTTCTAAATTTTGAATAAAATACATCTTTTTTATTCATATTTTATTAGGTTAAAGAGTATATTGAGATATGTCAATTTTGCCATTCAAAAAATAAAAATAAAAATATTGAGATATGTCAACCATTTAAACGAATATCGATTAGTTCTAAGATCGGTATTCATAATTGCGGCAATCGAGTAAATTTAGTTAGAACTTAGTAGTGACTACTAAATAGAGTTGAATATGTGAGTTGGTTTTGTGCGTTGGAGTTCATAATATGACTTTGATTTTCTAGTTTACATGAGATTACAAAAGCTTAATTAGCATAATCAAAGCAGGTTAAAAAGAAATGTTTAACAAATAATTAGGGGAGTTTCATATTTTTCTTCATTAATTTGTCTTTCTTTATGTTCGTTCATCCTTCATCTCTATCCATAATCAAAAAATTTCAACATAACTTTTGACAAACTGATCATTTATGCTGGGGACCTCCATGAGACATGAAACGTGTGAGAAGTACACGATTGAATCTTTCACATCAAACTACAATCACTCATAAATATCTCATGAAAAAACTTGACTTAAATAATAAACTTCACATTCACACTCACAAAATTATTCACGTAATTATTTACTTTTTAATTCCTTCCATTTCTAAATTACCATTATAGCCCAACCAAAGAGCTTGAGGTCTTGATGAACTTTGATGCGAATAATATATAGCATGGACTCACAAGCTCCTAAATCATGTTAAGGGGGAATGAGGAATTCACAGTAAAGTTAAGCACCGGCCTTTTGAGGATCAAAATGGAAACGGGGTGAAGGATTCTGATTCCTAAAACCTCAACAAGTGGGACAAAAGATAAAAGAAGATAGGTAACGAGTCTAATCAATCAATTATCATATATAGTTCAAGATCATATAAAGGGTTTATTTCTATTAAGGATATAGCCATGTTTAGAATTCACAATAAAAGAAAGGAAAAACTTGACTGAAATAAAAGAGCTTAAGGAAAAAAAATTCAATAATCATTATATTTATTCCTTTTACTAATTTTTCTTTCTTTTATTAGAAAATATGACACTCATTTTAAGATGGAGGAGTTTTTTTTTTTAAGGAAGGAGGGAGGAGTTAAATTTTAATTACTTCCTCTATCTTATATAAAATGACATTTAAAGGAAAAAAAAAACACATATAAGTTCTGTTTTGTTTTCATTCACATCATATTCACATAGAATTCTCTTAATTTTTGTACCAAAATAAAAGAATTCTCTTGATTTGTAAGATTTTTTTTTGTATTCAAATAACCTATTTTGATGTTTTTTTTCCATCATAAAACTACCCTACTTGAAACAAAAATTCCGAAATCACCCTACCTTTTTGTGAGGCTTCGCAGGTCCAATCAATGAGATAGGACTTTTATATCGGTTAATGGAATAACCAATTTAATAAGTGGTCAACTCCGGCGTTCCATACAACGTGGTAGGACTTTTTAGATCAATTTAGGCAAGAATCGATTTAATAAGTGCTCATTAGAGTTACTTCTGCCAGTGTCAGCCATTTGTGGGGGGCCGTTGCTCCAAACAGAGAAGTAGTACGTATTTGATCGGTTAATCAATCCAAAATGTCCTTACTTGCTATTTGGGACAACGAGACCCTACAAAATTGACAGAAAGGATAACAACTCTATAAGTTGTGTTAGACGTCAAATGAATAGTGTGGCTCGTTCTTTTGCAAATGAATCATTATCTATAATTCGTTTCTCTCTGTTTATTTTATCATTTTTCACTTTGCAATAAGTCCTTAATATTTAATGAAATGCATTGAATTCCTTTTGCAAGAAAATCGTTTTAATTTTTTCTTCTTTTTATAAAAACCAGATAAAACAATATACATTAGCGTACACACAAGGTTCATGGAGCATATTGAAAAAAAAGCTTCGGGTTTAAAGTATAAATCCCCAATATTAACTTTTTTTTTATTTACAAAATATATTAATAAAAAAGAGGGGCAACTCAAGCCGACTTATACATAAAAACAAACACAAATTAAACAAATCAAACAACACCATGAACAACCATTAGTCCAAACATTATAATGGATCCGAAGTTTTATCTAGAGAGAATATTAACTATTTTTTTGAAGGGGAGAGAATATTAACTTGACACATGTAGTTTTGACTTTATAATTCCTAATAAGCGACATTATTTCTTATGCACTTTTTATTTTTGCGACACTAGCTAATTAAAATATGAAAGAATAGATTACTCAATGACCATATATAGATTAATGGTGTTTAAGGTTGGAAAGAAACCCAATATATATAATATTAAGCACAAGAAAGAAAAACACTATTTTTTATATATATAAAAAAAGGCAGGCTCGAAAGGTGGAAGTGGGGGAGAAAAGATGACTTTATAGAGTGGTTGATGAATTGTTTTCATTCTAAAGTCTGAGACGACAAGAGGAACGGACACAAAGTATAAAGTTGTAAAGTTTTATGTGTTGGCAGAATACGACAACATACTACCTTTTCTCTTGTTCTGTTTTTTCTGCATCATTGACAAAACCAAATTTTTTATGACTACTCTCCTTGATTTTTCTGTATAGAAATATTCCTTTTTATACTTACACACGTTATGAATAATAAATTTGGAAAGTTATATATCAAATTATTTAATAATTTATAATTTATTTTGTCTGAAAATATATGCTTCTGATTTTTGTATGAGAAAAATATATGCTTAATTTTACCTTCCTTTATTCCTTTCTAAAACAGCCAAACTTTTATTTAAAAAAAGAGCTTAAAGCATTATGTACTATTTTATTCTCTTTCTTAAATGGATGATGATAGTGCCACACACTCCATAAACGTCGCTAAGTTTTTGTTTGGACAACCATCAGCATAGTTGCAAATTGAATGTTATGTCATAAAATAATCCAAGTTGAGAAGCTTTCTTAATTGACTTTTTTTAGTAGATAATACTCCGTTGTTTCAAATTTATAGAATACCTTGTAATCAATTTTTTTTAATACAATAATACCCTGAAAATCATATATAACTTCAACATTGCAAAAACTGCAAATGGTAAATATGCAAAGAAAACTTCACAACAATCAAGTTAATTTCATAAAACAACATAACATCTACAAATATAACAAAACTAAAGTAATTCAATATCTAATAAACCGGAAGTGACAAACAATATTGCAACAAGCAAAAAAATAAAATTATATTGTATTTATCATAGAAAATAGAAATGTGTGTGGAAAATGATGTTGAGTGGGTGATTCCACACAAGAAAAATGTTCAAAATCACTCTTCTTCATTGAATAAAGAAGAAGGAAGAATTAATATATAGTTGAAAATTTGAAAGATATCTTATAAAAAAGGACGATAATAAACTCGTGATCAGTTTATATTTAAAGACCGAGTAATAATATATAACCTTCAATTGATAATAGAATCTACTAACACACTCTAGTGTCGTTCTTTCAACAATCAATCAACGCGTAATCAACTAAGAAAGTCTCAATTTCAAGGAGGATAAGTGGAGTGTCCGGGATTCGAACACCGATTCCTGCATATAATAATGTATGTCCATGTCAACTGAGCTATGTTCACGGGACTTCTCTCAATTCTATCAAAACTAAACTTATAAAAAAGCATATGGACACGGTCAAAAATACATATTCTTTTATGTTAAATCTTTCACCTCAAAAATTGATTTGAACCTTAGAGTGTTTACATTACAAAGTTGTCCTAAAGATCAACAAACATCAATTAATTTCACCAACTTTTGCTATCAAATTGTCCTGTGCAATTAAGGAAGAAATCATCTTGTTTGTCCTTCTTTTCTTTTCGAACCGTATATAATCATGGATTCTTTACCGAATGCATCGTACGAGTAATCCCTGAGCTAAACTTTAATTAATTCAATCAAATGATGTCGCACTATGGACAAATCATATTCATCATCATGCTCGCGAAACGTACCATTCTCACTTTTTTCTAATTTCCACAGGTGAAGAATTATTGATTACTGGTAACTCAATTCACTTGAATATAGTACTGTTTGGCTAACGTGTATTATTGATTGATTGTGATTAAGACTTTATTAATGAGAACCTCCGTTGTTTGGTCTAGGGTGTAGTTTGAGACATCAGGTTGTGCTTCTTTCTCAAGTTTCGAGTCATATAGGTAGTAATAATTTGTGTCCAAAAAAAAGTATTAATAATTTATGTGTTATGTCGGTTTATACAAAATTTTGATATGACTTCAATTGGATCTTTATAAATAGACATTGAGATTGATCCTTCTAATATTTTACATTGGATAGCAATTATTTATTTATTTTTTAAGACTTTAGTTATGGCTTATTTAAATTCGTACCCATTTAAATGCATTTGTTTATATTGTCTTGTACACTAAAAAAAAGTTTTACTAAGGTTGGATAGACTAGTGATCTCACAATATGAATCAATGTACCCATTCAAAAAAGAGATATTCATATTTAATATCCAATAACAATGTCTTAAATATGATTACTCGTGGAATGAACATGTGTGAAATAAAAAAAATATTAATTTAAAATAGTCCCTTTTCAATTACAGTATATTGATTTAGTTGGTGAAGATAAGATTCTTTAAGAATACACACAGAAATATCTTCAAATTTTAATTTCTAGAAATTATTTTTGTTATTTTTCAATTCAACTTTTAATAAGTATATAACGCAAAATAATTTATTTCATCATATTATAAAGTATATCTTAAAGGTGTTTTGTTCAAAAGTATATCTAAAAAGTTAAACATTTTACTGAATTTTAATATGGCACTTCCGAAACCATCCAAACTTTCTAATAATTGTAGCCAAAAAGAAGTATGCAAGAAATATTTATTTAATTGATCCGATCCATTAAATCTTATATATTGATGGGAGGTTTAATTAGGGTTAGGCAAATTGAGATAGTATGATTAGCATACATGGCAACTACGGTCATAAAGAAGAGGGGAAAAAAATCTTGGGGCAGCTAGGGACAGAGTTGAATATAGTTGGATCAATATGACTTGAATTTTTTTAGAGAGATCTAATAGATCGAGAAGTGTAAGAAAAAGACATAACAAAAAAGGATGAAAATAAATGAGAACACATGCGTTGTTGATGTCTTAAAGAAGACGATAGAGTCAAAAAAATAGGCAAATATGAATGAAATGAATGTGAAGTATACACAAAGCATTACTTGTCTTGTTTTGGTCACTTGCACTTTTGGTAGTCCAACTTGACAAAAACTACAACTAATTCATTAATGACCTTACGTAGCGTTGAAAACATGCTTCAGTTAGAGGCTGCTATGGTTCCAAAAACCGGCTTACAAATTTCTTTAACGCGTTGATTATGAAAAAAGATTGTGACTATATCAAATCTAGAAGTTGATTTAAAGA
>Ga0209282_1001142_pt1 | contig 14212 bp, 20 predicted proteins | sample Mtrugardesep15_FD_187529 | JGI IMG/M metagenome (GOLD analysis project Ga0209282, IMG submission 187529) | Root nodule microbial communities of legume samples collected from California, USA - M. trunc garden sep15 (SPAdes) (version 2) | ecosystem: Host-associated > Plants > Roots > Nodule...
AAAAAAAAAAAATCTACGGTTAGAGAGGAGCTTAAGCGGTTGATGCATAATGTGTATATTTATTAACTTGAAATACTAACTCATACTCAAAAAATGTTTTAATCTGCATTTCTCTATTTTTCTAAACTCATTGAAACTACCAGTAAGTTTTTTAAGGTTGCGCCAATGGTGGTCACTATAATAGGTGGTTAATGTTTAACAACCATTGGATCAATCTCATCCTCACTTATTTATCATGATCTACAACAATAACTTTTTTTTCTAGCTTTTCATACCCATTTTCAGCAGTCCGATTTGAATCAACCACTATGGACGTCTTGTTATGCTGCTCGCCATAGATGCAGCCATTTTTTAATCTATCCATCAAAATAACAATTTTCACTAAAGATATAGTAGAATTTTTCAGGAGTAAATAAATATTTTCATTTCGTATGTCATACATTATAAAATGTTCTGCAATAATTTGAGGTACACTATAGATAAAGTGATATGAACAACTTAAACACTACAAAAACATAATAATACAACATAGGCATATATTAAACTATACCAACAATGGTTTATCTGTAAGCTGTTTTATAATATTACAGATAAACCATGGCCTTCTCTGTAATAAACTATACCAACCGCTTTGTCAGAAAAATGATTTTCCTACGCCGAATTGTCTTTGGATTTATGTTACATGATATATAGTTGTTAGGAGCTTGTCAATTACCCTTAGCATTATGCAGGTAACCTTTCTCTTTCAGGTACCAAAATGCAGCCTCGGCTGCACTATCCGCTGAATCTTTCTTCTTTGGTAGAGGTTCCCCAATTAACTCGATAATCATATTTGAGGCCTCTTCTATCTCCATTGTCACCATGCAAGTGAATCTAAAATGAAGCAAAGGTAGTCAACACAGGTTCCTTGATATCATGTTAAAAATAAAAATATACCAAGCGATAAACACTTGAAAGTTTATGTTGCACAACATCACTATCCATGCATCAACAATAGGAGTTATAAAGTTGACATGGTGGTTGTAGTAAAAGAGTTAAGGAGACAATCATATTTAATCTTTCCTTTTCTTGTAAATATAGGAGCTGACTAGTTTCCTTATTTTGATTGTATTCCCTAGGCAATTTATACCCTCGTGTATTTTTGTATCGCATGAATGATTAATACAGAGAATATCACAAAAAATGGGTACAGATAAATATTTATATCAAAAAGATTAATTAAAACAAAAGAGATATTGAGGGACTCACAATTTAAGGTGGTCCGGTCCCTCTTCCTTGCAGCAGTCAAATGAAGGAGGTTTCCAGTAATTAGCGGCACATAATTCATACAATCGCGATCTTGCTGTTATTTTGTATCAAATAATGTGAAAAAATAGTTAGAATCAATGGAACAGAGGTGCTGGCTTTGGTATTTGGCACAACAAAAACTACCAACAGTTCTTATATTACCTGTCCTTGCTAAGTCACTGCCACAATCACGATTTTGAACGGTTTCACTAAGCTTTCCCTTAGAAGAAGATTGAAGCCGTTCCGCGACACGTATAACACACGAGGTGGATGAATCCGATACATCCCGAATAGGGCAGATTTCTGGATTAGAATTGTTGCATAGGTCTCCATTAATCATTACTTGTTCGATGGTAGTAGTATATGTTACATCAATGGGAGTTTCATCAAAGCCAATGAGTTTTGGTTCCGTCTTATATGTTGATTTCAGAACGTCTTCCAAAGTTTTTGTCCTCAGTTTCAAGCCTTGAGCCTGCACATTCACACCCATGGTGACTCAAATCATACAGTAAAATACAGGCAATATAGCTACTGAAGTTGTATCTAAAAAAATCAAAATGCATCTCTCTAAATGATTGATATATAGAAGAAATAACAACAGAAACAGTAACAACACCCACGAATAAGCTTAAATGTTGGAGAAGATATTTTCGCATTAGTTCGTAGTTTCTATCAAATTAGTTTTGTGTATAGCAATGCTACCGCTTTACTAATTTGCACCTTCTGCACACATACTTGCATTCCTCTTTCCAATAATTGAAAAGACATGTGTATATGATAGGAACCAAACAGATATTGAATTATAAACTGAATCGAGGGAAATAAATCCTATAACCATAGGTTGTTACAGATAAACCAACAAATGCAAAAATAAATGGAGCAATCTTCCTACTTACAAGATTAAAAATAGAAAGAAAAAAAATGCAAAAGATAATCCCAATTCTAAGAGAGAACCAACTTCCCTGCTCAGCCCAGACCTCCCAAAACAATTCCTATTTCTACAGAAATCAACAGCAATATACTCGGATGTTGTGCCACTATGCACTGAGGAAAAATGCACCGTTGGTGTTGAGAAAAGGAGGATAGAAATATAAGAAAACTAAGCATACTTATTTTACCTTCAACTTTGAAAATAGTTGTTGTGAAGCAACTTTAGCAGCTTCTTTTTTATTTTGGCTGGTCACAGAAACTTTTTCATATACACCGTCTCCAGTCACTTTAGCTTCAACTGAAAAAGTTTTAGCTAGTTTTGATGTCAGAAGCTCCAATTCCAAATTATGAGATTGGCAAAGTTCTTGCAAATCCCTAACAGGACTAAGCTGTAAACTTGATGAAAATTTCATGATTGGGTCCAAGAATGATGTCATAATCTTCCAAACTTTGTTCAAATCAAATCCTGAATCAAGAAGAACAGCACCAATACAAGATTCCACCAAATCACCTAGGGCCTGAAACAATCCATAAAGTCCATTTAAACCCCATATATATTTAATGCAAAGTTACACAGCAATACGAACCCATCAAAACTTTGAAACGGATACAAACATTATACTTAAGGAAGCCTCACAGGCAGATGTATTTGAAATGAATAACAGTAAATGAATAACAGTAAAAAGGTCACAGTATCTACCTTAGGACTAATTGGCCCTCCATTTTTGTCACGGTCTGATACAGGTCTTCTAATATAGTCCGCATACTTTTTTATTGCCCCAGTCAGAGCACTTGAATCACATAGAAGAAATTCATGAAAAGAGTGATCTACTGCTACACAGGCAAATGCCTTATTATTGACAGACAACGATCTCAGATCTGTCAGTTGGCCAGGCTTTAGTTTGGGATAAGCTGAGTATAGATACGACGTAATCAAATAATCCAAGACAGCATCGCCAAGAAACTCCAGTCTCTGCAAAGATTTATCAGGTTTTTAAAACTAAAGATCAAAAATGTACCAATAGAATTCCGACCAAGAGCTATAAAGTAGAGATAATAAATCTTATCTAAAGTCAAAAATTGGGAGCCAAAAGAAAAATGATTACCTGATAACAGCCTCCTCCATGCTTATTGTACGAAGGATGTACAAATGCCTGAAGAAGTAGACCCTTATGAACAAAGTGATGCCCTAACTTTCCTTCAAGGGAGGGAATGTCTACTTCACTAGAAAGAGGAAAATAGCCAACACTTCCAGTGCAAATATTAACAACTTGCGAGGCTTCAAAATTTACTTGTATGCCAATCCATGTAAGAAAGGCAATTGCAGCTTTAAATCCACTGTCAACTATGAATGCTCCCACAAGAGCTTCAACCACATCAGAAATTGTTTTCCTATGCAACCAATGGTGATTTTTATTACAACGGATTTGAGTTGCACTCCTTTTCTCATCTGAACATAAGTGGATGCATACTTCAATTTCCTTGGTACAAACTCTTGGGCAAGGACGGCCTAATGCATAGAACTGGATGGGATCAAGTGCCTGGTCACGTATATAGACCTGGAAGAAAGAACAAGGATATAGATATTAAACAACTTAAGTCATTAAATAAAAATATGCATTTTAAAGCTTGAAAGTTGACCTCAAGATAGAAAGAATGATAATACTTTCTTATTTAGGTAATGAAAAAGCATGAAATATGACTTTACCTGCAAATTGCGCTTAATAGCCAACTTGAGCAAATTGGAATTATTTACAATATTGGAACGCTTGCTGGTAAGGTCTCCTTCATGAAAGCTGTCGTGTAACAGAAAAAAATGGCGTGCGACAGCAAATTTAAGGAAAGCGTCACCGAGCACTTCAAGTCTTTCAAGGGAAAAGCGCTCCTGACACTGCTCGGTGGTGAGAGCCTCTAGAACCTGGTCATTATTCATAATTGTTAGTAGCTCTAAACTACAACAATAACGTGTAAAATATAAGCACTGCAACAGTTTGTTGAAAGGAATAACACATGCATTTACTAAGGCCTTACCCTATGGGCACTAATTTCAGCTGCCTCTGGAAAGGAGGAAGATAGATGGTTCCTCAGTTCAATGGCCACCAGCAAGTTTCCAAGACGATGCATAATTGAAGGTAGCAAAGATATGGAACTTCCAATATACTTTGAAAAGCCTACTATTTTCAGTTCGCATAGCTCAGGAGGAAAATCAACAAAGTGTTCCTCCAGCTCAGTGACTGAAAAATTAAAATCTACAAACATTTAGAGAAGAATCTGAAGAATTATCAAAATACAAGATAAATCCAAAATCCAGATGTTTGTCAATGCAAAAACATAAAGAACTACACATGCATCGGTAGATTATCATTGATATTTATGGTAGCATATAATGTATAGATCTTAGAAGCAAATCTAATTTGGGATTGAATGCTTTTATATCGTTGGAATTAATATTAACACCGATTTTGAGTGTGTGGGCTGATTGTGTGTGAACAGCTTCCTACACCCAAGTCTATCCCTATTGTTGTTTGATTTCTTAAGTTGCCAATGGCATCAGATAGGTTTCGACCTATCCCTACCAAAAACCCATAAATGTGCTGCACCTACTGCGCTACTAATCGGCAAATCCCTGCCATAAATGTTTCTGCCAACCATTCAAGTCCACAACTGCACACGTCTATAGGAAAGTAAGGCCGGAAAGATAGACAAAGAGATTGAGGTAACGCCAAACTAAAGGAAAACATCATAGCCATTTAACTACTAGAGCAATGATCTTAGACACCAAATTGCCAAGGTCCAAACTTCCTTCCTTCTTAGAACACCACAGCTCCCCCCACCCCCCAAGTTAATGTACAAAGCCAAATATTTATCTTAAACTAGTTGCCATGGCTTCATAATTTTATTCGTAACTATATGTACACCCACACAAACTACTGGACCTGAAATGTGGAGAAAATGACAAAGCAAAGACACTCTGCTGGCTTGTAAAAAATCATGTTAAAAAATTTAATTACCTAGACAAACAGAATTGAACACACAAAAAATAGATTAGTCAACACAGTACCAGCATCATCCGCATTCTTTCGATCGTGCAGTAGGTTGTGCAAATTGAAGAGTTGTTTTGCATGCAGAAGTGGTTGTTCAGGGCGTTTGAGATTAATGGAAAACCTGACATCCAAGCATGCAAGGTTTGTTTCGTCAAATATCAGTACAAATATATGATATTCCAAATTATATATACAAAACTTCTGATGTCTGATTCTATCAGTTAATCAGGAAGTTTTAAATATCTCATAAATCTAAACGTTTTCATTAATAAAAAAAAATATGGAGATGGAAAACCAAAAGTGAAATAACAATGAATCGGTAATAATAATAATTAATATACAGATACCTACTTTTCATTTAAGTGGTCCACGAAGCTTGAAGTTTCTGAATGAGGACTGAATCCATTCTTTTCATAGATAATATTTGTGACAAAAAAAAAGAACTTGGTATGTGGAACATACACTAAACTATTCTCAACATCTGTAATACTTCTGTAACCATTGGCAAGTAGCAGATGATTATCCATAGAGGTAACCATTTTATCTGAAGTAACTTCTGGATGCCTGAAAATTGGTGAACAAAGGCACCTCTTCACTGTCTTCCAGTCTACTTTCATCACATCGTCATATTCTTTCAATATGACTGGAAGCAAAAGGTAGAAGGTCGATGTGCTTGTGTGAGATTTAGCACCCAATTCTACAAACTTGGAAACAAATTCTAATCTATCGAGAATAATTTTGAGGAACATTTCTTGAAAGTTCTCCGCCATCTTAATCTGCAAGATGGAAAAGCCCAATCTTTAACTTCAAATTTTCTTTTTCTTTTTAATTTTTTGTAAAAAGAGTTGCTCACCTCATCTTTGTTGAATTCTACCACTCCAAATGGAAAAAATTTTGTCATTACGGATCTACCGTGAGCAAGATGAAGATCAAGTTCCAGTTCCTCTGCCTCCATTGGAAGACGAGTCATGATGAATAGACCGAAATTTTTATAGACCCTATCCTCTGGTGTGGGGGAAAATTTAATGTAGTAAGAGTTGAGACGGACAGTTTTCTCCTCATTTTTCCATGACTGTCCAAAGACAGAAGGAACTCGCATCTCATATAATTCTCCTCTTGAAATGTCATCTGCAGATAAAGGAAAATTAATATAGCACTCACTGCATAGCCATATTGTTACATCCCTAGAGCCATAACTTAATAGTAATCAACATAGTAATAGTACCACAACTGAAAACGGATAAAAATATTCCTCAACAAGCTTAGAAGCAAGCAAAGATACATAGAAGAGTTTAGTTTGAATCCACTGCGTGTGTAAGCTTTTACCCTATCTTCTTATCATGTGTTACCACATCATCTAAAGCTTTGACTATGATAATAACTGCCTAAGAGAAAAAAATATTTCAGTGATCTGGCAACACATGAATGGATTATGGTGCAAGTTTTCACACCGACAATGAATCAACACTAAATTATCCAAAGAAAAGGGCGGCACAGAGTTTAAAAAGTCTAAATATGATCAGCATGGAGGATTAGTCACTCTCCTTACACTCATAGACAAGTTATCATGCTCAACACTTAATTTCAAAATATAATGTATACAGTACATTTCTGACAGCCTAGTGAAAGATAATGAAAGCAATGACTAATCAAAGTACAGCTGAAGTTTTACCTGCATACTCATCGGAATCAGAAGAACCCAAAACCTTTTCTGGCTCTGCATCCTTTTGCCTTGGCAAAAGACAATCATTCAAAGCACCTAATTTATGCAGTTCTTCAATTGCTTTCAGGCAAGCATCTCTTTTCGCAGCTTCCATAGACAATTGTGGCGTACCGACAATTTGGTGTATAGGAGCATTGGAAGGCAAGGTTATTTGGCAGACAGTCCCTCCTAAATCATCAAAGTAAAAGAAATTTGGCCGGGGATCAAAGAACCTGAAAAGATAGATTAGCAATAGTTTAAGACACATAAAATTTGCACTTCATTTCCCTGAAACTCTTTAGTGGGAAATATATTTTGGGCCAAACAAAGGTCAAAGCTTAAATAAGCCCATACTCATCACGCGGAAGCTTTGAACAATACTGGTGGAGCAATGAGATACTATATGCCGAAGTGACTGAGGCACCAGATGAATCAACTCTGAATGTTTTTTCAACAGGGATGTCGTATGCCTCACTTGATGTTCTGTCAGTAATTTCTGTATTCATTCGGGACTCATCTTTCTCAAAACCATCAATAATGGCTAATTCCTTCTCATTTCCACTGCAAAAATAAGATTCCATAAATAACCAGAAGGTCGGATTTGCATAGATTCCTTTTAAAATCTCTAAATTGTAAAGATACCTGTCAACCAAAAATGCATATTCTGAACGAGGCATGCGTGCACGGCCTCTTGACTGTATAAAGCTGGCAACAGTTCCTGGAAGATCGAACCGTATGACAAGGCAACATGTCTGAATATCAAGTCCTTCTTCACCCACACTGGTGGCAACCAATAAATTCAGCTGTGAACAGAGTAATCCAAATAAGCATGTTACTACCACTCAACTCTTTTGACAAGCTAGGAAATATATTACATAAATAAGCCAATAACAAAATTATTTTTCTGTATTTAAGTTTCATTTCCTAACACCAACTATGCTTGGAATGCATGCAGAGAAGTAAAAGACAATTTATATTATCTCCAATAGTGTTTGAAGGTTCTAAAAACGGAAATGAAGTGAAAGAAAATGTTGGAAAGCATGAGGGTGCAGACTAGATATATTTATATTGATAATTCTTGATTTCCTTCCATTCCCGCAATCAATGTTGTTTGATTATTTTATATTGATAATGAATGCATATATGTAGTTTATTGGTGCCCTATAAAGGAGAAACCTTTGAAGATACTTATGCATTAATGGCTGTAATTAATATTACGGTGAATATGAACTAGTGCTGAGACAGTGACACAATTACAGCACACCCTTAACTGTGTTTGCCTTGCAAAGTGAACCACAAAAAATGATAGCCATGAGCTATAGAGTGACCATTTCAAGACCAAGAAGCAAATGTGGGGACAAGAAGTACACCCCTATCATTAGTCATTATAAATACGCATACATGTGCAGTAGTATGGCTTAACTCTTTATTCATCAAACTGAATGAAAAATTAGCATACAAAATCTTACAAACTATTCAGTTCTCACAATAACATATTTCAAAGTTAACGAGTGAAATACAACAATAATTACTCTTACCTCTCCAGCACGAAACTTCTCAACAATTGCATTCATGGTCTTCCGTGACATAATCTTAGGTCCAGAATGGACTCCTACAAGAAAACCACTCTTCCATTGCCTTAGAAGCTCGAGCTTTTGTAGTATGTATGACAGAGATCTTGCAGTCACAATTCTATTAACAAAAACTATACACTTCATGTTCTGCTGCAACCTGAAATTGGAACATTTGATCAGAATGTATAAATCGATTTCATAATCAAGCCATAGTTAGTCAAATTTGGTTATATACATTAGACATATGCTATATAAAAACATGTCTGAAAAAAATTGTTGAAGAAACCAACCTGAAACTGGTCAGTATCCCAATGAGGCGTAGTAGCTTTGCAGAGAAAAAGGGCTCTTTTAATATTTCCAAAGAAGATGGATCAGATACACCGTCGTCACCTACAGAATCGAAAAATGAAACAAAAAAAATCTAAGTATAACATATACATCCTAAAAGAACTCTGATCTAACAAACAATGCATCAATGAAATAAAGCAGCCCAGTTCCCATCCTAGCTCAAGAAACGCCTCTTCCGCCATATCACAGCAAAAACCACTAAACCGCCGCAACCTCCTTATGTGAAATCTTTTTAATTGATCCATCTACTTAACTTAGCACAAAATCGAAACAAAAAAATAAACTCAAAACTGACCTTTATTAATCAAGGAAATCACAGTCGATGTTGAAATAGAAAAAATGTCACTGACGAACGACCAAAAAAAGGCCATTGTAGTTAACATGAAATTGAAATCATCACCAACGAATAAAATCAGACCGCAACGAAGCAGCATTGGTTCGATTTGGGTTGATATTTGACGGTGGAAGGAAATAGCGGCGAAAAGTGAAAGGGTTGTTGTTTGTTTGAAACCCTAATGTGAAAGTGATGATACGCAGCAATGAATTGTACTTGTATGCTTTGATTGGATGAGAAAAGAGGATTACACTTGTGTGACATAATGTCACGTGCATTGGCCAATTGAAGTGTGACACGTGGCAATACAAAAATTTTAAACATAAAAATATGTGAAAGAGAGAGAGAGTAGACGAATTGGCTTATGTGTCACAGCTGGATTGGCCAATGTCATGTGGCATTCCCTCCTCAATGGTACACAAGTGGAGTCCGAGAAAAGAAGGTAGAAAGAAAGTAAGAGGAAAGAATGTTGAAGGAATGAAAGTGAGCAGAAAGTAAGATAATTTTTTGGTTGTTTGGCAGGAGTAAAAGGGAATAAATTGTGAGGAAAAAAGATGTATATTTAGTAAATGACATAACTACCCTTATATAAGAAAATGAGAGATTAATGTTAATATTTTTTTATATGTATACTAGTATATGTATATATTTATATTATATGATGACCTAACATCACTCTAAATGGAAACACACAATTAACAGTCCATGGATATAGCAAAAAATTATCAAAAGCAACAACTCGGAAATTCTGAAACAGTAATGACACAATTAAAAGACCACTAAGCAGTATTATGATACCTGTCATGGATTTGGAACTAAATAGGTCAGCAGCCTTTGAAAGATATTTATCACATACAGACTCATCACTTGAAATTCCTTCTACCCCAACTAATGCATGCCTCTCAGAATAATCACCGCTCAAAAGAATACGAGTAGCCTTGGAAGGTGAACATGAATATTAAAGAAGGAAAAAGAACAAAATGAAAACAGCAAGTTCTGAATTAAAAGAAATAGAGATAAACAACTGACAAGCTAAAATATTACGTAGGAAATCAAACTTAATCTGAAAACTCGCCATAAGTATCACAAAATTAGATAACATATACAGTAAGATATGATAGTATAATTACATAATACATAGTTAATATTTAAGCAATAAATGTTTTCAATATCTTGTTACCTTTGCTTTTTTTATGGTTTTGGATAAGAAAAATTACGTAGTTGTAAGTGCAATTATAGATATTATTCCTCATTGCTCCCTAAATTTCCCATACTCGCCCCCGACAATAAATCAGAAATAGATTAAAGCTATGGATATAAGCATATTCTCTTAGATATGAGAAGAATAAAAATGGTGTTTACTACTACAACCTAAACAACAAATGTAGAAGTCACGCCATGAACAAAACAACTAGTGAAGAAGAGAAGATGAAACAGCATCTAAGGTAGATTTCTGCTTCATATTTGAAGAGGCAATTTAAAAAAGCCATGCCCAATAACAAAAAAAAGTGCACCCTGTATAATACTAATACAATAAGAAAAGTGTATTTGCAAACACCAATAGACACCATGAATAATAATAATAATAATAATAATAATAATAATAATAATAATAATAATAATAATAATAATAATAAAAATAATAATAATAATAATAATAATAATAATAATAATAATAATAATAATAATAATAATAATAATAATAGCACATGTATGCCTTGTAATCAAATCCACGAGTTTTACCTGCAATGCTCCCGAAATGCCAAGACTTCTAAGACAAAAGACCACATTTTCATGCACCCGGTTGAGAAGTTTCTTTGTGCTCATCCGCTTCTGGTGATCTTCTATACTCCTACCAAGGGTTTCTATGCACTGCTAACATGAAATAAAGTAGTCATTGGGTAAACCTTGTTCACCTAATCATCTTAAGATCCATAACAGACAACCAAAAGTGTACCTGGCATTTAATCTCCTCAATTTTACAGTACAAGCTAGTTTCCATACTTGCAGTCGAACTATAACGATATATACGAACTGAAGGACTGGTCACAAAAGATTGCAATGCCTCGTCGTCAACTGAGTAAACCTACAAACAATATCCAAATCATTAGGATAAGCAACGAAGCCCAACATCTAAACAGTACGACTAGGTAATTATTCACAAGAACTCTTGATCAATATATCGGCTTCACCCATGTAACCATGTTATCAATGGAAAGAAAATTTGCTATCTTGTACACAGGACAATAAGGCAAAAGTTTGACACCAGATTTATAAGACAAGCTATGAATGATGCTCTCGATATTTAAGCTATTTGACATATGAATAATGCTAGCAACACACTCTCTAATACGCACTTTTCAATTATTAGTTAAAATTTATTTGGGACCCACATGATATGGTGGAACCCATATGAATTTAGACCAGTACAAGAGAGAGTGTTGGGAAATGTGTGTAAGAGAGTGGGTTGCTGGCACTCCTCTTTGGCATATAATGCTATGCAAGCCTTACCTTAGCATCAAGCATTTGTTCAAGACTATTAATGCTTTTTGGTAGATTTGCTTCAGTAGAAGCACCTGAAAATGAAAACATGAGTTCAGAAACTGGACAAGGAATTTACTTATTTATAGTAAACTTCAGCGCTTCTAGTATTCAGCAAAGGCACTTTATCTCCAAAAGTACACATAAAACAATAAGCAACAAAATAAAGAATACACTGTCAACAATGTAGCAAACTTTGTTTATGGTAACACCCTCGAAGAACTGGTCAGATATAAGAATGACAAAACATTCATATTGTAGAATTTCAGAGATAAGGAGAAAAGAATGAACTTCATTATACCTGTTAAGTATTAAGCAAGCTCCTCTATAAGGGATACAAAGGCCACTATAGCATTTGTGGTTATAGTGGATGGAACGAGCACAACAGAAAACAAGTAATTTTTGGAGTTTTCTCTCTTTTTTATTTAGCCATCGGGTAAAGGAATGAAAAAAGTAGATGATGTGGCTAATTATTATTGGAGTGTGTTAAAAGAGTGTGTCAGAGGGTGTGGCCCTAGCATTTATCATAACTGATTTATTTCAACTGTTGTGACTTTCGCGATTTTCCCGCAATGCTGTCTAAGGGATTTGACCTTTTTCTTTAATAAAATAGGGTTAATGCTTTGTCTTTGGTAACAAATCATGTCATACACACTATATCACATTTTATTCAGAGTCTCTAAACTTTTCCCTCCTTCCCTACCAAAATCCTAAAACATCAAGAATATCAAAAATAATTAAGTCCAGAAAAAGTCGTAGCAACTGTTTGAAGATAAACATTATTACTTTACCTTTTCCTACAACAGGGGAAGCAGTCATGCCAAATATACGGGGAACCTTTGTGGAATTATTTTTGTAGAAGACCTAAAAAATTGCAAAATTAAAACATTGTGATCGTGAAATTAAAAAGAAACTGTGGAAATGGAAAGTTTTTTTATTCATAAAAATGTGTAACATTCTCCATTATGAATGTATTTGACAAAAGTGAAACATACTTTCATGATTTCTGCATAAGGATGACTGCTTTTGACTTGAGCATGATGGCATTCATCGAAAATCAAAAGTGCAATCATCTCCATCTTGATGAAACAATGAGATAAGTTGTGAAGTAGTATTTGTGGGGTCATGACAAGAACCTGAGAGGCGAAAAAACAAGAACACGGTTCGAATTTAGAATTAGCAAACACCGTTGGATGAAAATTTAACTCAACAGTTATATAGATCCCGATATATTGATTTGATTGCCTCGATGGAATTAAATAATTTTTCACCAACTTCTTTCAACAGATTTTACTTCAAGTTGTCGTAACAGCAACAAATAGAAAAATAATACAATCAACATGATTAATTTCAACATGATTTAACTAGCAATGTCACCTCATTCTGTTCGATCTCCTCCTCCCAATGTTGATGAGATTTTGTGCCCTTGGAACTCCCACAGTAAGTTCCAACTTTAAAATCAGTAGAGTCGGATATCACCTTTGATTGCTATGTATAAATAAATAAAAAATAGGCTTCAGAAGACACACATGGGAATGACCAACAAGCTCAAATTAGTTAAAACAAAATTTTTTGAAGAGATATTGTTAAATACAAGAACAAATCAATTCATCAGATTCGCGCATTAATTGACAACACCGCACAACAGGATCAAGGAAAATTTAACACCGTCCAAATCACAAGAATTTCAATCATATTGCGAAATCCCCAACCCCCCTCCCAAAAAAAAAATGTGCAACAGCTCACCTGATGAACTAGAGCAACGGTAGGTGCAAGAAAGACGCATACATCCTTGTTCGGCTTCTTGATCAAATGTCTCATCTCATGCATGAGCAACACAGCAATGTGTGTCTTCCCACATCCTGTTCCCAAATAAACAATAGTATTTTCCTCCATAGCTTTTTCGCATAAATCCAATTGATACCTTGGAAAAGATCAAAACATTCATAAGATTCACTGTAGTTTCACAATACAAGCAAAGAATCAAAATCACAAGCAAACCCAACAACATCACATCAAATTTCAAGCATTTAACGTACTTTCATGAATTGAATAATTATCTTCTTAAAAAAAATCATCGAAATAATAATACTAATACTCAAACCTCCACAACAAAAGAAAACCCACATGCCCAATTGAAAATAAACGTAGCAGAGTGAAGAAAAACACAAAGGGTATGAAAAAGTAACTTACTTTCTAGCAATTTTGGTGGGATCTTTTTTGACTAGAGAAGACTCAACGTCAAGGGAAGGAGTTTTTCCATGATCGGAGGTCTCCGGCGGAAGCTGAACGGAAGCAGCAGTGGAGGATTCACCGTACGGCATTGTAAGGTTTGAGGATGGATATTCTAGTGAGTGAGATTAGAGAGAGAGAGTGATTAATTTATGATGATGAAAACAAGTACGAGGGTTTTGTCCTGTTTTTGGAACAGAACAAGAATATGAAAAGAGTG
>Ga0209282_1001144_pt1 | contig 14209 bp, 8 predicted proteins | sample Mtrugardesep15_FD_187529 | JGI IMG/M metagenome (GOLD analysis project Ga0209282, IMG submission 187529) | Root nodule microbial communities of legume samples collected from California, USA - M. trunc garden sep15 (SPAdes) (version 2) | ecosystem: Host-associated > Plants > Roots > Nodule...
GGATCATCACTGCATTCTGGGACATTCTAGCATTTGCACTACTCTGTGTTATATGTTATCTCTGGGCACCTTCCCAAAGTTCTCAAAGGTGCATTGTATTTTCCAAGTCTTTTATTACTAGTTATTTTGAAATGATTCTTTAAATTAATCTCATCAATAAGTAAGCTACAAGCTTTTGAAATTTACAATTCATCTGATGGGATTGCCTTGCACTGAGAGGAAACCTTATATCGTAAAGCAAAATTTTCCCACAGAGCATTCTCCTTCGCAAAAATTTCAGTTTGTTCTTTGGGTTGGATGGTTTAGGCATATTAGGGCATCATGGCCTGTAGGTGCGGTGTACAGGACGTGGCTACCACTACCTGTGGATTTTTGTGCTAGCATCGTCTGTTTAGTACCACTGATCTATATTTACACAGTGCTAATGTTGCTGTAATGTTGCGTGGGTGAGGCTAATTGTACACTTATAGTAGTAAAGCGTTAAAAAAAACAGCAAAAAACAGTATGTCATTGACTGATTTCATATTGTAACGTCTGATTCAGATGGTTTCCGATAGAGTCTCACTTCTTTTGTTTTATTTGCCTCTGTGAACTATGTAGGTACGCATACTCAGAGAAAGTGGGAGAAGAATCTGACGATGAAGAAGCCATGTCTCTAACTAAGGGAAAGCAAGAAGGCCAAGGAGAAATAAGTTTAGTCAGGCAAGAGAAAAATGGCCAAACTGATGCATCTTCTGATGATGAAGATGACGAGTCAGAAGAGGATAAAAGGGAATAAGCTTTTGACAGCTTTCTTTTACCACGTCTGTACTGTTTTCGGTGCTGGGTTTTCAAGTCTCAAGACTTCTGCCCCGACCCTCAATAGGAGGTGTTGTAAAATTTTGTTCATTTGTATTGGAAAGTAACTAGTAACTACATCACATTCTTTGTTCCAAAATTGTTTTATATCATGTATGTAATTAGTGTATAACAATTGTTGCACATGTTGATGATCAAATTTGTTGCGTTCTTTTTGCCCTTGCATACTTGGAAATCCCACTGACTATTGAATTAAGTGTGTCTGTATTTAAAATCACATTCTCCATCCCTAACAGAGAGAAAGTATGAATTTAAACTTTGAATTGATTCATTTTGTGTTTAAATCAGAAGTTTCTTGACCAAGGTTTTCAAAGATACTTAAACTTTTGGTCCAAAACAAAATGATATTTAAACATGAGCACGGTCATGAGTCATGACTAACTTATTTTTTATTTTTATTTATCAAGGGTCGTGACTAACTTAGAATGGGGGAAAATATGATCCAGGACACATTCCTTTCATTGGATAAAGATAACAATGTTATGTTGATTTTTTTCAAAATGATTTATCTTGTTGCTTTTATTTGTACTTAAAAATGAGAGACTCTAGCTAAAAAACGAATTTCAATTTGCAACCAACATTACTGCTAAACTTATTGATTAATTGGAGTCTAAGTTGGCCATGTTAATGGTTGTTTTTGGTGCTGGATCACCAGTAATAGTTTAGTCTGATAACCACAAGATACAAAGTTTAAATCTTCTCATAAATGGTTGTAAAATAAAATGATTGTCTTCGTAACTTAATTCTCTCTCTTCTAGCTGATGCTAGCGGGGTTGTGAGATTAGGGAGTAGTTTTTTTTTTCTTCTTGATTTTGTTTTCTCTTCTCGTTTTATTCTCCATTGATAAAAAAAGATAATAAAATGAGCACAGTCATGACTAACTTAAGATGGAGACAAAATTTGCTTTCCTCTCGTTATTAAATATTAAATACCGTACACAATTGTGTAAATTTTACATGTAATTCTTTTTTTTTTTTTTACAAAGGCATAGCTCAAGAAGAAGACAAAAATAATACTCCAAATTAAATTCACATTTCTAGGCAAGTAGAATTCAGAGATGTAGTCAAAAAGGATACTTTGAATCTCACTTGCAGAAATTTGCAAGTCCATCTTAACTTATGTTTCCTTCACAAGTACTTTCACTCAACATGCAAGTCAATCTTAACTATGTTTCCTTGACAAGTACTGTATGAGTTACTTGGATATGCCCACTCAGACTCATCAGCCTTTGGATACGACAAACAAAAGTGAAGTACTTTCACTCAACGTGCACTTGTTCATAACCATATCAATGAAACCTAGAGTCGCTTTCCACACTCAATCATGAGCCAAGTTCACCCGAAGAGACACCCACATTTCTTTTCAGCAATGCACAATCTCAAATATAAATATGTTTAGGCGCACTTACAAATACAAAAAACTTAAAAATAAAAAATTTTATTAAATGATGTTAAATAATGTGGTTAAATTATTATTTTTTTAAAAAAAATTATTTGTATGTGCGTCCTAAACTTTTTTTTTATCTATGGTTATTATATAAGACTTGCTCTTCTAGCCAATGTGTATTTTATGTTGGAGTTCATATGTAAAGAATTATTGTTTGTATTTTATAAAATGATAAATTTAATAAAATATTGTGAGGGGATCAAACTAGATCATGATTGTAACAATAATATTTACTAATTAACATGTTTAATAACATTGGGTCACAGGAGAAGTCTGAATGACCCATCATATTGAACTCAAAGTATGAAAGACGTTATACTTTAATATCTCTAATATTAAATATAAACAAAAATCAAGATGTAATTGGTCAATAAATCTATATAAGACTTCTTTAAAAAAAATATCTATATGAGACTTTTTACTAGCATAAAACATCTAAATAATATGTCATCAAACTCAGTTGATAGGGACAAAAACAAGGATTACGATGCCAAAAAAAAATTGTTGAGTATAATTGAACTAACAAACTAGTCTATTTTAGATTGGATGGATTAAAAAAAAAACATGTTTGTTTTTGGGGCCGTCATAAAAAATAAAAAAAAAGCACATTAAGTGTTACTCCCTCCGTCCCGCAATAGATGACTTATTTAAAAATGTCTAATTTTGATTTAACTTACTTTGATCATATTTTTCTGTCAATATACAAATATAAATAATATCATATGTTAATAGATTCGTCTTCACGAATATTTTCAAAATATCAAATTTTCATAATTTTTCTTGATATATTTATTCAAGGTATTTAAGTTTAAAATTATATTATGCATTGACATGCGTAATAAGGTGTCAAGTATATTGGGAAGTGAGTTAGCATTGTTTTACGACAAAGATTAAGGTTTAAATACTAAAGCAGAAAAATGGTTTGGGAATTGGATTAGTGAGAGAGGAAAAGGAATAGTAGCAGAGAAAGAGTGATGTCGACGAGTGAGAGAAACGAAGATCAACTACAAGTGAAGCAGAAGCAACCAAAAGATGGTGAACGGATCCTCGCCCCGACCCGTCGACCCGATGGTACACTTCGAAAACCAGTTCGTATCAGAGCTGGTTATACCCCTCAAGATGAAGTCGCTATTTATCAACCTAAACCCGCCCTCGTATGTTTTCTTCATAACCTAACTAAAGTTTCAATTTTTAACTTCAATTTTCAAACCCCATTAATGGGTTGTGTTCAAAAATGCTCTTTTTATTTTATTTATTTAAATAAATTATGCAGATGAGAAAGGAAATGGCCTCACACATTGGTCCTCCTGGTTATGATCCTCAATTGGATTCTAAACCTAAAACCAAAGCTGTTAAGAGGAATGAAAGAAAAAAGGAAAAGAAACGCCTTCAGGTATATAACTTTGTTTTAAGTGTTCATATATGATTAGTGCTTATGCATAAGCTGAAAATTAAAGAGGGCCAAAGGGTTGTCAATTAGTGGCTAGTATTGTAGCATAGCGAAATTTGAACAAATTAAGCTATTGGGATGTGTATGTGTTATGTGTATAGGTCGAGATTGCGTCTCATGATTCTGAATAGAGAAATTAAGTTGCCAGAGTTATTTACTTTTTTGCAGGCAAAGGAAACTAACTTAGAATCAACTGTAGTTGAAGATAGTAGGAAGCAAGAAAATGTAATTGTGGAGAATTCTGTTCATTCATTAACTTCTCAGATCAATGAACTAGCTGTTTCTGGAGATACATCTATTGTTACTCCTACCGCCAATTCCGTGGAAGCTTCGGAGCCAATTGGGTCGGCTCAAGATTTAGACAAGAGAATTCGAGCATTGAAAAAGAAGGTACATATACTATGCTTTTGACTTTCTGCATATCTCAAGCATGCATGTGATAAAGATTCTATAAGAATTCATTGGTTTTGAGCATTTGATGAGGTTAGTTTTGGTATAAAAAAAAAAGTATTTGTCATGTCATGCTTATAATGCAGTCTAAGCATTTGAACTCTAATATTTCGCTGTTAGTCATTCATCAAACCAACAAGGATACCCTGTTACTTCATTTTGCTTGTTTATGCAAGTTGCTTCTGTGTAACATGCCGCTTTCTTGGTTTCTTGTCTGCCAAATGAGAGTTCATGCTGGAAACAATGCATGGATACCATGGCAAAGGACTGCCTGTATGTTTAACAATTGTGTCAGTGTTTTAGGCTTTTAGCAAGAAGCCTAAATAAAATGTGTCTTGTCACCCATAGTCTTGTATGGCGGTTTTAAGTTGTGGTCAACATTTGAGTTGTTTCCATTCCAAGGGACTCAAAGGACTGCCTGTAGTTTCATAGTTATTTTTCTAACTTGTTTTATTACGGGATAAGATTGTATGGGGATGACTATCATTGTCATGACATGGTATGTGTATTTTAATTTTCTCCATCTTGCTGAAGAACTAGGGTACACATAGTGCTATTCTTTCTTAACATTCGACTGTTGGGTGCAGATACGACTGACAGAAGCCCTACAGGAGAAAACTGCAGAGCAAGATTTAAAGCCAGAGCAGTTAGACAAGCTAGCAAAGCTGGAAGATTGGCGTAAGGAGCTAAAACAGTTAGAGGATAAAAAGGCTGAAATATCGGCAGCGTGATTAAAGTGTTTAAATTAGGATGATAAGAATTTGTAGTTCTTAATGTTTCTTGGTTAGATATAAACTCCAAATCAGTAATCTATCAAGGATTTTCTTTTCATCGTCTCTTTTTACCGTGCACTTTGCGCTACAATATTTTAGTATATAACTGTTAGGGAGTTACCCATCAATAACCTTATATACTAAACAGATTCAACATGAGCTTTGTGTTTGCTTGAATATTTTTAATACTCAATCATTGCTAGAGGAATGCTATTCATTATATGGTCACATGTTCTCCAAGTTGAGAGAATAATGCTTATTTTTTTTCCATATACTTTGGGTTGTAAGTTCACATGCACATACTCACTCTCTCCCTCTATGCGAAGAGCTTCCCTGGCTGCTTCTCTATCTGACTCTGCTGCGAGTGCTCTTTGCTACTGCATCCATTGTGAGGTCATTCCTCTGCACATTCTCAGTCCTTGTTAATGAACCTATTTGGGATATTATGTGTTTGTTAATATGATTAAGACTCTGATTAGCATTTCTTTCGAGTACTGTTTTACAGCGGCAACTTGTATAATTTCCATTATATCGTTAAATCAAACGCAGAGGGAGCACATTCAAATGATATCCAATCTATTATTTGTAAATGGTTTCTTTTTAACCCATAAATAAGCCTTGATGTAAAATTATGTTCCAACTGGTTGATTGAGACAGTGGTTAAATGGCTGAATTTTTATGGGTTGCTTCAGGAATTCAGCGGTGAACATACTTGCATGACTTTGATAGTACTCATACTCATAGGTCAAATGAGGTTGGACTCGGTTAGTTATAGGCAAAGAGCTTGTTTTCATATACTCTTAAGCGTATGTTTGATACCACGGTAGGTATGTTAGAATTACGATGATCCACCATGATTATATAGATGTTACAAAGTATAGTTTTTGAAAAATCACGATGGATCCAGTCCTCACTAGATACCAAAGATAGGTTTAGTGAACCTTTACCTCAGTTTATGGTGACTAACATTATCTGAATTTCACAATGAACTTCTGAATTATTTTACACCATTAATTCCAGACCGTGCATTGCATATTAAGCTTGAATAGGGAAAAGTTTTTTTATTGTCTTGATGCTGCTCGTGTGACTGTGTTCCTCTTAAACTCAACAAGTACAAAACTTAATTTACTGATGTAAATGGACTAATAAGGTGGTTATGAATTTATTATGGTTCAACTCTTCCTAATAAATGATTAAATGATTAAGCTTACTAATAAATTCAACCATACTAGTATTTGACATTCAACGAAGCTCCATCTAAATCATTTATTATGGTTCAACTCTTCCTACTAATAAATTCGACCAATATTTTTGTCAGAAAAAAAAAAAATCAACCAATATTTGTCATTCAACGAAGCTTAATCATTTAAAGTACTCATAATCATTGTAAACCATGCTTGCCTACAGTTACAATGTCGAAATAAAAGGAGCAAAATTACTCGGTATCTTCATTAACTTATTTTAAAGTTAATTCTTTTAACTATTTTATGTCTTTAAGTTGATCCTTGTATTTTTTAGTACTAAAATGTGAACAGAATCCTACTTTTTCTTATCATTTTTCAAGCACTCGCTAATTATTTTTTTTCATGTACTCTCATTTTCATGTTACTCCGAATCCGATTATCATTTTCATTTCCCTTGATACACTTTCAGGATTTTCTTGACACAAAAGTTCGACAAGGCTAATATTAAATACTTAAAAGACTACTTCGAAGAAGATATTCGAAACTTCAAACAAACTTAACAGACCTCTTAGAGTAATTTTGCAAATATACAAATCCATTATTTGCAAAGATATAGTACATTCATATATAAAATATTTATTAAAAAAACACAATTATGATGGAACTGTAACCATTCCTCTACCTTAAAAGATTTATTATATTTAATTTTAGTTAATCTAATTTTTTTACCACTAGTTTTAGTTGATGGTATGGGTGTCACTAAGGTACAACATCAGGAAGTGGATGTGTCTTGCGTCAAAGGACTTCAGACTTCAAAAATTCAATACTTGAAGTGTAGGGGTGAAATGCATGTTCGCAACAAAACTTCCAATTTGATAATATAAATTGAATATTGGTGCCAAAAATATTTCTAGTTCACAAAATTTGATTCTTAAATTACGGACCATACATGCCACATCCCTGCTAAAAATACATTCATCAACTCTACTAAAAATGCATTTGAAAAACTCGAATACTACATAGTACTGTATCACTACATCAAGGTAGCCTCCGAAGAAAATTGCATCCACACAATATTTTGTAATCTTCAACATTCTAAGTTGTTTACTATGATCATTCAACATCTGAATCACCAGGCCCATCAATGTAGAGTTCAAAATCATCCTCAGAACCCCATCTGCAAACCAGGTTCAGACGAAACGTAGCCATCATGTTTCCCATCAAACGCTGTCAAAAGCAGCAACAACAATGTCAGCCACAATATAACGTTGATGAAGCACGTACCATAATAAATTAATAATGATGCTAATTGAGGAGAGCTTATATTGCTAACCGGCTAACCCAGACTAATTACTTCAATCATTAAGGTCAAGAAGTTGGATGGAACATTACTATTGAGAATTTAACAAGGAAACAAAACTATAAGCAGCATTTTTATATGAACATCAACCACCCACACAAGAAAAAATCAATGGTTGTGATGTGAACAATCAAACGGTCGCTACATAAAAAGGAAAGATATCGGGAGGAAAAAATTATAATAAAATTTTCCGATGTTCACAATTAAAAAACCATCCTACTCCACTTTGTTCTTATCTTTGACCTAAAATTAGTAAAGACTAATATGGGAGAATAACCCATAGGCAGGAAGTAGTTATTAGGTTGAATTGTGAGTCGTCCCTAGAGTAGCGCAACTTCAACTTTCGAAGTACTGATGATATTGCAAGTTCTATTGGGTCACATTTATGTTCGCCAACACATGGCACAAATGATTTAGGTAATAATGAAACAACTAACCAGTATACGAGATGCTTCAGGTGACAAAGGCTTTCCCTCCTCACAAACAACAAAGTCAGAAACAAGCTCAACAACACCTGTGAATTTTGGAAACGTCGGACATTAGTCTCCTATTGGCATGTTCACTTAAACAATAGTTACAAAATAATGCAGCCTATAGTGTACCTTTATTTAACCGAACAGGCATGCCTTGCTTCCGGAGAAAAGGTTCCATGTCATGTGTGAACTGCTCTAAAGGACCCTCCTTGAGTTCAACCTGAAACAGTCAGATCTTGAAAGTATGAGTTTTATTTATTAAATATTCAACACTTGCCAGATGCATGAGCAACTATGGGATGTGTCAGGGTGAAATAGTTTCTACCTTTGTAGCACCAACACTTCTAATTGAACGAGTGTCTAGTATCCAACACAACACCGACATGTGTGATTACATTCAATCATGTCATTTTCTTAAATCATTACCAGTGTTGACATGTCAGTATTGTTTCGGTGTCTGTGTAGGTGCTTCATAGGTTTCTACTAACAAGGCATTTGTATAAAAATAAACATTAAGTTAATAGTGAACTAGGTTCGACCTACCTTTTCGGTGGCAATACTTCCTGTTCTTGCAAAGTCGTAACCCTCGAATTCATTAAACAGCCTGTAAATAGCATCAATATAAATCAGGTTCTCGTGAAATAAAGGACAAGGAGATGAGACATTTCAAGCATCTCAAGAAAACCTCCCTATTGAAAAATGCAATGTTTTTTCCAGCAAAATTTTCACCCCAAAAACATGTTTAGCATATCCACAGCATACCAAATTACCAATTGAATATTATAAGACAGTTACATAGACAAAGAACACATACATATATGCTGCACAGGCCAATAGTCGTACAGTAAATTTGCTTATTTATATGCATAACTAAACTTGAAGTTCAAAATCAATTACCTTTCAACTTCTTCTTTAGATAAATTCGTAAAAATCATTCCAGCATCACCACGCAATAGCTGTAACAAAAACAAAAAAAAAACACCAAAGTACCATAAGAAAATATTCAGAAAAAAAGTAAGAGGCTGTTTGTTACAACTTTTTTTCATGAAAAAATCACTTTTAAACAAAATAATCACTTATACAAGTTTTGAATCCTTTGTGACAGATTTTAAAAAAAATCTAAAAACTGTTCCATTTGAGAAGTTGTTTTTTGGGGCCGTTTGGATTAGCTTATTTTTTGAGCTTGTGCAAATAATTAAGCTTTTATGTATTATTCATAATTGTAAGGGTAGTTTTTAAAAATACAACTAATGAAGATACAATTTTAGCTAGTGAGAACTTATGAAAGAGGGTAAAAGCTTGTTTATTTGCATAAGCTACTTTTCATAAGCTAAAAAAAGTCAATCCAAACGGCCCCTTAATGGATTCTCAGAAAATCATTTTCAGAACTAATTTTACGAAGGAAAAACACAAAGTGATTATCATTCTAGTAAACTAACACAGAGCAGCTTCTGCTTTTCTTAAAAATCTCCAAAAACTAATCAAAATCACATTTTCATAATCCATAACAAACAGGCTCTAAATAAAAAATAAAAAAATAAAAACAGAACGAGATTGCAAGAAAAACAAACCTTTGAAACCTTATGAAGATTGGGTTTGATTTCATCAGAAGCAGAACGACCAATAGCAACTTGCATAACTTTGTTAGATCCAAGAAAAAACTTGCTACTTGATTGTAATTGTTCCCTAAGCTCTTTCAATTTCGAATTTCTCATATTCTGAAAATTGAAAACGTAAATTGAACTGTATTTTTCAGCTGCATCTCTTATTCCATTAATTATCAATTCTTTGTGACCTCTTCCTTTTTTCGTTGTCTTTGAAAGTGTAACTGCAATTTAACATAATCATCATTAACATCAACATCGTGGTTTCTTGTTCAATTCAAATCATGATTATTCGAGTGAGTAAAAGACATAACATAATCATACCTTGTTTGTTTCTCTTAGATTTTGGCATTTTGAACTATGGAGGCTGCTTCGCTACCTCGATGTGACTGTGAAATTTTTGTTTCTTAAACCCTAATTTTGATTTTGTAAGAGTTAAGAAATGAACTTGGTTGTGTCTCGTGGGTTCGGGTTGGGCTTATAAATGGGCTTTTTCAATCTATTTGAAAATGGGCTTTTCAAAACTCATACATACGTGAAAATTGCTCTTCTCTTGTACAAAATTGCTCATTGCCACGTGAACCGACGAATGTAACATATAATATGAAAAAATAAACATTATATTCAGACCAATGTAACATATTTAGTGTAAGCCTAGGAAAATTACACCAACACTATTATAACATATATACCAATTATAAGATTGTAGGGCTACTCGCATAAGCAAGAAGAAGAAAAAAAAAACTTTTCGACTTTAAAAATCATCATATCTTTGTTTTAAGTTTCCTTTCAGCCGCATCTCATCACCCTTCTGTACATGCGGTTAAGTTATCATTCATCTACGTTGGTTATTTAACCTTAAATCAATCATATTGACATAAAAAACACATTAAGAAACAAGATTCTAATACAGTAGATTAATGCTCAGCCTAAAAATGGCAAAAGCTTATTCACTTAAAATCAAATAAAAAGAAACCTGATGCTAATGGATATTTGAGACTGTTCACGTATAATTTTGACTCTTAAGTTAAAATACTAAAATTTTGTTTGAGATCACCTTTCAATCAAAATAGCCAAAATTTGTCAACACCATAGTCACCATCATACTCCCTCCCTGTTGTATCACCCTATCCCCCCATTGCTTTCTCTTTGTCTCGACGGTTCATGCGCGTATCAGCTTGCAAAATAAGAGGAAGAAAAAACATCCAAAACATGGAGAATTGGAGAGAAATAAAGAATTGAAAAAAAATAAAACAATGACAAGGAGAAGTATACAAAAAGATGGCACTTAAAAATATGTTTTTTTGTCCTTATAAATATATCAACTTTTCGTTTTAGTTTTCTAAAATTTTCCTTCAACTTTTAATTCCTATAAAATTTTCAATAACTACTTTTGGTCTTTATTTTTAAGTTAATTTTTGTATTTTTTAATAAAACTTTTAAGAATTGTGTAGAATATTGTAAAAAAATTTCCCAGAAAAGTAGAATTTTTTAACAAAACATAAATTAAATATGAATTTTTAATCGTAAAAAATTCATATTAAATTCATGTTTTGTTAAAAAATTATATATTTTTTTAGAGATTATCATAATATTATGATTTTTTTTGCAAAATTTTATTCAAAAATATGAATTCTACATATGAATTTATTTTAAATGAGGGACCAAAAGTGAAGATGGAAATGTAAGTACTAAAAGATGAAGGAAAATTTTAAAGAGACTAAAACAAAAAATTGTCATATTTAACTTTACAAATAAAAACAAAAAAGTGTAAAACTTTATAATAATCTCAAAAAAAATAGATTTTTTTAACAAAATATAAATTAAATTTTGTCGGAAAAAAACACGAATTAAATATGAATTATATCAAACATGAAAAAAAAATTGGGTAAAAAAATGTTATAAATTTGACAAAAAAAATTGTCGTAAATAAACTAAAATATAAAATAAAAAAGAAAAAGGATGTTGAATGAGACATTGAGACTCTCCTTCCTGAACGTTGATTTCAATTTTGAAAAATAGGAAAATTATTACAAGCGGTAGGGTTGGCGCCTTCGAAACTAAGCTCTCACTTCCATTTTTTCACACTTCTTCTTCTTCCTCTCTCTACCATGGCTTCTTCCACCGAACAATCTCTACTCTCGAAGCTTGAATCCTCCGATCCCACCGGCATCTACGCCTTGGTCCTTGAATATCTCCGTCCTTTCTCGAATATCAAATCCTCTTCTTCCACCAACAACGTAACCCTAATTCGACAATTAACCAAACAATTTTTCCATTTCATCAAAAAATCCGTCTCAATTCTACCTAAACGCATTCCACAGCTTTTCAATTCAGAAATCCCCAATTCAAACTATGCATTAATCACCGAATTGTGTAAAACCTACATTCTGTGTTTTGATTGTTTAGAAATCATTAATTCGCAACTTGATTCGAAACCGTTACAGATCCATTTCTCGAGAATGAGAATGATTCGTTGCTTCGAGTCTTGTGATCGGTTTCGTGAGGCTGAAGTTGAAGGGTTTAAGCTTTTAGAGAAGCTTCATGGAGGGAAAAGGAAAGGGAAGACGATTCTTCCTGAAATTGGAAAAAGTGATGATGATGATTTTAGCGAGTTGGTTGTTGAAATTGCTTTCTCGCTAGTGAAGTGTGCAACATCAATGGCTCCTGATAAAGACGATGATTACTTTAGAAGAGTACTGTGTTTGATCGATGAAGTTAAGCCATGGCTTAGGTAGGTTAATGTTTTTGCGTTTTTGTTGACTATACTGTGAATTTGTTTGTTATATGTGTTGATTATTTATGAGAGATTTCATTTCGGTATTTTTGTTGTGTTTGCAATAATTGTTGTTTGTATGCTATGCTATTAAGCACGGACATCGGACATGATACAAAAACTGACTCTTCGACACCGATAGTATTTTGAGAAAATGACATAATTTAGTGTAACATGTGTTGGTGTTTGACTTGTCAATGCCACATGTTGGACACACTGGACACATGTTGTTTGTATGTTATGCTATGAAGCAAGGACACCAGACACACCACACACACTCACACTTCGACACCGATAATATTTTGAGAAAATGACATAATTTAATGTATGTGTTGGGCACCGGACACGGCTTTGACCAGAAGTGTTGCTGCTACAGAGATGATATGTATTGTGAAAGGCTATCCAATGTGATGCATGGATGGGGACTTAATGAAACTTTAGAAGCATGTTGCAGGCACTAGTTTTGCATTTTGGCGATTGTGAATCTGATTAGGAGCTTGACTTTTCTGCCTGCAAATTATTTCTTACTGCGTTATTTTTTGATTTTGTTAGTTTTGCTTGATACCATTCCCCAAAAGTTTGAGCAGAATGTACTAGTAATACCTTTGACAAGTGAGACTATCTACATTCAATAGTTTGATATAGTCGCTTTGGTTCTGTTTGGACCTTCCGCTAGCTAAAGTAAATTTTTACTAGCCTGATCCAATAATTCATTTGTGGAAGAAGTGCGCTATGCTTTGCCAATGAAATACTGCACTATGCGATGCCATGCTGTCATGAATCGGTGTATCAGTTAGGTGAAGCTAATTATATGTTTGGACTTACTGTTTCAGGGGATTGGATTCCGATTCATATGAGAAGTATCACAATCCGATAGTATATAACATGGGTATGTGTGCTTTAAATTTACTTGAGAAGAAGGTGTCATTCTCTGATAAAGATTTGTTGATCACTTTCTGTCGAGCAACATTGGTTGAGTATGCGAAGTCTTCAATTAAAGATAGATTGTTCAAGGTAAGCTAATTATGTACTTTCGGTTATGCGAATCAAGAAATATTAAACTAGGCACACTGATGAAATTTTGAATGCAGGTTGCCCAAAATATGTGCTCCTTACTTTTCAAGCTGGAGGAGGATAAATTCTTGTATATCATGGATATACTGGACTGTGTTGCTCGTGAAACCAAGGTAAGGATGTATATGAAATTCTACGACTAGAACTCGTTGATTCTGGATCACAATTTGCAAATCTGGTGATGCTGTTTAGTCTTAATTTGATTCAAATGAACGTCGTTAGGTTCAGGTTGTAATGATTCAATTGGACTAGATCTCCGACCCGTGCGATGCACATGTCTTTTAGAATTGAAAACTATAGTATTTTTTATCAGCCTGTAATATAAAATTTGTTATCCACATATTAAGCTATAGTACCCGACATTCACAGTATGTTTGCAATCAAACTATCAAAAATAGTGATGTGAAAGACAGTAAATTATAACAACCTTCACTATTATTATTGAAATTTCATACATTTCAAGAAAGGAATAAGTAATTAACTAATAAAGTGTATCCTCTGTTGTCAAAGCGGAAACGCGGCCACCCCAAAAATTGACGCGACGCGGTATGCGGGCGCGACGTGGGCGCTATTACATGACGCGAACACTAATATATTTAATACTAAAATACTATAATGTTGAAAAAGAAATACTAAAACAACTTAAATTTTTTCTCGATTCATAATTTGAAATAAAACATGTCTTAGGCAAAACATAAGAACATACTTGCAAGAAATACTAATAAAATTCAAGGTAGCAAACACTTTAAGCCTCTAAAGCT